>LFRM01260823.1_pt1 | contig 15049 bp, 15 predicted proteins | sample 618341 | NCBI WGS metagenome assembly LFRM01 (sample SAMN03654438, study PRJNA283298) | anaerobic digester metagenome | isolation source: pool of bioreactors CSTR01a, CSTR02a, and CSTR03a thermophilic anaerobic... | place: Denmark: Kgs. Lyngby | collected 2014-05-21 | reverse complement strand
CGTTCCACACATCGTGATCATCAAGTGTTCAAACGCTGCAAATCGTGATAGAGTGCAAATGAATAAAAACGATCGCCGGGGTACGGGAAGCCGGGGTGCATGACACCTGGCGGAAGCCGGGTCCGAAGGGACGAGGAGACATACATGAGAGGATACTGGCTCGTGCTGCTGCTGTTTGCCATTCGCTATGGCCTGCTGGCGCTTGTCAATGCAAGCGCGCTGCCCAGGGCGGCGCACTACGCGCCGATGGACAAAACGGAGCAGGTGCCCTATTTGGTCTATCAGGCGTGCAGTGTGATGATCCCCGGTATTCTGTGCTTTTTACCTGTCGGCGTTGGCACTCCTGTCGGCGCGGTTGGGCTCGCTTTTCTTGCGGCAGGGACGATTCTGTCCGCCTGGTCCGTGATTGATTTTGCCCGGACACCCTCCGGCAGTATCAGCCTCAAAGGGGTGTACCGTTTCTGCCGCCATCCTATGTATATAGGGTATTTTCTGTTTTTTCTGGGCAGCGCGCTGATGGCGTCATCCTGGATCCTGATGATGCTTGTGGGGATATTCCAAATGTGCGCACACCGTCTTGTTTTGGCAGAGGAACGCTGGTGTTTGTTGACCTATGGCCAAAATTATGACGACTACATGAAGCGCACGGGACGGTATTTCCCCAAAATGCGCGGCGGGAACATGAATACTAAAGGCTAGGCTCCATAAGCAGCAGTGTGTTCCCGCGATCCTGAACCCCATGTTGATTAAAGACATGGGGTTTTGCGACCGGGCTCGTATCCGACAAAAACGCGTACGAAAACCAGAAAATGATAACACCGGCAACGGGGACGCGGATCTGCGTTTTTGTGGAACACGCAGACGCTTCCCGTTTCTGTTCGTACAGCGCTGCCAGTGCGTGACCTGCTTTGCGGAACCTGCTATCAAAAACGCAGATCCGCTAAAACAGCAGGCCTCCAATCAATGGTCGGACTTAAGCCCCGCGCCGCACATGGTGATCAGGCAGTCTTCCGCCACACCGTTGCGCTCACAGTATTGCATATATGCCGCGTAGTTGGCGGCAGTCGTGTGTTCACAGTAGACGCCTTTTTTTGCTAAAGCGGCTCTCGCTTCCAGGATTCTGTTTTCCGGCGCGTGAATAAACTTGACATGGTATTTGCGTGCGTACGCAAGGATTGCAGTACCGCGCATCGGCGATCCGATTGCGATCCCCTCTGCAAGGGTCGGCCGGGGGACAACACGGACAGGCTGATTTATCCCCTGCACGGCCGCTTGCAGGAGGGGATCGCAATTCTCGCTTTGAACGGCAAGGATTTGCGGCATTTGCGAAATGACACCGCTCCAAAGCAAATGTTCCAGTGCATGGATGGCACCCAAAAAGAGTGTGCCGTTCCCGACAGGGATCAGGATATGCTTTGGCATGCGATGAAGCTGCTCGAAAACTTCATAAATGTACGTTTTCGTTCCTTCGTAGAAAAACGGATTGTAGACATGGTTTGCGTAGTAGACACCCTCCTTTTCAACTTTTTCTCTGCAGACGTCCGCGCAGTGGTCACGGGTGCCGGGGACTACCGTACAGTGTGCTCCATGCGCCCGGATCATGGCGATCTTTCTTGGAGATGTTCCCTCGGGAACGAATATCTCGCAGGCGATCCCGGCTTTTCCCGCATAGGCTGCAACGCTGTTTCCCGCATTTCCGCTGCTGTCCTGCACCACATAATCAACGCCGATCTCTTTGCAGTGCGACATCAGCACGGCAGCGCCGCGGTCTTTGTAGGAAAGCGTGGGCATGAACCAGTCCATTTTCAGCAGAACATTTTCGTCAAGCCGAACAACCGGCGACATGCCTTCACCAAGCGAAATATCCCGCCAGATGTCATCGCTTACCGCCATGTACTTCCGATAGCGAAACATGCTCCATTCATCACGGTCAATTTCGTCAAAGGAAAACTTCGGGGGCGAAAAGTCCAGATCCCACAATCCGCCGCATGGACATTTGGCCTGCCGCGTGGTGACTGAGACGCTCATCCCGCAATTTGAACAGATGTAATTCATTTTTCTTCCTCCATTTGCGCAACTGCTTCAATTATGATGCATGGATCCTGATTGCTGCCCTTTCTTCGTTCCCTCAGGGACGTTCTATCTCATAATAAAGGCAGCGCCGCGAAATGCCCTGATGCGCGACCACCTCTGTTTTGTCAACCGAGTGCATGCCGCATTTTTCCATGACGCGTCTGCTGGCAATGTTGTCTTCGAAAAAACCGCATCTTGCCGTTGCATATCCCATTCGGAACAGTTCATTAATAGCGGCGGACAAGGCTTCCGAGGCGCATCCTCGGTTTTTCATGTCCGGGCGGATCACATAGCCCAGTTCGATCGTCTCGCCATCTATTGTAACGTCGTTGACGAAGCCGATCAACTCTCCGTTTAGGGTCACACCGTATTCAAAATGATCGTCGGATATAGAAAATGCCTTGAGTTTATCGAACATTTTCACGGCATCTTCCATGGTCGGCAGATCCGGGATGACAAAGTTTTTCCTGATTTCCTCGTTGCGCAACAGGCTTACCATAGGTTCCAGGTCGGTGTCCCGGTAGGAACGCAACATGAGCCTTTCTGTTGTGAGAACAGGTTTTTTCTTATGCATTTAGGCGCCTCCGATCACCAAACTGATCACTGCATTGCCTGCCCAGTATACAACAAACATTACGGGCGTGTCAGGGGGGAAGCGACATCGTCCGGGTACAGTTCCTGAAGTTGCGGCAAAATCGCCTCAATTGAAATTACTCAAGCGACTGTTGGCGCTTTCCGGGGAGGACATCTCCGCGCAGGGGAAGATCAGCCAGCCTTATCTGCTGCTTTTTTGCTTCCGGTTTGGGCTTGACCTTGTTGAAACCAGGCGTTTCACTTCGCATTTTGGGCCGAACCAAGAAATGTCAGTGAAAACCTGGTATCAAAACGAACCGTTCCCTGACGTTTCTGCCAGACGGCCTCTTCCCGAGCTTACCCGTTGGTTAACACGATCCGGTATCGGGCCTTGTTGTGTCGCACCAGTTTGATGGCCTCGTTGACCCTGGACATGGGCATCGTTTCGGTACGTGGGGTGATCCCATATTGCTGCGCAAAAGAGAGCATTTCACGCATGGTGGCACGGTTTCCGACGAACGAGCCCTGCAGCGTCAGCTCGTGCGCAACCAGGTCCGTCGGGTTGAAGGCGACATTGGGAAAGCCGACCAAAACGAACTTTCCCCTGATCTTCAAAATTCCCAGCAGGCTTTCCCACCGGATATCCCCGTGGGCGGTGCACAACAGCAAGTCCAAAGACTGCACCAACAACCTGATGGCGGCTTTATCCTCGGTGCAGACAAAATCGTCTGCACCGAGGGACAGAGCCTCTTCCCGCTTGGCCGCCGAGGAGGACAGGGTGGTGACGTGGCAGCCCATAGCGTGCGCGAACTGAACGGCGAGGTGGCCCAAGCCGCCAATGCCGATAATGCCGATGCGCTGCACGTTAGGGCCTTGATATCGTTTCAGTGGGGTGTAGACGGAGATCCCGGCGCACAAGAGGACGCAGGCCGTCGGCGCAGGCATGGATTCGGGCAGCGGATAAACAAACCGGCTGTCAGCGACGACGGACGAGGCAAACCCGCCGTAGGGCACCCAAACGCCGTTGGTGACGACATCCGGGCAAAGCTGCTCCTCGCCTTTGAGGCACCACTGGCAATGCCCACAGGACCGCCCTTGCCAACCTATCCCGACGCGGTCCCTGACTTGGAGGCCGGACGGGTCGACGCCAACCTCCGACACCGTGCCGACAATTTCATGCCCGGGAACGAATGGATAGTCAATGTCGCCATAGAAATTGTCAATCGCGTGGACATCCGAATAGCACAGGCCGCAATGGGTGACACAGACCCGGACATCATGTTCGCCCAGTTCCGGCGGCAGGTAACTGAACGGCACCAAAGGCAGTCCGGAGGCCATCGCGGCATAGCCCGTAACGGGTTGTGAAGTCACGCTGATCATCCCTTTCTTCTGATTCTCCCGTTGTTCCGGTGAATTGCTTTTCATTTTTCGATCTTGGCCGAAGTTCATCCATCAGCCGAATTCGGTTTGTACGGTAACCGGATAACCCCCGAATCACAGCGCGCAAGATGATCCTTCCTTTTCTGAGGAAATCAAAATGATCCGGGAGAGATTTTCCCGTCTTCGCATCGTTGCGCGCAGAGAATTATGAAAACGTCGTTCGGGTATTGCCGAAGCGAATAGATGACGCTAAAGAGTAACTCAGATGCAGATATTATACTGCTGCGGCGTCCCCTCTTCAACAGATATCTGCATAGAGCGGAGACATTGTGGCAGGCACGCGGGCGCATCGAATATGATCGGTACCTGCTGAAGCTTTGCAATTCGCTGCACATACCGTATAGAATCGATGTTCAATGGCATTACAGGAACGTGTGGTGCGATTCCCTGACGCTCCCGCGAGGTACTTGGATTGAAGCTGTTCAAGTGGATAATGGTGTTTTCCGGGAGTGGCTTCTACAAAGAAGTATAATCGGTGCCTTGATCCGTCGCTGTTTTGTCCCTGTTTCGGCAACGCAAGATAAACGTCATCGCAAATCGTCGGTTGACGCTTGCGCCGAAAAAACGGAACGGGTTGACATCAAACGGGTGTTTTGTATACTGGTGGAAGATCAGGCGAAATCCGTCGGAAGGTGATGAAAACAGCGTGAGAGAAAGAACCCACGTTATATCACTTGTTCTGCTGATGCTTCTTGCGGTGCTTATCGCAAGCGGCGCCGCAGCCGAGCAAGCAACGATCCCTGCAGATACTATCATGCAAAGCTACAGGGATGTTCTGCTGGGCAAACGAGACTATACGCAGTGCAACCATTATGACAGCGTCTATCGGGACACCCGGTTTTCGGGCGAATTCTATCAATGGTACGGTTTTGAGTTTGAGAGCCCGCTGCGAATTGACGGATTCTGCGTCATCGACCTGGATGCAGACGGCAGTGAGGAACTCGTCTTGAGACTATCTCAGGACTTCGGCTTTGAAGTGCTGCGTTACGAGAATGGGCAAGTCTATGGGTTTCCCTTTGTTTACCGGGCTATGGAAGCAATTACGACAAGCGGCGATATCCATGGCTCCAACGGCGCTGATGACTATGGGTGGTATCAGGTTCGCTTCGCCGCGGAAAAGATGGAATCAATTGAACTATGCTGGAAACATGCCGATGGAGACGGGCGGTATCAATACCGTATTAGCGGCGAGGAAGTATCTGAAATGGACTTTACGGCGTTCTGCGACGGTTTGTGGGGGAAGAGCCGGCCCTCATGGGAGGAATACACACCCGAGAACGTTGAGAAAGCGCTGTAAGGTTGCCGCAGAAAGGCGACGATCCAGCGTTTTCTGCTGCCCGCGTTGTCGGGGACGCATCAGCAAATACGCACGCAGTCAGGACGTTTTGGACGCGTACCTCGCATTGGTCATTCAATACTTATATCGTTTGCGGGATGCGTGTTAGTGACAAAACGGCCTGATCGGGCCGAATGATTACCGGATACAGGAGCTGGCATTATCAGTACATTGTCGTGTTTGCCCAATGTCGGTAAAGTGCTGGAAAGCAATTTATTGCAGGTGGGCATAGAGACTGCGGAGCAGCTTCGCAATATCGGCGCGGAAGAAGCATTTATCCGCATCCGCACTCATGCTAATAAGGGGGCATGTTTGCATATGCTCTATGGCATACAGGGCGCGATAGAAGGAGTACCGGACAAGCTACTGGCCGTCAACACGAAACAAAGGCTGAAGCAGTTCTATGGAACCTTGTAGCACAGGGCCATTTGTGGTTGTCCGTACCGCATTTGGAATTTCGGGGTGCGTCCCATGACAGGAAAGTGCGCGTTCTGAAGATCCAAGCGCTTTGATTGGTTGCCAAGCCATGGCATGGCAAAATGACCGCCTGTCATTGTATTGACGAACGGTCATTTTGTGGCCCATTACATGTCGGAAATATGCTTTACCACATTAAGTTTCCGCATGGTTGCAGCAATGCCAAGCTTTCTTTCCAGATATGTACTGTTCAGCTTTTTGCGCGTTGCCGAACGCGGGAGGTACAGATACAGGCATTCACTGCCGACAGCCAATATCTCATCGCCGTGCTGCACTTCCATAACCTGACTTAGTATAACGTCATCGATGGGGTCATTCGTGAAAACGAGGTGCACGCGGCCGGCATCATATTCGGGACCGAACGGACATTCCCGGCAGGCAATCCGTAGTTTTTCCGCTGTTTTGATGATCACGGATAGATTCGCTCCGATGTGCTTTTTGATCGTATCGTGTATCAGTTCTCTCAAAATGCTAAAAGGGAGTTCGGAATCAAAAATGATGTTCCCACTTTGAATATACGTCCGCACGTTTTTAAGGCCCGCACCGGCAAGAATTTCCACACAGTAAGACATTTTGGGTATGCGGTTTTTCCCCGTGGGTGTCACCCCTCTTAGCAGCGCGATCACAATAATCTCTCCACAACTCTTGATTTGCTTTTCGAGTATTAGGTACCTGAAGTTGTCTGTGCACGGTTACTTGATGGTTCCGATCCCGCTTTCTTATGGCGCGATGATCGTCGTCTTGTCAAAGGACTTCAGATCCCCGGTCGCGGTATGCGCCATGAAGTACTTCAGTTCCTGCGTGAGGCGTCGGATCACATCCGCGCAGGCTTGCGGCCCATCCCGGGTCAGCGCCGGCATCAGCGCCCGGCCAACACTGACCGCATCGGCACCCAGAGCCATGGCCTTGTAGACATCAGCGCCGCTTTCAATGCCGCAGTCCACAAAAATCTTGATGTCCTTGCCTACCTTGTCTCGAATGGCAGGCAGTACCTTAAGCGGCGGCTGCACAAAATCCATGATGCCGTGGTGGTGTGATACCACGATGCCCGCTGCACCCAGGTCGCGGCAGATGAGGGCATCGGTGAGGCTCAGTACGCCCTTGACAATGAAGGGCAGGGGGCCTGCCGCCATGAAGGCTTTCAGCTTCTCCCGCGTGACGGGCTGCATTTTCTCGCCCTGCACGACGTCATATTCGCCCTTGTGGTCAAAGCTGTGGTCGATGTCCATGCCGACGGCCAGGCAGCCGCAGGCCCGGGCATGGGCGATGCGGCGGTAGATCTGCTCCTCATCGGCATACGGCTTGATGATCTTGACCACTTGTGCGCCTGCAGCCATTACGGCATCCAGCTGCTGCGGGGTGCCCATGCCGCAGAACATCAGCGCCCCGGCCAAGCGCGCCGCCTGCGCCAATTCCACCATGCCGTCTTCGCGCGGCGTCTTCAGGTGCGACAGTGCGGCCGTGGTGACCGGCGTTTCAAACGAACGGCCAAAAATCTCAAAGCGCGTATCGGGGATGTCCCCATTAAGGTTGCGCTGGTCGATCAGAATTGAATCCATGTACCGGCGGGTGATGGCATTGCTGTCGCCGGCGCGCTCCAAAAACATACTCGTCTTCCTCTTTTCATCGGACAGGTATCTGCAATTGCCCGGCGATGCCTTTCACGTAGGTCATCGCCCGCAGGTATTCCTCGTTCGTAAGCATATGCTCCAGCAGCACGGGCGTGTCCCTGGGCAGCAGGCGATCAATGAGCGACAGGATGTGTGCGTAGTTCAATTTTCCTTGGCCGGGCGCGCATTCGACTATTTGTGCCGGCATGGCATGCGCATCCATCGCGGCATCCTTGATATGCACGCTCTTTATGAATGGAGCGAGCTTTTTGAAGCAATCGGCAATGAAATTTTCACTGTAAAGAATACGCTTGGGGGAACTGAGCATGTTTACAAAGTCCATATGCACTGCAAACTGCGCGCGGTCCACGTCCTTGATCATCTGGAGGTAATCGTCCGGGCTGTCCGGGTGCATCCAGGGCATGGGCTCCAGCGTGTAGAATGCCCGCCGGGGCTTTACCGCGTCGATGATCTCTCGCACGCTGTCCACGATCAAAGCATAGGTGTCCCTTGCATAGTTGTCCGCGTAAGCGCCATCCCACTGGGGTCCGCGCGCGCCCGCGATATTGACGCAGCAGGCGACTCCCATATACTCAGCCAGCGCCAGCTGTTCCTTGGCAAAAAACATGTTGTCGGCGCGTTCCCTATCATCAGGAGACAGCGTGTTTTTCCACACGCCAACTTCGCCGATGACTACACCGTGTTCCCCGGCAGCCCGCATGAGTGCCATAGCTTCCTCGCGATCGGCATGACGCGGCAAAGGGCAGGTGGAGGCCGCGTACCCCATGGCGGCCGCGGTTTCAGCCCATTTCTGTTCGCCCATGTATGCGCCGACGACACTTCCTCCAAGCAGCATTGGTTGCCCCTCCCTATTCGTTATGGTAACGTGTCTCGCCGGGCGAAAGCATGATCTCCTGCCCGCCCATCCTCAGCCACAGCGCAGCGGCCGTGGGATTGTACAGCATGCGGCCCTCGCAGCTGGCCTGCAGTTGGCGAAATGCCCACACATAGTCATATAGGTCGATATTCGTTGCGTGCCAGACATCCGTCCGGCGGCAGACAGCCTGCGCAAATTTCTCAATGACCGGCCAATTGTCGTTCTGTTCAAACTCGTAGCTGTGGCCCCACAAGTAAAAGAGTCGCGGTTCCTCCTGCGCATTTTGCGCCAGAAACTGCTCCAATAGGGCCATCAGCGCCGGGTCGTCGTGATGGCAGGTGGGCCGAAGCCTCAGCCAATCCTGCGGGATGGCAAAGCCGTGGCTGCTCTCCACCGTGCGCGAATACGCCACCCCATTGGCATGCAGCACCGCCACTACCTCGTCATTATAGGTGCCATAGGGGTACGCCATGCCGCGGATGATTCGGCTAAAAAGCCCTTCCAGTACCAGGCGGTCCGTGACGATCTCATGCGCGATCATTCCCGCGGGCAGCCGTTCCAGGTGCGGATGCGTGGCGGAATGCAGCGCGACCTCCTGCCCGGAGTCCCTAAACAGGCGCAGCGCCTTCGCGCGGCTGATGCGCCGATGGATTTGCCCGGCGGGGTACGCGGGCTCCTGATCACAAAGCAGGCTGCCGTTGAGATTGAACGTCCCCTTGAGCCCATGGCGTGCCATGATGCCCAGAAGCCGTTCGTCCTGATCCACCCCGTCATCGTAGCTTAGTGTCAACGCCCGGCTCAGTCCCCCGGGAAAACGCATGCACAGGTCACTCATCTGTCTGATACACCTCACACAAAAAATCAATTGAGAATTAGGTGGGAATGCGCTGACGCGCTCGCGTGCAGGCGGCCCCGTTTATTGTGTCTGATACATATAGTACGGAACAATCGTGCCGGCCGCAAGTGCCAAGTTGGTTTTTGTGCACATTTCTTTGGAGCCGACTCACTTTCTGTTGTGATGCCGAGTGTCTTATGCGATCGTCTGTTGTTTTCGGGGCTTGGATAATCGTGATGTACAGTCTTTGGATGACTGCCGTCCCGGAAACCGATAATGGAAAATAGAAGGACTCCCCCAATCATTAAAAAGGGGGGCAATTCCTTCTTTCCGGTTTTTTGCCGTAAGCTTCAAGCCGGATAGCAATAGAGGCCTTACTTCGATAGATCTCGGGGTGGCCAGCTTCCCGCTTGGCGTGATTTGCGAAAACGTAACCGGATCGTCAGTGGAGGGTGGATTCTTTATGTGCCTTGCTTTACTTAGGTTTATGAACGAGACTGATCTCCATTTTGACTTCGTTGCTTGGGACAATATACTCTATTGTCTCGCTTACGGCAGTGCCATCCAGGTTGTGCAAGGTAAGCGGGAAGCGGTACAACCCATCTTCCCGCATGTTCTGCGCAAACGCGGTTTCCCACGATAATCTGAGCAGAGGCCAGTCCAGTGCCTCTCCATCAATTTGCGCCGTTTCAGACAGGGGATGAAATGGCGTTAACAGAAGGTCCACGCCGGCACCGCAAGGGTCGAAATTTTCCAGCACAGCTTGCACTGGGAAATCCGGCGCTGTAACAGAGATATTCAGATCGCCATCCCAGACAAAGGAAAGCATGCTTCCTGTTCCTCCGCCGGAGAAACGGCCATTTCCATTGCCTTCGTAAACGGCTGTCACCTCTAACACAGCCCGTTCAACCCAGCGGTGGTTTCCCGTCTGTTCAAAGTTATAGTTGATCGTCAGCTCAAAACACAAGGAATTCTGCAGCCGGCTCAGGATCTCCTCAAGGTCCACACCGGAAGCGCCGGATAGGAGAAGACTTGCCCGCGCGCCATCGAGAATAGGCTGGACCATTGCGTAGTCGTGCTCTTCCACCAGCCTTCTGAACATTTCTTCGATCGCTTTTTCGTACATGGCGGACACCGCGTCCATTAGGGCAGTTGAGCGATCGTCCTCGTCCAGCCCCAGCAACTGAATGTCGGTCGCAGTTTTGGTCGCCACCAAAGCGATGGCCGGCACCTTTTCGAAATCCCGGCCGTAGTCCGTGATCAATGTCAGCGCTTTTTGTGCAAGCCTGCCCATTAAGGCGGCCTCCTTTTCATAGCCCGGGTAGGATCCCAACAGCTGCAACTTTCTTTGCATTTCAAGCATTTGGGTGCACAAAGGCCCTTCCGGAGCGCTAAAGGTCTCTTGGAAATCGTTCAAGCTGTGGCTGTCTGTCTCCGCTTTCCCCGCGTCCGCGCAGGAAACACAGGTCGAAGGGGGTTCCGGAAAGGTGATAGGTTCTTTCATTACCGCATCAGCCTGCCGGATCAACTCGTCATATTTCATTTGAGTTTCCCTGAGCAGCCCGCTGATCTGCGCGTCCTGCGAAGCGTCGGCAAAGCATGGGGCGGCAGCGATCAGCATGCAGATAAGACAGCATAATGCTTTGCGCATAGAACAAACCTCCCTCTTCAATTAACCATTTTGATGATAGCACTGTCAAAAATACGCGTCAAGATGTGAGTTGTATCAAAGGGTGATCGTCTCATTTCGCCTGTTTCGTGCTTTTTGCGGTTGTCATTCCCTTTCATTCTTAACGACACTCCAAAAAAGCAAACGCTTCAATGCGACTGCTTTTTTGGTGTGTCCTTCCTTTACAGCCGGGTGATCCAGTCTTCCCGGTCCGGCAGGGTGCCCCATTGGATGCCCGTCAAGGTATCGTACAGCTTCTGCGAGTGTTTGCCCGTTTTGCCGTCGCCCACCCGGTAGGTTTCTCCCTGATAAATGAACGACTTGACAGGCGCGATCACCGCGGCGGTGCCGGCGCCGAAAGCTTCGGTGAGGCTTCCGTTCCGGATGTCGCGCAGAACGTCATCCAGAGCGATCGTTTCTTCGGACGCCTTCAGCCCCAAATGCTCCGCGAATTTCAGCACGCTGTCGCGCGTGATGCCCGGCAGGATGCTGCCGTTGAGCGCGGGTGTTTTGAGCGTATCGCCGTAGACGAAAAAGATGTTCATGGAGCCCACTTCCTCCACGTTCTTGCGCGTTACGCCGTCCAGCCACAGCACCTGTCCGCAGCCTTTCTCCTCAGCCAGCTTGCCTGCCAAAATGGACGCGGCGTAGTTGGCGCCGGTCTTGGCTTCGCCCACACCCCCGCGAACGGCGCGGACATACTGATCCTCCACAAAAATATTAACGTTGCCCGCGTGGTATGCCCCCACGGGGGACAGGATGATATAGAACAGGTACTTATCCGCCGCGTGGACGCCGAGCTTTTCGTCCATGGCGATCATGGTAGGACGAATGTACAGGCTGGTGCCGCGATTGCGGGGGACCCAGTCCTGTTCCAGATCAAGGAGCTTCAGCATTCCTTCCCGGAACGTCTCCCCGTCCGGCTCCGGCATCCCCATGCGCTTCGCGCTGCGTGCCAAGCGCGCAAAGTTGTCTTTATCGCGGAACAGCTGCAATGCGCCATCGGCGCGGCGGTAGCATTTAAGGCCTTCAAAAATCGTCTGGCTGTAATGCAGCACCACGCAGGCTGGGTCCATCGGGAACGGCGCGTAGGGCACGATGCGAGCGTCATGCCAGCCTTTTTCTGTGCTGTAATCGCACAAAAACATATGGTCGGTGAATGTTCCGCCCCAATCGAGCTTGCTTTCGTCCTTGGGCTTTTCTTTAGGGGTTGATGTCCGGGTTATGGTTATCGGCAGCATGCATTCTTCCTCCTTACAGCTTTTCCAGCAGGGCGCGCGTCATTTCGCTCCCCTTGATAAATGCGCCGCCCCGGGCGATATCCCGGGTGCGCAAACCGTCCTTCAGTACAGCGTCCACGGCTTCTTCCACGGCCGCCGCTTCTTTTTCCAGGCCAAACGACAGCCGCAGCATCATGGAGACGGATAGGATGGTGGCCAGGGGATTGGCGGCATCTTGCCCCGCGATATCGGGCGCGGAACCGTGGATGGGCTCATACATGCCGCGCGTGCCCTCGCCAAGCGACGCCGAAGGCAGCATGCCGATGGAGCCGGTCAGCTGGCTGGCCTCATCCGACAGGATATCGCCAAACAGGTTACTGGTGACGATCACGTCAAACTGCGCGGGGTTTTGCACCAACTGCATCGCGGCATTGTCCACCAGCATGTCGCGGCAGGGCACGTCCGGGTATTCCTTTGCCAAAGCGTGGATAGTCTCGCGCCACAGGCGGGACGATTCCATCACGTTCGCCTTGTCGATGCTGGTCACGTGGCCATGCCTTAAGCGCGCCAGGTCAAACGCGACCTTGCCGATGCGGCGGACCTCCTTGACCGAATAGGTTTCGGTGTCAAACGCCGTTTCGCCGTCTTCGCTTTGGTACCGGCCGCTCTTGCCGAAATACAGGCCGCCCGTCAGTTCGCGCACGATCACCAGATCAAAGCCCCTGTCAGCCGTCTCGCGGCGCAGAGGGCTTGCGTCTTTAAGGTCTTCCATCAGTTTCGCGGGGCGGATATTGGCATAGAGCCCCAGTCCTTTGCGGATGCCCAGCAGCGCGCGCTCGGGCCGCAGATGCCCGGGCAGCGTGTCCCACCTGGGGCCGCCCACTGCGCCCAGCAGCACCGAATCGCTGTCCAGGCACTTTTCCAGCGCCTGCTTGGGAAGCGGTTCGCCAAAGAGGTCGATGGCGGCGCCGCCGGCGATCACGTTGGCATATTCAAACGTGTGCCCGTATTCTCCGCCGATCCTGTCAAGTACTTGGCACGCGGCGTCCACGATCTCCGGCCCGATGCCATCGCCTCGCACCAGGGCAATACGATGAGTCATAGTTTTCCCTCCTTCAAGGCGTTCATCAGGCCGCCCGCATGGATGACATCCTGCAAAAAGGGAGAGAACGGCGGGAAATGGTCTTCAGTGCCTTGCGTTTGGTTGTAGAGGATGCCCGCGTCCAGGTCCACTTCAGCTTGGTCCCCCTCAGCGATGTCCAAATTGCTTACCACGATGGGGAGGCCGATATTGACGCTGTTGCGGTAGAAGATGCGCGCGAAGCTTTTGGCGACCACCGCGCCGACCCCGGCGGATTTGATCGCCAGCGGCGCATGCTCCCGGGAGGAACCGCAGCCAAAGTTGACGCCCGCGGCAATGATGTCGCCGGGCTGCAAGCGCTTGAGGAAATCCTTGTCGATATCTTCCATGCAGTGGGACGCCAGTTCCATGGGGTCCGAGGAGTTGAGGTAGCGCGCGGGGATGATGACGTCGGTGTCCACATGGTCGCCATAGCGCAGGGCTTTTCCGGATAATTTCATATGCTTGCTCCTTTACAGTTCGCCGGGCTCAGCCACGCGGCCCAGGATGGCGGACGCGGCGGCGACGGCGGGGCTGGCTAAGTACACTTCGCTCTTGGGGTCGCCCATGCGGCCGACAAAGTTGCGGTTGGTGGTGGACACACACTTCTCTTTCGCCGCCAGGATACCCATGTGCCCGCCCAGGCACGGCCCGCAGGTGGGGGTGGACACAGCGCAGCCGGCTTGGATAAACGTGTCAAACAGCCCCAGGTGCATGCAGTCCAGATAGATCTGCTGCGTGGCGGGGATAATGAGGCACCGGACATCGGGATGCACCTTGCGGCCCTTGAACAGCTCGGCCGCCTGCACAAAGTCTGACAGCCTGCCGTTGGTGCACGAGCCGATGACCACCTGGTCGATAGCGAGATCCTTGGGGATCTCGTCAAACGTGCGTGTGTTGTCCGGCAAATGGGGGAAAGCTACCGTGGGGGTCAAGGTGCTAAGGTCGATATCGATCACGCGCGCGTACACGGCGCTGTCATCCGCCCAAAAAAGTCTGGGTTCCTTGGCGCCATGATCCCTGAGATACGTGATGGTCTGTTCATCCACCGAAAAAATGCCGTTCTTGGCGCCCGCTTCGATCGCCATGTTGCACACGCACAGACGGTCGTCAATGGAGAGGCTCCTGACGCCCTCGCCCACAAACTCCAGGCTCTGGTAAAGCGCGCCGTCCACGCCGATCATGCCGATCAGGTGCAAAATGACATCCTTGCCCGATACGTACGGCCGAAACGCGCCGTGCAGCAACACTTTGATGGCTTCCGGGACGCGCAGCCACACTTTGCCCGACGCCATCGCCGCCGCCATGTCGGTGGAGCCGACGCCCGTGGACAAGGCGCCCAGCGCGCCATAGGTGCAGGTATGGCTGTCCGCGCCGATCACCAGATCGCCCGCCGTCACCAGGCCCTTTTCAGGCAGCAGCGCGTGTTCCACGCCGGTCTGGCCGACGTCAAAGAAGTTTTCGATATCGTGCTTGCGGGCAAATTCCCTTATCTGCTTGGATTGTTCCGCCGCCTTGATATCCTTGTTGGGCACGAAATGGTCCAGCACCAGCACCACCTTGCTCTTGTCAAACACGTTAGCGCAGTTTGCCTTTTCAAACTCGTTGACGGCGACGGGCGCGGTGATATCGTTGCCCAGCACCAGATCTGTATTCGCCAGGAGGATCTCGCCCGGCGTCACCGTTTCTTTGCCGCAGTGCGCGGCGATGATCTTCTGCGTCATGGTCATGCTCATTGCCTATTTCCCCTCCTTAAGTGCAGTATGTATTCCAGGGAGTCGCACAGCGCTTCCCAGCTGGCAGCTACCACGTCGGTGCC
>LFRM01122179.1_pt1 | contig 15050 bp, 13 predicted proteins | sample 618341 | NCBI WGS metagenome assembly LFRM01 (sample SAMN03654438, study PRJNA283298) | anaerobic digester metagenome | isolation source: pool of bioreactors CSTR01a, CSTR02a, and CSTR03a thermophilic anaerobic... | place: Denmark: Kgs. Lyngby | collected 2014-05-21 | reverse complement strand
AAAATAGCAAAAAACGAACACTATGCTCGCAATTGTGTTCGTTTTTTGTTAAAAATGGTAAATATTATGTTTTAAAAATACACGTTATTACCGACTTTTTAAGCCTAATATTTTTTCTCTAGTACAACTAATTTTATTCCGTGGGCAGGAATTGTCATTTCGACATTAAACTGACTTTCTATGACTTGATCTCTTACGGTTTTATGGATTTCTGACTGTGCTTTTAAATAAGATATTTCACTTTTTGTCATATTTTCTGGTGCTCCCATATTAATCCATTCATCATAAACAGATCCATGGTTTCGGTCTAGTTGATATTTAGTTAATTTATATTCGCCGGAAATTTCAGTTAGATTGATTTGAACTTTTAAATCTTCCTTATGCTTATAAATTGAATATCGATCTTTATTACTTAAATGTGAGCTTTCACCATGTTTAAATAATTCATCAAAGTGGGTATAGTTATAAGCTAAAACTTGGATACTGTCCCCATCTCTTGTAATAATAAAGTTTTCACCTTGGCTAACTACTTCAGTACCAAGTTTTTTTAATAAGGTAAAGGCATTGTAACTTGGCTTTTTTAGCCCATCTTTGTTTATTAGGCCATAACCTCCATGGAAATGCGATACTCCTAATTTATGCTCTTCCATTAAATCGGTAAAACTCCAATAGCCTAGGGAATCAATTTTTCCAATTGTTTCAAGAGCATTTTTAACTATGTATGTGGCTAAATAACATGTGTCACTAATCAAATTACCGTAGACTGAAGACGCATTCCATTCTGTTACATGAACCTCTACTTTATAATCTAAAATATCAGCTATCGTGTTATTTAGTGTATCTAAAACTGTTTTAGTGTGATCTTCATCATGATAAACCAACTTTAAGCCACTAATTACATTATTTAACGGTTCGCCTTTTAAGACCAGCTCTTGGGCGGCTAAATATTCACTAGTTGGGATATATTCCGGGAAAATATGCACTGAGACAAAATCTAGGTGGAGATTATTATTTTTTGAAAACTCTAAGAATTCTTCAAGCCAATTGCCACTTAATATGCTTCCATGCGTAATCGATGGTCCCCCAACTTTAATCTCCTGAGAAACCTCTTTAATGGTATTAAATGTCGATTTGAAAAAATCGAAGTATTCTTGTTGACTACCTGCCCAAAAAGCATATTCTAGTTCTGGCTCATTCCAAACTTCAAAGTACCACTTATTAACCTCTGATAGTCCATAGCGATTAATACAGTGCACGACAAAAGCCCTAACCATATCTTTCCATAACTCAATATCATTGGGTGGAGAAATATTCCCCTTCCACCAAAATATTGTATGATCTGATTTTTTAAGTAAGTCTGGCATAAAGGTCATATCAAAAAATGGTTTTAGTCCATTATCTAAAAAGGTGTCAATTAAATCATCTGTAGATGTCCAATTATAAACAACATTACCATCTTTATCATGATTATAAACCATCATGTCATCCATAAAAATTCCATGAAAGCGAATATAATTAAAGTCAATATCACGCTGGAGTGCGGTTAGTTGACGTTGCCATTTAGCCCGTAAACCTTCTGAAGCCCGGCTAAAGGTTGTTAGGTTTTGCCAATGCTTAGAAAAAGTTTTCCCCTTTTGTTTTGTATCAACAAAAGTCTTGGTATATGGTTTATGATTAGTTGGTGCTTTTTGATTTGTGTTAATATTATCTTTGCCTAAATATTTGAATAAGCTTTCTAAGGCATGGTCTTGGTTAACATCTAAATAACTAGCCGACTTTCTAGGCGGCGAGATTGTCACAGCTTTAGATTTTTTTCTAAATTCTGTTGGAGTTATCTCATGTTCATTTTTAAAAAGTGTGTTAAAAGAACTAACATTGGAAAAGCCACTTTTATTAGAAATACTAATTATTGAATCATCTGTTGTGATTAATAAATTTTCAGCAGTGTCCAATCTTATTGAATTTAAAAATTCAGAAAATGACAAACCTAGAGTCCCTTTAATAAAATGTGATAAATAATGGTAGTTTAAATGTTCCATTTTGGCGATTTCACTCAAAGTAATTTTTTTATGCGAATTCTCTTTAATGTATCTGACAATTCTCGTTATGCGCTCTAATTCCGTATCTCTTAAACTTAAATCTTTTTCAATACTCTTGTGAGGGCAGTTATTTAATAAATACTCTCCCAACTGATATAAGTATGAACCGATTTTTAACTCAAAGCCAGCCTTTTGTTTATTTAATTCCCAAACAATATGGGCTAAATAGCTTTTAATAACTAAAGCTTGTTGCTGGTTCTCTTTTTGTTTTAAGGCAGTACATTTAAACTTCACTTTATTAAAATCTGGAAAGACCGAGTTATAAAATTGTGGGTCAATTTGAACCACTAATAAAACATTATCTTCTTTTGTCTTTCTAGTTGTGTGGACTTCATGTGGATTTATTAAGATAATCTCATCTTTACTTAGAGTAAAAGTATTTTCACCTATTCCCACCATTAAACTGCCTTCTAAGACAAGAATAAATTCCATGTCATTATGCCAGTGCATTTTATACTCACTAACTGACTGAATCATCGCCCTAACTGATAAACCATCATTTTTATAATTTCTTTGATATGTTGGTTGCATATTTATTTCCCCCAATTTCAAAAAACCTAATGTTGCTTCTATACTTATGAATATTAAAGTAATTTTTACTTTATAATATTATATCATTATTCAGATATTTACTCATGTGTTATCTATAAAGCTATGTTTAACTAATAGAAACCTTTTTAAATCACCTAAAATATTAAAAAGGATCGCTCTGTTTTCAAATTCAATTCTGTTAGCAGGTAAAATATCTTCTCTAAAAAGGGCATAAAGATGTTCTAAGTCTAATAATAAATCCTCTACATTATTTAGTTCGTGAAATTCTGTCGACATTTTCTCTAAGAAATTAGCTATTTCAATTGATTGTGAAAAAATTCCACTAAGATTTTCGATACTTATAGCTATATCCTTTAAAATAGCTACTTGGACTCTACGCATTTCAAGATAAGAAATTCGGTAGCGTGTTGCCTTTAATAGCCTGTTGTCAGCATTTTCATAAGCCTGCTTTAAAAGATTTTCCAATAATGTACTCATTTCTTTAAATTCAACCGCAATTGTCTTTGTTTCTTCAATTAAACAACTATCATCTGCTTTTAACAGTTTCGCCATACAACTTAAAATTGATTTAATTTTAGCTTCTACAACCCTTTGGTCACGGACAATTTGTTTGTCATTATTGGGCATAAATAGATTTATTAAAACCCCAACTCCAACACCGATAAAAAGTAACATTACTTCATTAAAAATTAATTGGATAGTCATATTTTTTTCGATTAAAAAATGTGTGACTAAAACGGCTGTTATTGAGATCCCACTTTGAAGTTTTAACAAATTACTAACCGCAACAAAAATAAAGATGAATAAACCAAAGCCGCCAGTTGTATAGCCAAAGTTAAAAAAGACAATAAAGGCGATCAAAACACCTAGAAAGAAACTGATAATTCTTTTAAAGGCAATCGAAATCGTTTCTATCTTTGTATTTTGAATTGTCAGTAATGTTATGATTCCCGCAGATGCACTATAAAGTAAATTTAGCCGATTAGCTAAAAATATCGCAATTGCTGAGCCTAGACCTGCTTTAAATACTAAAAGGATGTTTGTCTTCTTTAATCTATTAAGCATCGTGGTGTTGCCCCCTTTTATTCATTGTAGCAAGTATTTAGATAAATTATTATAATTTAGAGAAGAAAATTTATGATATCGCAAAAATCAATCAGTGAAAAAGCATATTTCAATCATTTTGCCCCTTTAACTCTTGGTGATTGCCCATAATAGTATTATAATAGGTGTATCTAAATTAAATTAGATAAATCATATTTTACTTGCTAAGGCAGCTTTTAGATAAACAAGATTTGACTAGCAAAAAATAGATCTTGTAGCTTTTAAATATAAAGACTAGTTTAGATTAGCTACAACTTTCATAAAAAACATAAACTTTAAAATAGATGGGGAAGATTTAAATGATATATTATATTGGATTAACATTTGCGATTTTATTAATATTAGTTTCGATCGATGATTTTATGTGGGAAATTTATTACTTTATCGCAAAACTGTTCAAACGGGTTAAAGTAGATAAAATTGAAATCAAAGATTTAGAGAATATTCCACCTAAACTTTTAGCGGTCATCATTGCCGCTTATAATGAAGAGGATGTCTTAGAAGATGTGATTGAAAACTTAATCTTATCTCAAGAATATCCAATCAGTATGTATCATATCTTTTTAGGGGTCTATCCAAATGACCCAAATACTAAGGAAATCGCCAAAAAACTTGAAAGAAAATATCCTCATGTCCACGCGATTACGCACATTTTAGATGGGCCTAGTTCAAAGGCTGACAATATTAATAACGTAATCAATAATATTTACAAGTATGAAGAAAAAAATTCGCTTAGGTTTAAAGGGATCATAATTCATGACAGTGAAGACATTGTCCACCCTTATGAGTTTATGTTAGAAAACTATTTATTTGATACAAAAGCTGCAATCCAAATCCCAGTATTTCCTTTACAAGAAATGCCGACCATCAAGAACTTCTTTAAAAATATGATCACTGGTACTTATGCTGATGAATTTGCGGAAAATCATATTCGAAATCTGTCCGCAAGAAATAGTATTGGTGCCTTTGTCCCATCGGCTGGAACCGGCTTTGCCTTAAGACGTGATGTTTTAGAAAGTTTCTCTGATTCTAATGTCTTTCCAGTGGGAAGCTTAACTGAGGATTTTAAACTATCATTACAATTAAAGGAAAAAGGCTTTGACTTATACTATCCGTTAGAATCATTGGTTAGATTAAATTATCAAGGCGAAGAAAAAAGAGAGTTTATCGCGACTAGGAGTATGTTTCCCAAAACATATAAAGCAGCGGTGAGACAAAAAACACGTTGGATTTATGGAATAACCATGCAATCATTTAGAATGCGCGATGTTATTTCTAGCAAAAACCTAAACTTTCTATCAAAATATAGCTTGTATCGAGACTATAAATCAAAAATCTCAAACCTCTTGGTCTTGCCTGGCTATTTAATCTTTGCATATTTTATTTTTTCCTTAGTGTTTAATCTGCCGATAATGTTTATAAAATATAGTACTTCATGGTATTTAATGTTATTTTTAACCTTTTTAATGATCCAAAGACAAATTTTAAGATTTTTTGCAGTTAAGACTGTTTACGGTGTAAAATCAGCATTAATCGCAACTGTCATTCCACCCGTTTTACCTTTAAGATTAGTTGTTGGAAATGTGATAAATTTCCATGCTACAGTTAATGCTTGGAAAATGAAGTTATTTAAAAATAAGAAAAAAAGGAATAAAAAGTCAAAAAGTTCTACTAAGCCAAAATGGAGTAAAACCGACCATGAATTTTTAGACAAAAGTATTTTAATTAGATTTAAACGCACCCTTGGTGATGACTTGATAAAAAAAGAGTTAATTAGTGTTGCTGATTTATCAAAGGCTTTAAAAATTTCTAAACAAAATAAACTGCGGCTTGGTGAGACAATAGTTAAGCTTGGCCTAATTGATGAATACGAAATAATAAAATCAATTGCGGTTGTAAATCGTAGAGAATTCATTGACATACCACTTGGGGGTTTTCCACATCGAAATAAAGAGAAATATGACCTAAAGTTGTTAGATAGTTTAGGCGTCTTTCCTTTATTTGAAACAGACTATGTCTTAGTTTTATGTACGACAATTAACTCTGACATCGATAAGATAATGGCTGCCTTTGACAAGACTGTTGGAATTGTTTACTGTACTAATGATGTTTATAATTCTTGTATTAATGGTGAAGCTGGCAATTATGATGTTGAACGAAATCTTTACATCCTTGAAAAATTAATACACCAAGGTCTTATAAACCCAAAACAAGGTGTCATTGGCTTAAGGCACACAAAAGCTGGCCAAGATGTAACTTCTGTTTTAAAAGATATGGGCTTACTCTATAATATTGATTAAACTTTATATAATTAAAATTAAGTCAAAAAAACTTGAGGTCGAAATTTTTGATCTCAAGTTTTTGTATTTAAATTAATATTTTTTAGCTAACATATCAGCTATATATAAACCATTGGCTGCCGCTTGGGCTAAGGATCTAGTAATACCAGCTCCATCTCCACAGGCATAAATACTATCACAGTTTTCAAGTTCAAAATTCTTAGTTTTTGGACGTGATGAATAATATTTACATTCAACCCCATATAATAAAGTATCATAATTGGCAGTGCCTGGTGCGATTTTATCTAATTGGTGAATTGTTTCAATTATATTATCTAATTGACGCTTTGGAATACAAAGACTTAAGTCGCCAGGTGCTGCATCTAAAGTTGGACGAACCGTTGATTCTGATAAACGGCTTTTTGTCGTTCGTTTTCCTTCAAGCAAATCCCCAAATCTTTGAACAACTACATTGCCTCCGCCAATTAGATTCGCGGTCTTAGATACATTTTCTATGTATTGGGTTGGATTAATAAACTCTTCAGAAAATTTTATTGAAGATAAAAGCGCAAAGTTTGAATTTTCAGTTTTTCGATCTGGGTCTGAATAGGCGTGGCCATTGACAGTAATTATTCCATTAGTGTTTTCAGATACAACATTTCCACCATCATTGAAACAAAACATTCGGGTATGGTCTCCGTATTGATCGCTACGGTAAGAAATTTTTGGGTCATAGACCTTATTTGAAATATCCTTCCAAATTAATGAAGGCATTTCTACTCTAACGCCTAAGTCAACCGGGTTGACACTTAAGGAAATTTTATTTTTGTTACACCAGTCAGTCAAAAACGAACTACCACTTCTACCAACCGCAAATATTATATTATCGGCATAAACTTCTTGATTGTCTTTTGTTTTAATTATCCGCTTATCTTTATCGACATCGATTACTTCCATATCAGATACAACTTCACATTTTTCTCTAATTGCATCAATCAAATTCATCATAATTTCATAAGTTTTTTCTGTACCAAGGTGTTTAATATCGCCTTGTTTCATAAAAAGCCGGTTTTCTAAACATTCTTTCTTTAAACCATTATCAGGTTTATAGCGATATTCTGTGGCTCCAAGGGAGACTAAAATTTCATCGGCTAACTCCATGTAAGCTAATGATGATTCCAAGCCAATAAATTCAGATAACCAGCCACCAAACTCATTAGTAATCGTAAATTTACCATCTGAAAAAGCACCAGCTCCTGCAAGTCCTGTCATTATTGAACATGGGTCACAGCCAATACAGTGATTAACCTTACCTTCAATAATTGGACAAAATCTTTTTTTAAGACTTCGACCCTTTTCTAAAATTACAATATTCAATTCTGGTTTAGAATTCATTAGCTTATAAGCTAACATTAAACCACTCATACCGCCACCAATAATCGCTACATCGTATTCTTTTTTAAGCATTCATTATCCTCCACGACAATCTTCTCTAAAACCCCTTCAGCAAAGATTTGAATTTGTTTATTTAAACCTTAATAAACAGTCCAACTTACTTACACTAATTTTTTCAAACAAACAGTTTATTATCTAACTGTTAATTGCCTAACAAGCTTATTTACAAGCGTTTAAAATTAACTATAATTTTTATAATCTTTTTAAAACACCTTATACATAATAGGTAAATAAAGCCCTTATGTCAAGAATGAATGTGATTAATTCTAAAGAGAACAAATGAAAAATAAATTGTTTGAAAACAGCTTCTTAATCTAATTATTTAGTTTTTCAAAGTGTTCAAGAATGGCAACCTCAACCGCTAAATCTTCTTTTTTTGCCTTACTCTTACAAAAGCCAATAAAAATCCCAATAAAACCAAATACAACAAAAATTAAGAATTGATTTTTTGAAAATTTACCGTAAGCCTTAGTCAAAAGTGTCGCAAGTATTGCAGTAAGAATTCCCCAAACAATCGATGTCTCTAAAACGACTGTTTCCAAAGATCTTTTTTTTCGATAAATAACTTCCCTTAATAAGTTTTTATCCACAAAAATCCCTCCTATTAAATATGTTGTGGTCCTACTTTCACCTTTATTTTATCACTATTATAAGATTATAAAAAGTTTTCTTAGTACACTAAAAATAACCACACCTATATATGAGCGGTTATTATTTTTATAATTAAGCTGTTAAAAGTTTACTATATTAAATTATCAAAGGTTTCTTTGTTTCTAGAAGTTATAATAAAAACATATACCCACAATAACACTTGGACTACAACTGATATTTTTATAAGAAATGTTAAACGCCATTCCCGTTAACATTGGAATACTGTTTGCTAAAGCATGGATAATCATACTAAAAATAACATTTTTTGTTTTTAGATAATGATAGCTATGTTAAGTAGTGATTTTAAAAAGAAGCCACTTTCAGGTAAAACAAAGCCATATCTATTCGCAAATAATATACTTAGCAACCAAAAAACATATGACCAAGCAAAAAATTTCATTATAAATCTATTTCATTGGCTATAATTGTCTTTCATTTTGTCTTATCCTTATTTACTAAACTTTCAAATAGCCCCTAAATCCTCGAGAACTATAATAAGATTGAGCTCCGTTATGATAAATGAAGGTCTTGCCATAACGGTAATCCCCAAAAAGGGCTCCCCCAAGATCTCTTATTGAAGTTGGTGTTTTTAACCAACTAGAGGTCTTTTTGTCACAAGCTTTTAGACCTTGTAAAAACGCATAATCAGTTTCTGTCATCAATTCAATTTGCATTTTATCACACATGGATATAACACTGTCCTTTGGCTTATTATTTTTTCGTGCATTTAAGGCTTTGTCATCATAGCAAAGTCCCCTTCTTTTTAAAGGACTTTCGTTAACCGTATCAAAAAAGATATACTCATCATCCCTGTAACTAACCAAGGCTGGTTCACCACCGGTTACTTCCATTTGATATAAGGACCAGAGTTTAACTGGTTTTTTTAGTAGTCGATCATTAACATCATCCCATTTTATATCTTTAGTGAAATTGTTTTCTACAAAGCGTTTCTCAATTTTTTCTAATAGATCTTTTTGTTGAGTTAAAGTTAAATTTGTATTTGTACTTGTCATAAGGTAACCTCCAATTATCACTTTACTTTTCTACTTATATTTTACAATATTTACAATACTTAAATATGGCTAATAATCTTATATTTGTTGAATAGACTGTTATTGAAATTGTTTGTTTAAAAACTCTAAAAGTGCAGCTGAAAATTCATTATCTTTAAGTGGGTCATTAAAGTGTTCTTCATAGGTAATAAAGTGATGACTTCCTTCTCTTATAAAAGTAGTCGTTTTTATATTTAATTGAACAGCTCTTGTTTTAAGTCTTTGAAAACTTGAAAAAGGCACTTCTAAATCATTTGTCGAATGCATTAGTAACAAAGGTTGATTATTAAAATCTTCTAAGGCTCTTAATGGAGAGTACTTTGTTTTATTAAAGCCAAATTTTATACCTGAATGTAATCTAACAAAAGGTTTTTGTATCTGGCATAAGCTTTTAGGTAAACCTTGTTGATACATGTTATCAACAAAGACATCTTCCCAACTTGAAAAAGCTGAAAGCGAAATTACGGCTTTTATCCGATCATCTAAACCTGCGGCCATAATAGCCACTGCTCCGCCCATAGATGTTCCCATCACAACTATTGGATTGCTATCTTCATTATCAAGATATCTTACCCCCGCCAAGACATCTTCTATTTCTAGATAGCCTAAACCTATTGTTTCGCCCTCACTTGAATGTCGAGCCCGCATTTCAATTAAAAATGTATTATAATCATTATCATTAAGCATTTTAGCATGACCGAAAAAGGCTGTTATTGACGGGTTTAAAATACCTGAAATTATAATAATTGTCGCTTTGGGATTATCCACTTTACTGTGCCATGCTGAGAGTGTCAGATTATCCTTTGTTTGTAACCTAACTTTTTTAGTTTTTAGATTGAAGTCACTTGCTTTATATTCAACACCTGTAATCTTTGTGTCCAATATATTACCTATAACTAAGTGTGGCGTAAATAATAAGAAAGCTAAAAAGAAGCTTAAACCAATTATTAAGATTTTATAGAAAATAATTTTGATTTTGCCCTTTTCTCTTAGCATTTTTATCCCTTCTTTAATTTGTATGACTTAATTAAGCAGATTGGTTTTATGATTTTTAAGTTTTATTTTGCAGTTTTGGTTTAAATAAGGGGATTAGTGTTTACTCAAACAGATTAAATAATAGTGTTGTCATATATACATATTATATCAAACAATATTTCAAAATAAGAAAACACTGTTTTATATAAGATGATGGCAACTTTAGGTTATAATAAGGTGTAAAGTTATTTATTAAGTTAGTTAGTTTATAAAATATAAGTAGTTAAAAGGAGAAAATATGTATAATAATGAAAAAGAGAAGATGTTAGCTGGAGAATATTATGATGCAACTGTTAAGGATTTACTTTTGGCAAGAGAAAAGGCTCGAGACTTATGTTTTGATTTTAACCAAACTAAGCCTTCAGATCATTTAAAAAGAAAGACGATTATCCATAGTCTGATTAATATTGAAGAACCTTTTCATATTGAGTCTAATTTTACCTGTGACTATGGATTTAATATAGAGATTGGAAAAAACTTTTTTGCAAATTTCAATACTACTCTTTTGGATACTAACAAAATCACTATTGGCGATAATGTCCTATTGGCACCAGATGTAAAGATATATACAGCCGCCCACCCGACTGATCCTGTTGCCCGACTAGAGGGAAAAGAATTCGCCCTTGAAGTTAGTATTGGATCAAACGTCTGGGTTGGTGGCGGCGCTATAATATGCCCAGGAGTTAAAATTGGAAACAATGTTACGATTGGTGCCGGCAGTGTTGTAACAAAGGATATTGCTGACAATACAATTGCGGTTGGCAATCCTTGTAAAGTTATTAAAACCCTTTAAGGATATAAAAAGACACAAGATTAACTGTGTCTTTTTCAATATTAGTTATTTAAAATATTTGCTGCTCTACTTTTGATAACATCTTTGTACCAATAAAACGAATCTTTTTTATACCTTTTTAAACTTCCGTTGCCTTCATCGTCTTGATCTACATAAATAAAGCCATAACGTTTAGTCATTTGGGATGTTCCACAACTAATCAGGTCAATACAGCCCCAAGTTGTGTAACCTAAAATTTCGACACCATCTTCAATCGCTTCATACATTTCTTGGATGTGGTCATTAATATAGTCGATACGGTAATCATCATGAACTTTTCCATCAACTAATTCATCAATTGCACCAAGGCCATTTTCAACTAAAAATAGTGGTAACTGGTAATGGTCATAAAGTTTATTAAGGGTAATTCTTAAACCAACTGCATCAATTGGCCAGTCCCATTCAGTTAATTTTAAGTGTGGATTTTTAATTGGACTATCAAATTTACCGGCAGTATCTTCTAGACCTGCTTTTGCCATATGCGTCATGTAGTAACTAAAGGCAATAAAGTCTACTAGGTGAGATGCTAATATTTCTTCATCGCCAACTATTTTTTTAATCTTTATATTTCTCTCCTTAAAATACCGATTCATATAGCTTGGATATTTTCCTCTCGCTTGGACCTCTGGATAAAACATATTTAACTGTTCAGCTTTTAAGGCTTGTAGCTGATCTAAAGGATCAGGTGTTGCAGCGTATGTTTCAATTCGGTTAATCATACATCCAATTTGAAAGTCTGGGTTAATTTCGCGACCTTTTTTTATAGCTAACGCACTTGCTAAAAATTGATGATGATTTGCTTGAAAGGCAGCTTCTTCAACATTTTCAACTGTATCAGCTAAAATACCAGCTCCGGTATAAGGGCTATTTAAATTCATGTTCATTTCATTAAAAGTAATCCAATACTTTACTTTCTCTTTGTAACGCTCAAATACTGTTTCAGCAAATTTAACGAATAAAGGAATTGGTTCACGACTTAGCCAACCATTGTACTTTTGAGTAAGTGTAATTGGCATTTCAAAGTGTGATAAGGTAACCAAAGGTTCAATATTGTATTTTGCCAACTCATCAAAAACTTTATCATAAAACTCTAAACCTTTTTCGTTTGGTTCACTCTCTAAACCTGTTGGATAAATACGTGTCCAAGCAATTGACATTCTAAATAATGTAAAACCCATTTCTGCAAAAAGGGCAATATCCTCTTTATAGTTGTTATAAAAATCGATGCCCCATCGTTTCGGAAACTTATACTTGTCTGGATTTTCTAAATACTCTTCCAGTTCTACCGAACTTACATTAAAAGTAAAGTTATCTACTTGTCCTTTTGCGTAAGGGTCTTTATAAGCCACCATATCCTGACTTGATAACCCCTTACCATCGACATCAAAGGCACCCTCGATCTGATTTGCCGCAGTTGCCCCTCCCCATAAAAAATTCTTTGGAAATTGTTTTTCCATATTTATTTCTCCTCTCTCTTACTAATAAATTAATTATTCTCAAAATCGATCTTCATCATCAATGTGATGACAAAGCTTCCAATAAACGCAAAGACATAAGCTGCAAGCGCCAACAATAAGTTAAACATCGTACCATCAGGTGCGGCATAGCCACCTAATGACAAGATTCCTGGTACAGCAAAACTATATGACCTCAAACCTAAGCTAACAGCTATCGCTCCGACTAAACCACTTACGCCCATGACTGCATAGAAGGGCTTTTTAAAGCGTAAGTTAATTCCATACATAGCAGGTTCCGTAATTCCAAAAACTGCAGAAATTCCCGTTGAAATCGCCAATGAGCGAACTTTTTTATCCTTGGTCTTTACACCAACTGCAAACGCTGCACCTGCTTGGGCACTATTGTGTATTAAGTTGGCCGGCAGTAAAACTAAGTCATAGCCAACATTTTGGATTGACTGCATCGCAACTGGAAAGAAAGCATAGTGCATTCCAACCATAATGATCAGTGGCATAAATCCTGTGTAAACAAACCCGGCCACTGGAGCAGCATTAATAAAGAGCCAATCAATCGCTTGAGCTAAGTAAACACTTAGGAAATTGCCAGCTGGGGCAATAAACATCAAAACCAGCGGTAGGGTAATTGCTAAACTAAACATAGGTAACATAATTCCTTTTAACACTACAGGAATTACTTCATCAAGAAATTGATACACATATTTAAGTAATAAAACCCCTAAGATAACTGGCAAGACTGATCCGTTGTAGCCAATTTTGTGCACAGTAAACCATAGAAAACCTAAGGAATCACCACCTGCAATTAAACTTGGATACATTATTGTTGCCGAAACTGTAAGGGCTAAGCCTTCATTGACATTAAATCGTTTAGCAGATGACCACGCTAGCAAAAATGGCAGAAAGTAAAAGGCTGAATCAGCTATAATCTCAAATGTCTGATACACACCACTTTCAACAGCTCCCGAATTAATTAAAACCACTAAAGATAGAACCGCTTTTAAAAGTCCTGTGCCGGCTATTGCCGGTAGGATCGGTGTGAAAATACCTGAAATCGCATCAAATAATATCCCAATTCCCTTCGGCTTTTTTTCATTAACATTTTCATGTAAAACTGCATTATCATTAAGAATTAACGCAACTTCTTTGTAAATACTGCTAGCCTCATTGCCAACAATCACTTGATGTTGACCATTTTGGTAAACTATACCTAATACTCCTGGAATACCCTTTACTTCTTCACTATTGACAATACTTTCATCAACTAAGTTAAATCATAGTCTTGTCATACAGTTCCAAACTTTTTTAATGTTTTCTGGGCCTCCAAGACTTTTGATGACCTTATTAGCTAAGTCACTAAAACTTTTTTCTTTTCTTTTAAGCATATATTTCCTCCTTTTAAATAAAAAACCTAAACAACAAAGAAAGCAAATCGCTTTCAAATATTATTTAGGTTTCGCCTGCTTTACCAGTAACAATCCTGATTAGATTTTATTATTCACTGCGCATTGATAAGCGTTGAATATGAATCATTAAATAAAACAATTGTTCATCATTAATTTTTATGCCACGTTCTTTAACTACATAATCAAATACTTTTAAAACACAATTATAAGCAGCTGACCATTCTACTTTTAAACTCTTAAATAAATCAATATTTTTTGACTTTGCTTTATTTTGTTGTTTTATTTTCCAAACAAAGAACTTCAAGTGTACTATAAATCTTTCAAAAGTAAGTGAGGGCTTTTTAATATCCAAATCTAAATCTTTGCTAATTATTTCAATAATATCTCGTATTAGTTCAATATCCGCCATAAGTTGATCACCTGAAGCATTACGCTTTGATGAGTTTAATAGAAGTAAGGCAATTGATGATGCTTCATTATGTGGAATTGGAACACACTTAGTTTGTTCAACTATTTTAATGGCCTCTAAACCGATTCGATACTCATCAGGGTATAAGTTTTGAATTTCATATCCTAAAGGATTCCCCAAAATTAAGTCTTTGTCCAACCGTTTTAGCAAGAATTCCAAGTGTTCGCTCAAACTCAAGTAAATATAATCATCTAAGTCTAACGTCCGTTTAGCGTATTCGACAATTTCATTTATCATATTATAGTCAGTTTCATTAATATTGGCTAAGTGTATACCTAAGTCACTAATCATTTTTGGATCTTGTAAAATGAATCTTTTTTCAACTTTATCAGGTTGGATACTATCTTTAGATGATTTAGAAAACCCTATACCCTTGCCCATTAAGATAGTTTCAATGTTTTCATTATCGATTGCTAAAATAATATTGTTATTGAAAATTTTTTTAATTGTATACACTTGTTCTACCCCTATCTATACTTTAGGTATTACCACGTATTACTTAGATTTCTATAATGTCTTTTAAATTAAGTTTAATTTTTCAAAGGCCTTGTAGACACCATCATTTTCAGCAATATCTGTAATAGCATCAGCAACATCTTTTAAGCCGCTTTTAGCATTTTCCATCGCTACGGCAAAATCAACTG
>LFRM01187541.1_pt1 | contig 15072 bp, 12 predicted proteins | sample 618341 | NCBI WGS metagenome assembly LFRM01 (sample SAMN03654438, study PRJNA283298) | anaerobic digester metagenome | isolation source: pool of bioreactors CSTR01a, CSTR02a, and CSTR03a thermophilic anaerobic... | place: Denmark: Kgs. Lyngby | collected 2014-05-21 | reverse complement strand
CCTATTTACCATTACATGGGCACCAGCACGTTCAGCGAGTACACGGTGGTTGCCGAAGTGTCGCTGGCCAAGGTTAACCCCGAGGCACCGCTTGAAAAAGTCTGTTTGCTGGGCTGTGGTGTGACCACCGGTATTGGGGCCGTGCATAATACGGCCAAGGTCAAGGAAGGTGACACGATTGCCGTATTTGGCCTGGGTGCCATCGGCCTGGCCGTCATCCAGGGTGCCGTGCAGGCCAAGGCTGGCCGCATTATTGCCATTGACACCAACCCCAATAAATTCATTCTGGCCAAAGAGCTGGGCGCCACCGACTGCGTTAATCCTAAAGACCATGACCGTCCCATCCAGGAAGTCATTGTTGACATGACCGATGGCGGGGTTGATTTCAGTTTTGAATGTATTGGTAATGTCGACGTGATGCGTTCAGCCCTGGAATGTTGCCATAAGGGCTGGGGCGAAAGCGTGATTATTGGTGTGGCAGGGGCCGGTCAGGAAATTTGCACCCGTCCGTTCCAGCTGGTAACCGGTCGCGTGTGGCGTGGCAGTGCCTTTGGTGGTGTAAAAGGACGTACCCAGCTGCCCGGCATGGTAGAACAGGCCATGGCGGGTGAACTGGATCTTGATCCATACATTACCCACACCTTGCCGCTGGAACGCATTAATGAGGCGTTTGACTTGATGCACGAAGGTAAATCCATTCGTACCGTGATTCATTATTAAGGCTTAATTTGGCTGCCTGGCAAACAGGCTGGTTTTAGTGCAAAAGCGGCGTTGCCCCGGCAGAGATGACCGGCAGGCAACGCCGCTTTTTTATTTTTGAATTCACGCACGTAACAGGGAAGCTGGAAACCACCTCCTGAACGCTTGGCGTTAGGTGGCGGTAGTTCATTGGAACAAGGTTTTATATTATTTTTGGTAATATGGAAATTATTATTTGGTCGTTCCTATGTATATGTCTCTTTGTTATTCTTGCTTCAACCTTACGCTAATAACTTTCAGTTGGTAACTAAGCAATCACTGTGGGTAAAAAAGAATAAAGGTACCTGCAAAACTTACTTATTTGAACGAGATAACGACTATGTTGAAGAAAATAATTCTGGCTGTGGCGACAGTGTCCGCTTTTTCTGCAACGGCAGCACAAGCCCAGGAAAATTCAATCCTGAATGCTTCTTATGATGTTGCCCGCGAGCTGTTTGGCGCCATTAACCCCAAGTTTGTTGAGTACTGGAAAGCCAAAACGGGCGAGGACGTGAAGATTGACCAATCATTTGCGGGTACTTCCCGCCAGGCCCAGGATATTGTCCAGGGTAAAAAAGTGGATGTGGTTACTTTTAACCAGGTCACCGACATCAATTTTCTGGAAAAAAATGGCCTGGTCAAAGAAGATTGGCAAAAATCCTTTGAGAACAACAGCTCACCTTATTACAGCACGATCGCTTTCCTGGTGCGTGAGGGCAATCCCAAAAATATCAAAACCTGGGACGACCTGGTACGTGAAGACGTGAAGGTGGTATTCCCTAACCCGAAAACATCCGGTAATGCCCGCTATTCTTACCTGGGTGCCTGGTTATACGCCAATGAAAAATTCAATGGCGATCAGGACAAGGTTAAGGAATTTGTAGGCCAATTACTGGGGAATGTGGTTAATTTCCCGACAGGTGGCCGGGCTGCAACCGTTGCTTTTGCCCAGAATGGACAGGGTGATGCATTGCTCACATTTGAATCCGAGGTGATTAATATCGCCAACGACAAAGAGTATAAAGACAAGGGTTTTGAAGTGGTGGTGCCACCGGTGTCTGTATTGGCTGAGTTTCCGGTTGCCATTGTGGACACAGTCGCCGATAGCCGTGGTACCCGTGAGCTGGCCAAAGAATACCTGCAGTTTCAATACAGCAAGGATATCCAGGAACTGTTAACGACGTTCAATCTGCGTGTGCATAACCCAGAAGTAGTCAAAGCGACAGAGTCCCAGTACGCACCGGTACGTACCATTAATCCAACTGATGTTTTGGGTTCCTGGAATGAAATCCAGCAAAAGCATTTTGGTTCAGGCGGTATACTTGACGCCTTATTGTCCAAGCGCCGTTAATTAAATAATCTTGATGTCAACCACATTCTCATTCTTTAAGCGGACACCGTTGCTGCCGGGCTTTGGCCCGACCTTCGGTTTTTCCGTTTTGTATATCAGCCTGATCATCCTGATTCCCCTGTCAACCCTGCTTATTTATGTAAGCGGGATGACATGGGCGGAATATTGGGGGGCGATTACCGATCCGCGTGTGCTAAGCAGTTACCGGGTAACTATTCTGGGTGCCTTGTATTCAACCATCCTGGTTTGTGTGATCGGGTTTCTGTTTGCCTGGATTATCACCCGCTATGACTTCCCGGGCAAACGGCTGCTTGATTCTTTAATGGATTTGCCGTTTGCCCTGCCAACCGCGGTTGCCGGGCTAACCCTGTCGGCCCTGTTTGCACCCAGTGGTTGGGTTGGGCAGTGGTTTGCCGCCGTGGGCATCAAGATTTCCTATGCCTTCCCGGGGATTGTGCTGGCCATGGTTTTTACCAGTATTCCTTTCATTGTGCGTTCGGTACAGCCCGTGCTTGAAGACCTCAAGGGAGAATACGAAGAGGCCGCCTCTATGCTGGGGGCGGATAAATGGCAGACATTTTCCAGGGTGCTGTTCCCGGCGGTGCGTCCCGCCCTGATTGCCGGTGCTTCACAGGCGTTTATCCGCAGTCTGGGTGAATTCGGTGCGGTTATCATGATTGCCGGTAACATTCCTTTTGAAACCGAAGTGACATCATTGATGCTGTTTGTGCGCTTGCAAGAATTTGAATACCATTCGGCGGCGGCCATTGCTTCTGTGGTCCTTATTGCCTCTTTGTTATTGCTGTTTGTCTTGCAATGGTGGCAAAGCAATTTCCTTGATAAATACGAAGACAAGTAGAAGATAAAATGAGTGGACAGAAACCGGATTCTTTTGGACAGTGGTTCCTGATTGGTTTGGGCATCGTGCTTGCCATTGTGTTACTGGCATTGCCCTTGGCATTGATTTTTACGATGGCATTGGGCGATGGTATTGCCGCGATGTGGAGCAACCTGACCGAAGACTATATGTTGCATGCCATTGGCCTTACCGTACTGGCGGCGCTGGTGGCGGTGCCGGTTAATATCGTCTTCGGCGTCATGCTGGCATGGTGCATTACCCATTACGAGTTCAAGGGAAAAAAGCTGCTGCAGGCCTTGGTGAACATTCCTTATGCCACTTCACCCGTGGTGGCCGGATTCTGTTACCTGATCCTGTTTGGCCGGGAAAGCGCCTTGGGACAATGGCTGTCGGCCAATGATATCCAGGTGGTGTTTGCCTGGCCTGCCATTATATTGGTGACGGTATTTGTGACCTCACCCTATGTGGCCCGTATTTTAATTCCGCTTATCAGGGCGCAGGGGCTGGATGAAGAAGTGACCGCCCTAACGCTGGGTGCCAATGGCTGGCAAATCTTTACCAAGGTGACCTTACCCAATATTAAATGGGGCCTGTTGTACGGGGCCGTCTTGAGCAATGCCCGCGCGGTGGGTGAATACGGCGCGGTGGCGGTGGTGTCCGGTACCATCATGAACCAGACCCTGACTTTGCCATTGCTGGTAGACCAGTTAAATAACGATTACAAGGTGGCAGCGGCCTTTACCGCTGCTAGTGTGCTGGCCCTGATGGCTCTGATGACCTTGTTTCTTAAAATCCTGATGGAGTGGTTGCAAAAGCGTAAAGAAGCACGTCATATCCAGCCGGTTCCCAATCGGGGATAACATCGGCTGTCTTGATTTTTCGAATTGTTTTAAAAAGCACTGGTGTTCAAGCCAGTGCTTTTTTATTTCATTTTTATTAAATGTAATTTAGACTTAAATTTTATTTAATACTTATATTATCCTTGTTTCAAGGGTATTAATTTTACAAAATATTTATTAATAATAATATAAATTTAAAACAAGATTGGTAATTACCCTGAAATATAAACCGCATAGAATTCCATGAAAAGTTATTTTGAATAAAAATAATTAACTACTGATTGGTGACAGAAAGCGTTCTGTTGCTTGTATGTCATTTTTATGGAAGTTCAATGAAAATTACCCGCCGCGGCATGCTGTTGATAAGCACTGCCTTTGCCTTTTCTTCGCCCTTTCTATCAGGCCAGTTGCTGGCCCAGCCAGCTGATGACAGACCGGTCATTACCGTTGCCGTCCAGCAGGTGGTCAATTCGGGTTCGCTAGACCCCTTGCGTGAACAAAGCAACGTGGGAAGCCGTGTGCTGCCCATGATTTATTCAGGCCTGATCCAGCTGGATGCCACCGGTGATATGTCACAAACGCCGGGTATTGCCGAATCCTGGAAACGTATTGATAACAATACCGTAGAGCTGAAGCTGCGTAAAGGCGTGAAGTTTCACAATGGTGAAGAACTGACCGCTGAGGATGTGGCTTTCAGCTTTGGCCCTGAACGCATGTTTGGCAAGACAGAGCCACGTCGTGCGCAAAAAGATAACCAAACCATTGCCGTGGACAACGGTAAAAAACAGGCTACGGCCAATACCGATACCACCATCGAGCCGCCCGCAGAGGTGGTTGCCATTGCACGTCGCCTGTGGCCTTCACTGGAAGAAGTCAAGGTGATTGATGACTATACCGTACACCTTGTCAATGCCATGCCCGACCTGACGCTGGAAGGCCGGATTGCCCGCTCGGGTTCCGAAATTGTCTCGAAAAAAGCCTATCTGGCCTCCAAAGACTGGAACAGCTGGGCCAGAGACCCGGTCAGTGCAGGTCCATTCAAAGTCAAGGAATTTAAGCCTGATCAGTATCTGGTTTTGCAGGCCCATGATGATTATTTTGGTGGTAAACCCAGTGTAAAAGAAATCCGTTACGTGGTGGTGCCTGAAGTGGCTTCCCGCATCAATGGTCTGCTTTCCGGACAGTATGATTTTGTGACCGATATCCCGCCTGATCAGATCAAAACCATTGAAGCCAACAACAAGTTTGAAGTGGTGGGTGGGCCTGTGTTGAACCACCGTATTACTGTCTTTGACAAAAGTCATCCGGTGCTGGCCAATCCAAAGGTACGCCAGGCCATGACTCATGCCATTGATCGTGACGCGATTGTTCAGGCCTTGTGGGATAACCGTACCAGCATACCTGCCGGTTTGCAGTGGGAATATTATGGGGATATGTTCCTGAAAGACTGGAGCGTACCTGAATACAACCCTGAGCTGGCCAAAAAATTGCTGAAGGAGGCGGGCTATAACGGTGAGCCGATTCCCTACCGCGCCCTGAACAACTATTACATTAACCAGACCCAGACCGCGCAGATTCTGGTTGAAATGTGGCGTGCCGTTGGTTTGAATGTTGAGCTGCAAATGAAAGAAAACTGGCAGCAGATTTTTGAAAAAACCAACCGGGGCGTTCGTGACTGGTCCAATTCGGCCCCGTATAGCGATCCGGTGAGTTCTTTGGTGAACCAGCACGGCCCTAACGGTCAGCAACAGCAGAATGGCGAATGGTCCAATGACGAGTTCAACCAACTGTCCCTGGTGCTGGAAACATCGGTGGATCCGGCCGAGCGCAAGGCTGCTTTCCAGCGCATGCTGGAGATCAGCGAGCGTGAAGACCCGGCTTATACCGTGTTGCACAGTAATGCCTTGTTTTACGGCAAACGCAAGGACATCGACTGGAAGTGGGCACCCAACTTCATGATGGATTTCCGCGCTGAAAACGTCAAGTTCAAGTAAAGTATCGGGTCTGAATCATCATGCAATTGCCTCTTCCACTTCCAGAAGCCCAAGCTGCTGACAAGGTCCATGACAGGCGGCAGCAGGAAATCCTGCTACACCCGCCCGCAGGCCTGCATGCCATCCATGGCGTGGCTGCACCGGCCAATCAGGAAGCCATTCTTGGCATACGCAACCTGAAAGTGGCGTTTGAACAGAATGAGCGTATCGTGCAGGTGCTGCACGGTATTGACCTGGATATCCTGCCGGGTGAAACGGTTGGGATTGTGGGCGAGTCCGGTTGCGGCAAAAGCGTTACCTGGCTGGCTATCATGGGTCTGCTGGGCAAACGGGCCCACCTGTCCGGTTCGGTAACGCTGAACCGGCAGGAAATCCTGTCGGCCCCCCAAAAGGTCATGACCGGCCTTAGGGGAAAACGCATGGCCATGATTTTTCAGGACCCTTCATCATCGTTGAACCCAGCCCATCGCATCGGCTCGCAGGTGGCCGAAGCGGTCAGCCTGCATCGTGGCCTTCATGGCAAGGCGGCCCAAGAAGAAGCCCGGCGCCTGCTTGACCGTGTCCGCATTCCCGATGCGGCCCAGCGCATGAAGTCTTATCCGCATGAGCTGTCCGGCGGCATGAACCAGCGGGTAATGATCGCCATGGCATTGGCGGGTGAGCCCGATTTGCTGATTGCCGATGAACCCACCACCGCCCTGGATGCCACGGTACAGGCGCAGATCCTGGACTTGCTTAAAGAGGTGCGTGCCGAGTCTGGCATGGCTATGGCCCTGATTTCCCATGATCTGGGCGTGATTGCCGATATCAGTGACCGGGTGATGGTGATGTATGCCGGCAGGGTGGTTGAAACGGCAAGCAGTGAGCGGATTTTTGCCAATCCCGCTCACCTCTATACCCAGGGCCTGATCGCCGCCTTACCCGATTTGCACACAGAGGGACGGCTTAAATCCATTCCCGGTTTTGTGCCAGAACCGGGCAAACTGCCGCAGGGATGCAGTTTCAGTCCGCGTTGCGAGCGCAGTACCCGGTTGTGTGTGAATGCACAGCCTGTGCAGGTTTGCCTGGACAGGGAACACCTTGTTTCCTGTTTCAATCTTGGAGAGCAGTCAATTGTTGCTTGAAGTCAATCAACTTGCCCGGCATTATCCGGTCAAGTCCGCGTCATTGTTGTTGGGTAAAAAAAATGTATTGAAGGCGGTCGATGGGGTGTCATTCACCCTGAATGCCGGTCAAACACTGGGTCTGGTGGGCGAATCCGGTTGCGGCAAGTCCACCACGGCCAAAATGGTGCTTGGTCTGTTGGCCCCCAGCCAGGGCAATATCCGCTTTGAAGGTGATGAAGTGCCGCACAGGCGTACGGCGCAATGGCGGGCGCTCAGGAAACGCATGCAAATGATTTATCAGGATCCGCTGGCCGTGCTGGACCGCCGTTTGCCGATTATTGACCAGGTGACCGAGCCGCTGGTGGTGCAGGGCAATGGATCACGCTATGAAAATCACCGCAAGGCAGCCGCCAGCCTGAAAGCAGTGGGTTTGCTGCCGCACATGTTTGACCGTTACCCGCACGAGCTCTCGGGCGGCCAGCGCCAGCGCGTCGTGCTGGCCCGTGCCCTGGTGCTTGAGCCCAGCCTGCTGGTGTGTGACGAGCCCATTTCGGCCCTGGATGTTTCAATTCAGGCGCAAGTCATCAATTTGCTTGAAGACTTGCAGCAGGAAAGAAATGTGGCGATTTTGTTCATTAGCCACGACTTGAAGGTGGTTCGGCATATCTGCGATGAAGTGGCTGTGATGTATCTGGGCCGGATTGTGGAGCAGGGCAATACCCAAGAGGTCTTTGGCAAGCCGGCGCATCCGTATACGCAGGCCCTGGTGTCGGCGATTCCGGTGATCAGACAGGAGGGGCAGTCTTCCCAGCGGATTATTTTGCAGGGTGAACCGCCCAATCCGATTAATGTGCCTGCGGGTTGCGCCTTTCACCCGCGCTGCCAGCATGCCATGCCGCGATGCCGGCAAGAGCGGCCAGAGCTGGTCCAGCTTGATGCGCAACGCAAGGTGGCCTGTCACCTGCACCGGGCTGATGTGGTTGCAGGGCAAACCACTGCGGCAGGAGAATGATCATGCTGCCTTATTTCGCTTCCCGCCTTTTTCGTTCGCTGTTGACGATTTTTTTGGTACTTAGCTTTGCCTTTGTTATTTTGCGCCTGTCAGGTGATCCGGCATTAATCATACTTTCGCCGGATGCCCCGCCAGAGGCCATTGAGGCGTTTCGCAAAAGCCAGGGACTGGATGCCCCTTTGTGGCAGCAGTACCTGGGCTATTTTTCCAGTTTGATCCGGGGCGAGTTTGGCGTTTCCATGCGTGATGGCCAATCGGCCATGGCCCTGGTGCTGGATGCCGTGCCGGCCACTTTGTACATTGCGTTTCCTGCCTTTGTATTCCAGCTGCTGCTGGGGGTTCCGATGGGTATCCTGGCGGCCCTGAATCGCAACTCGTTTCTTGATCGCTTTGTCATGAGCCTGTCGGTGGCCGGGCATACCCTGCCCAGTTTTGTGTTGGGTCTGCTGCTGGTACTGATCTTTGCCGTTAGTCTGGGCTGGTTTCCCAGTGGTGGCTATGAGTCGGCGCAATCGGCCATTTTGCCTATTCTTACCTTAACCGTTGGGGGGGCTGCCGTCCTTGCCCGGTTTACCCGTTCAGCCATGCTTGAAGTGCTGGGCCGGCCCTATATCCGTGCGGCAGTTGCCAAGGGGCTAAGCTGGAACCAGGTGGTAATCAGGCATGCCCTGCCCAATGCCGCCATTCCCATTATTACCATTATCGGCTTGATGCTGGGTGGCTTGATTGCCGGGGCGGTGGTGGTGGAAAGCGTCTTTTCCTGGCCGGGAATTGGCCGTCTTATTGTATCCGCCGTTTCCAACCGTGACCTGGCCGTGGTGCAGTCGGCCCTGCTGTTGATCACGATTAGCATGGTAACGGCCAACCTGCTGGTGGATGCCATTTATTGTCTGGTTGATCCCAAACTCAGACATGGCCATGCCGGAACCGGGAGTTAATATGCAAAAATATTCGTCTGTCAGTACCTTGCCGGTGGCAGCACCCGTTGTTGCTGAAACTAACGTTGAACCGATGCCCGCCAGCCCGCGCCTTGGCCTGGCCAGACGCTGGATGAAAACCTGTCCCCCCCTGGTGATGGCCGGTATAGGCTGGATTGCGCTGATGCTGTTTGTGGCGGTGTTTGCCGATTTCCTGGCGCCTTATACGTATAGCGCTTTGGACCTTAAGGCCCGTTTGCAGCCGCCGGTTTTCTTTGGTGGTGAAATGAACCACTTACTGGGCACCGATGAACTGGGGCGCGATGTCTTTTCTCGCGTGATTATTTCGATTCAGGTCAGCTTGCTGATTGCCTTCATCAGTACCCTGATTTCTGCCTTTGTCGGGGTGGTTTTGGGTTTTCTGGCAGCGCATTTCCGTGGCTGGGTCGAGCAACTGGTACTGGTGCTGATTGATTTTCAGGCCTCACTGCCGTTCATGATTATTGCGTTGGCAGTATTGGCTTTTTTCGGCAATTCCCTGAACCTGTTTATTGTTTTGATGGGGTGCTATGGCTGGGAACGGACCGCCCGGATTACCCGCAGCCTGACCATTGCCGCGAATGAGCAGGGTTATGCCAGTGCCGTGCATGATATTGGCGCCTCGCCATGGCGGGTTTACATACGCCATGTGCTGCCTAATATTGCCAGTACGATTATTGTCAGCGTCACCTTGACCTTTCCTGAAATTATTCTGCTTGAGTCCGGTCTGTCTTTTTTGGGCCTGGGGGTCCAGCCGCCCTTGACCAGCCTGGGCAATATGGTGGGTTATGGGCGTGAATATCTGCAATCGGCTCCCTGGATTCTGCTGGCGCCCAGTTTCATTATTGTCCTGACCACTTTTTTCATTAGCATTGTTGGCGATTGGCTGCGTGACCGGCTAGACCCGACCTTGCGTTAACACCTTTCATTCTTAAAGAGTTTTTTGTGAACAAGCAAAGAAAAAACGTATTATTGATTGTTGTCGACCAATGGCGCGGCGACACCCTGGCCAAACTGGGCCATCCTGTTATCAAGACGCCCAATATTGATGCCCTGGCCGAAGAGGGGGTGACTTTTGCCAAACATTATACCCAGGCCGTGCCTTGTGGTCCGGGCCGTGCCTCATTGTTAACCGGCCTGTACATGATGACGCACAGGGCCGTGCAAAACACCATTCCGCTGGACTCACGGCATACCAACATTGCCTGGGAAGTCCGCAAGGCAGGCTATGAACCGGCCCTGGTGGGTTATACCACCACCACGCCTGACCCTCGTGTGGTGGCGGCCGAAGACCCCCGGTTCAAGGTGCTGGGTGGCGATATGGAAGGCTGGCGTCCGGTGGGATCGTGGGGCCTGAAAATGGAATCTTACTTTGCCTGGCTGGCTGCTGAAGGTTTTGAGGTGCCGGAAAACCCCTGGGATATCTGGCTGCCCCAGGATCTTGAAAAAGGCGATATGGGTGCGACCAACAAACCCAGCTCGGTGCCGGCGGAACTGTCTGACACCACCTGGTTTACCAACAAGGCGATTGAATACCTGCATGGCGTCAAAGACAAGCCCTGGTTCCTGCATCTGGGTTACTACCGTCCGCATCCCCCGTTTTCAGCGCCAGCGCCTTACCATGACATGTATGATCCGGCCGATTGTCCGCCAGCCGTAAGGGCCGAATCGGTAGCCAAAGAGGCCGAACAGCACCCCATGCTCAAGTTTTACCTGGACTCCATTCAGCGCAAGAAATTTTTTGAAAACGGCGAGGGTCTGGGTTGTGAAATGGATGATGCCGAAATTCGCCAGATGCGGGCTACTTATTATGGCCTGATGAGCGAAGTGGATGACCAGTTGGGCCGGGTTTTTGATTACCTGAAAAAAACCGGCCAGTGGGACAACACCCTGATCGTGTTTACCAGTGACCATGGCGAGCAATTGGGTGACCACCACCTGCTGGGCAAGCTGGGTTATTTTGACCAGAGTTTCCATATTCCCATGATTGTTCGTGATCCATCCGAACAGGCCAATGCTACCCGTGGTCAGATTGTTAACCGTTTTACCGAAACCATCGATACCATGCCGACCGTGCTGGAATGGATGGGTCTGCAAGTGCCAAGGGCTTGTGATGGCCGCTCATTGCTGCCTTTTGTCCATAATGGCCAGGCACCTCAAGACTGGCGTACGGAAGTGCATTATGAGTTTGATTTCCGTAATATTTTTTACTCGAAGCCTGAAGAGGTATTGGGCTTGTATATGGATGCAAGTTCCCTGGCTGTGGTGCAGAATGAGCAATACAAGTACGTGCATTTTGCCGGCTTGCCCCCGTTGTTCTTCGATTTGCAGCAAGATCCGCATCAACTGGTTAATCAGGCCGGAAATCAGGCCTACGACAGCGCAAGGCTGGCCATGGCAGAAAAAATGCTGAACTGGCGCCTGCTTCATGCCGATCGTGCCCTGACTGGTTATGCCGCCAGTCCGGAAGGATTGCAGTCCCGACTATAATCTGATGTTTGTATAACCATTTGCAGGGTGCCGGATTTTATCCGGTACCTTGTGGCAGGAAAAAACAATGAACGATGCAGGAAAAATCCTGAATACACGTACCGCGCTGGTCTTTGATCTTGATGGCACTTTAATTAATACCGAGCCCGATATTCGTCGTGCCTTGAATGATGCGCTTAAAGAATGCGACTTTGAACTCATGCCTGCGCATATGCAGGTGCCCAATATGCATGCCACGCTGGGTGATATCGTCGCTGCAGTCATGGAAAACCAGCGTATCCCAGCCGCGGCCATGCCTGATTTGCTTGACGCTTATGCTAAATATTACAGTGGCAATGGCCATGTGGATGCACAACTGTATCCTGGCGTGCTGGAATTTTTGCAAAACCAGCAGCAAAGGGGGTGTGTTATGGCCGTCTGTACCAACAAAATCAGGAAGGATGCATTAAGAGTATTGGCGCATTGCGAGATTTTGCCATTTTTTGAAAGCGTGGTGGGGGGTGATACGGCCGGGCATCCTAAACCCCATCCCGCACCATTGTTGCAGGCCCTGCAGGAAATCAGCATGGAGCCTCAAGAGGCGGTGTTTGTGGGAGATACCTACGTGGATGCCTTGTGCGCCAGTCATATCAACATGGATTTTGTGCATCATCAGGCAGGTTATGGTGGTGAAAAGGTATTTGAATATCCGGCCAATGCCAGGTTCATGGATTACCGCGATTTACTACTTGCCTGAAGCAAGCGGCTAACAGGCGTGGCCGCGCTGCAATTAGCCAGCCGGCCCCATAATCGCTGTTTATATCCACCTTTCCAGCATTCCGATAATGCCGGCAATAGCCAGATAAGGCCCAAACCGGATCAGGTTGCCGGTTTTGTGTTTGCCCCGCAGGCGCTGCACCAGTACCACGACCAATGATAGGGCAGTGGCAAAAACCAGCAGTATGGGCAGGGACATCCAGCCTAACCAGGCACCCAGGGCCGCCACCAGTTTGAAGTCACCAAAGCCCATGCCTTCGCTTTGGGTAAGGCGTAAAAATATTTGGTACAACAGCCATAAAAACAGATAACCGATCGCGGCGCCCAGCACGGCATGCTCAAGGGGCACGAACGTATTATTCAGATTGACCAGTAAACCGGCCCATAACAGGGAAAGGGTCAGGCGGTCGGGCAACAGGCTGGTTTCGGCATCAATCCAGGCCAGGCTGAGCAACACCAGCATAAAGCCAATGCTGGCCAGTGCAGCCACGCTGCTGCCAAAAAACCAGCAGAAAAGCGCAGCAATAATCGGGCCGGTCACCATAAACAGTTTGCGAATCCGGAAATGCCAGGCAGGCACCTGTAAGGGAATGTCCGGGTCAATCGTGCGTGGCAAAACATAAGCGGCCCGGCTTAGCCAGAAGCAGGCAGCCAGTGCGAGAAGGGCAGCCACTAACGTGGCAAGCGGCGGGTTATTGATCAGATTGGTCCACATGGCTATTTCCGTACGTGTGACTGGCCCGGGGTTTTGGGCACAATGGGGGATTTTAAACTGCTTTGCCGTTGTATGCAGGGAACAGCCCGGGCAGATTTGCCCTGTCTGGTGAATCTGGCACAAAAACACGGTGTTTTATGGGGTAATATTCTGGTTGCCCTGGTGAATTGGCCTGTGAATAGACGGTTTGGCAGGATAGTAAGCATTTTGAAAACATAAAAAAGGAGACCGCATGTTTCAACTGAAAAAAACCACACTTTGCCTGGCATTGTCATTGGGTACCTGGTCATTATCACAGGCCGCCGAGCCCATCAAGGTTGGGGTGGCGCTGGATATTTCGGGCCCTTTCGCGGCCATTGGGGTTGAAACCCGCGATGGTCTTGAACTGGCGGTTGAGCAACTGGGCGGCAAGCTGGGTGGGGTAGAGGCCCAGTTCCTGCAAACCGATTTTGCCGGTAACCCCCAGCAGGCCAACCAGCTGGCCAACCGTTTCATCCAGAAAGACAAGATTGATTTTTTTACTGGTCCGGTGGCTTCCAATGCCGCGCTGGCGGTTGGCCCGGCCCTGTTTGCGGCTAAAGTACCCTTTCTTTCCAGCAACCCTGGCCCCAGCCAGTTTGCCGGCAAGCAATGTAGCCCGTATTTTTTTGGTGTTTACCAAAACGACACTTATGATGAAGCGGCAGGGGTGCTGGCCAATGAGGCTGGCTATAAAAACGCGGTTATTATTGCGCCCAACTATCCGGCCGGCAAAGATCACCTGGGTGGTTTCAAGCGCACGTATAAAGGCGATATAAAAGAAGAAATTTATACGAAGGTGGGTCAAATTGATTATGCGGCCGAAATCGCCCGCATCCGCTCTGAAAAACCGGATGCCGTGTACCTGTTTCTGCCGGGCGCCATGGGTATCAACTTCGTCAAGCAGTTTGTGGGGGCGGGCCTGAAAGACATTCCGTTGGTGGCCCCTGGCTTTTCGGCTGACCAGGACGTGATTGCCGCGGTGGGGGATGCCGTGGAAAACATGCAAAACACGGCGCACTGGGCGCATGATCTGGATAACCCGGCCAATAAGGCATTTGTGCAGGCGTTCCGTGACAAATACAAGCGCTATCCCACCGTGTATGCCGCCCAGTCTTATGATGTGGTCATGGCCATGGATGCGGCGGTACGTGATGTCAACGGCAATGTCCAGGACCGTGATGCCCTGGTGGCGGCCCTTAAAAATGCCAATTTCAATTCCGTACGTGGCGACTTCAAATATGGGGTTAACAATTACCCTATCCAGAATTATTATGTTCGCAAGATTGGCAAGAATGCCAATGGTGAATTAACCAATATTCTGGTGAAAACCATTTTGCCAGACCATCAGGATGCCTATGTGGCTGAATGCAAGATGTAAGCGGCGTTCAGTAATAAAACGGAAGTATCAATGGACGTGATTTTTGTATTCGAGCAATTGCTTAACGGGGTGGGTTACGGCCTGATGCTGTTTTTGCTGGCCGCCGGCCTGACCCTGGTGTTTGGCATTATGGATATGCTAAACCTGGCGCATGGCGCGTTGTACATGGCGGGTGCCTACCTGGCGGCCCGGGTGCACGAGGCCAGCGGCAGTTTCCTGCTGGCCATTGTGGTCGCGGTGGCCGGTACAAAAATACTGGCTTTGGTGCTGGAAGTGCTGGTCATGCGGCAGTTGTACCGGCGTGACCACCTTGCCCAGGTGCTGGCCACGATTGGCCTGATCATGATGGCCGATGACGCGGTACGGGCCATCTGGGGGCCGTCGCCCATTATGGCACCCACCCCTGCCGGGCTGTCGGGGCCGGTCACGCTGTTGGGTGTCCTGCCTTACCCGTCTTACCGGCTAATGTTGATTGCGGTGGGGCTGCTGGTGGTGTTGGGCTTGTATTTGTTGGTTAACCATACCCGCCTTGGCATGATTGTACGGGCGGGGGCTTCCAACCGACGGATGGCTGAACTCATGGGGGTGCGCGTAAACCGCGTGTTTTCATTTGTGTTCATTCTGGGTGCCGGCCTGGCCGCGTTGGCCGGCGCCTTAATGGGGCCCATCACTTCGGTGCAAATTGGCATGGGTGATGCTATCCTGATTCCGGCGCTAGTGGTGATTGTGATTGGGGGTATTGGGTCTGTCAGGGGCGCTTTTGTGGCGGCCCTATTGGTGGGTCTTATCGACACTGCCGGGCGGGCATTTCTGCCGCCGTTGTTGCATCTCATGTTGCCACCTGCCCTGGCGGCAGA
>LFRM01407257.1_pt1 | contig 15090 bp, 8 predicted proteins | sample 618341 | NCBI WGS metagenome assembly LFRM01 (sample SAMN03654438, study PRJNA283298) | anaerobic digester metagenome | isolation source: pool of bioreactors CSTR01a, CSTR02a, and CSTR03a thermophilic anaerobic... | place: Denmark: Kgs. Lyngby | collected 2014-05-21 | reverse complement strand
CTTGTGCCGGAGAACCGACTTTACTAACTCACCAACTGGTACAAAGACCGGGGGCAGACCAGTCACGGTGTACCTGATGGAATACTCGGAGGACTGGTCGGTCACACGGTCCTACCTGAGTGAGGAGTCGCTCAAATCACTCGACAACCAGGCAGCTTAACATGGTATACGGAGTCCGAAGTTGCGAACTTGAATTGACAGTACCTCGGATGGGCGAGATTAACAGCGCATGCTTGTGGCTTGACGGCGTATTGGTTGGTGCTGTATCAGGCGTATTCTACTATCCCGATAATTCGCAGGAAGCACAATATCTCCCCCTGCCAAGCGATGAAAAAGCATTACAATCTGCTCATTTGACTGCTATCCTTACGCAGAACATGGATGCGTATGCTTTGTCTTTATCAGCGGGGAAGTTATGGCCACTTGTTTGGGATGGCAAAATACTCAGCCTGGGCATACCCAAGCAATTTGATACCAGCGCTTTTCTTTATCAAAACGAGCAAGGTATTGAATCGATATGGATTCCCGAACAGGTGTTGCTGTCGGGGGAAACGTTATGCATTCTATCCCGCTATATGCGTTCTCTGGATGGAACGCGATTGATGCTGATTGATCTGCCCACCGGTGAAGTGCAGGAGTTTCCACGACAAGCAGGACAACATATTCGATATTTGTCTTTGTATGATTCGGTGCAGTTGCTTGCTTTAGTTCAACAATCAGGTTCCATACGTATACAGCAGTTTGATCTTAAAAACGGAACTCAAAAGCCATATGCGAAGCTGGAGCAAGGCAACAGCCCAGTTGGAACCGCCATACTTTACCATGAGAATGAGGATGCGCTGTATATCTTGGAAGGGACAACGTTGTTTCGAAGAGATGCCTCAGGAAAAGTGGAAGAAATCGCCTATATGAACGTAGGAACAAGCCAGTTTATACGCTTTGGGAGATTGTCTTGGTATAATGAAACCAGTATTGTCTCAGTTTTTCCTGAAGGCTTGAACGTTCGGCCAATCGTCGATATCAAGCGTGTTAATCCTTTGGTGGTACTGGGTGTGGACGAACGAGACCCTGCTCATATACGCGCTATACAGCGTCTTGGCAACACTCCTGTCAGAGTACGTCATCTGGATTGGAGCGATGGGCCTGAAAAGCTTGCAGAAATATTTATCGGTAGGCTCTCTGAGCCTGATGTTTTGTTTATCGAATCAGATTTTATCGATCTCCGAGGAACACTGGGGACGGATACCTGTGTTTTCTGCCCATTAGTCAATGTGCGTTGTTCTTCAAGATTATTCCGTTTTGCGGTTACTTTTTCGATTGCTTTGGCATTACCGCTGCTTTGCTTTAGGTAGACTCGGGCGCTTTCTGACAACGCCTTGGCAAAGAAGCGCCAGACTGCCGTTTGGCATTCCGCTTTGGCAGTTTTGATATCGGCAACGCGATTGTTGTTTTCTGCTATCTCATTGTTCAGTATTTCCAACAAATCGTTGATGTGTGTTACCAAGTCCGCGCAGGCAGTCAGTTCCACCGAAACAGAAGGAGTCTCTGCTTTTTTTCCCAGAAGCCCCAAATTCTTTTCCACGCGCGCCTTGTATAGTTCCGCTTTGGCGGCAATTTCGTCATATTGAAAATTGGCATAGGGATTTGCTAAAATGGTGTCGAGTCGATTTATTGTGGACTGGCTAATTCGCGCATAGGAGTCAATGTATGTGCGCAACTCGCCCAATTCATTTTTGTACGTGTCATCAAAATAGGCTTCAATGTCTTTTCTGATGTTCACGGGCAGGATCCGTGCGCAATACGGACATTTGCCCTCACTTCTTTTCGATAGCTCTTCGCCATGTTTTGCCCAATCACTGGAACCCAAATAATCGATGAATCTTCCAATATCACTATCTGCCTTTCCCGTTATTGGCTTGGACAGTATATCAAGGGTATCCACTTGCGTCGCTTCTACCGCATCCAGCAACGGGTACTCGTCCAAAGTAACTGCATCCTCTGCAAATACTCTATCATACAAGATTTTCAACTCATCCTGAGAATGAACGTGACTTCCGTTGGACGTATCGTCTTTGGAATGAAGTTCATTGTATGCATCCAAACACTTGTCACGAAATGCATCCTTAGCAGCACGGGTACCTATCATCGCTTTTGGAAACATCTTTCCATACTCGACTTGTGTTTGCCAACAAACATCAGTGAACGCCGCTTGCGATTTCTCTTTTTCTTGCAAAAAGTTTTTGATCGTTCCTTCTTTTGCTTTTATCTCGTCAGAAAAAGCAACGCATTTCTCTTCCATTAGTCTGACATATTCCTGCGCCTCGCCCGCTTCAAGTCCAAGTGTGAATATCCCTGGTATCTCCTTGTTCTCCTGAAAGGTAGCATCTACGAAAGTCTTGTTGTACACTAAAGTAGTCTCAGTAGCGGGATCAAGGCCTTCCACAGTGCTGAAGGCATTCCCAATCTCGCCCGAAATCAATTTTGAGATGGTCGTTTTCCCGGTTCCATTACCCCCATACATGAAGTTGATATCTTTAGGGCAAATGTCAACTGGTTGGGTGAATGTCGCTAGATCCTGAATCCGAATACGATTAATCATTACTGGACCTCCTACTATGCAACTCAACTATATCTTTGCTGGTACCGCTCCTGCTTGGCACGATATGCTAATCGCTTTTGGCGGGCTTACCATCGTATTTCGCCGTAATCCACACGAATGTAGATAATGCACGCTCAGCTTCGCGAAGCGTGATTGCTGCGAAAATTCGCGCGCAACTTTCGCACAATGCGCAGGCAAAGGCTGAGACCTTGCGTGGTTCTCATAATATCGTGCCATCAGCGCACGTCACTCCCTTTCAAGCCCCAGGACTTGGTTTGTCGGTACGGCATATACGGCAGCATTTTCCTAACTGTTCGATAATATCATAATTATGCAAAAGAGTCCAACGGTATATTGCCAAATTCCACACACACCATAAGCAACCGCCATGAAAGTGCCGCATCGCACCGGCGCTTCAGCGCACAAAAAAGGGGCACAGCCGCTTATACCGGCTATGCCCCGTATTCCGGGCGCTTTGATCTGTTATGCAACGGTAAGGATAACGCCGCTGCGCGTCCTTCTGTCAATGTGGCCCGGCTTGCCGCGCGGGGCATCCATTTCGGGACGGCTCCTTTCAATCGAAAGACGCGTCTTTTGATCGCGGGACGGAAAACGCAACGTCGTTCCTCGGCCTTTATGCCATACGGCAAAAAGCCTGCTTTTTGACGTAAAGGAGGAATCCTGCAGCGGAGGCCTCCGTCGCGCTTGCGCGGCGGAAACAAAGCGGAAGGCATTCCGACGCGGCCCGGCCCAAACCCGCCAAAGGGGATGATCCCCTTTGGGATCCGCGAAAGTGACTGCGTCTGTGGCCTTGCTGTCCTCTAGAACCTCGGCATCTCGATCCCCGCTTCCGCCGCGGCCTCGGTCAGTTTATCCAGGGCTTCCAGGATCTGCGCGTGTTTATGCTCGCTTATCACACAAAACCTAAGGCGCGCTTTGCCGCGCGGCACGGCAGGGAACACCGCCGGGGGCACGAACACGCCCTTCTCGCGCAGCATGTTGGAAAGCAGGAAGGCGTCTTCATCGCTGCCCACCAGGATGGGGATGATGGCCGTTTTGCCAGCCAGGCACGTGTTGAAGCCACGCTTGTGCGCTTCCTCCACAAAAAACCCGATGTTGCTGTGCAGCCTCTCCAGGATGCTCTTATCACTGCGCAGCAGCCGGATCGCCTTGAGCGCGGCTGCGGCAAGCGGCGGGCTGATGCCCACCGAAAACACGAAGCCGGGCAGGTTATAGCGCATGTACTCGATAATGGTCCCGGCGCCCGCCAGATACCCGCCGCACGTGCCCAGACCCTTGGACAAGGTGCCCATCTTGATGTCCACGTCGCCCGGGGCCAGTTTAAAGTATTCGTCCACGCCGCCGCCCGTTTCGCCGATGACGCAGGCGGAGTGCGCCTCGTCCACCATCAGGAAACAGCCGTACTTCTTTTTGATCTCAACAAACGCGGGGACATCGGCGATGTCGCCGTCCATGGAGTACGCGCCCTCAATAACGATGAGCACCTTTTCAAACTTGGAGCGCTGGGTCTTAAGGATGGTCTCCAGCGCCACCAGATCGTTGTGCGGGAAGGGACGGTTTTGCGCCTGGGCCAGCTGGCAGCCCTGCGCCACGCTGTTGTGCGCCAGGGCGTCGTAGACGATCAGGTCATTCTTGCCGCAGAAATTGCCCACAAAAGTAACATTGGTGGAGTGCCCGCCCACCAGCACCAGCGCGCTTTCCGCGTGCTTCCAATCGGCTATCTCCTTCTCCAGTTCCTGATACAGGCTCTTTTCCCCCGCCAGCAGGCGGCTGCCCGAAGCGCTGGTACCATACTTGTCGATAGCGGCCTTGGCGGCGTCCTTGGTCTCCTGTCGACCGGACATGCCCACATAGTTGTATGAGCCAAAGTTGAGCACCACTTTGCCATCCATGAGGCTGGTGTCAAACAGCGCCGATTCGTGCTTGATAAAGTAGGGGTTGCTGCCGCCCGAACCCAGCAGCGCCTGCTCGCGCAGGGCAAACTCCTTAAATTCGTCGGTGTCTTCAAACCGGGTGACGGGCACGACGTCCTTTTGCCCTTCCCGCTGCGCCTGCATCCCGTTGACCTTCTGGTACAAAAGCGTGGTCAAATCGTTGACCGTGGTGCACAGGCCGTACTCCTCCACCGGGATGAGGACGGAGAACAACTCCTCCACTTTGAGCGACAGGCTCATCACCTGCAGGCTGTCGCCGCCAAGATCAGTGATAAAGTGCGCGCTATCGGTCACTTTATCGATGGGCAGATCCAGCGTTTCGGCGTACACGCGGCGCACCTTGGCGCGGATATCTTCCTTGCCCAGGTCTTCGGGCCTGGCTTCCTCATTGACCAGCGGCGCGGTCTCACTCATGGGCGCCAAGCCCGACTGCAGGTCCAGATCGCGATAGGCGATGCGGCGGTTTTCCACCATGGCTTTGAGCGCCAGGCGCTTTACCTTGATGCCGTTGGCGGTCTCAAACTTGTCGGGAGTGGCCAAGACCCGCGTTACTTTCTTGTTAACGGGGAGCTTCGCGTTGATCGTGGACACGCGGCGCATGAGTTCCAAAAGGAACTTATCGTCGCGGTAGCGGTCGCCCACGCTTAAGACCAGCGTAATATCCTCATAATTGGGCGCGTGATGGCGGCGGCGCGCCTTGGAGCTGCCGGCGGCCTTGATGCCCAGCACGCAGAACTGATCGACGTTTTCGATATCGCTGAAAAAGTCTTCCAGCTCGTCCGGGTAGACGTTTTCGCCGGACTCGTTAATAATAACGTCCTTGCTTCTGCCTTCCACGTACATGCGCATGCCCTTTTCCAGGCGTACGACATCCCCCGTGCGGAACCAGCCGTCCTTGTCCGTGCCCGGGCCTATAAGCTGCCCGTTTTCCAGCCTGCCCGTATGGACGGAGGAGCCCCTGATAAACATTTCGCCCACGCGGCTTTGCTTGCCGTCGCTTTGCACACGGTATTCGGCGGACGTAAGCGGCCGCCCGACAGAGCCGGACGTGCGGGTGTTAAGGCGCTTGCTGGTTTCGACGCTCGTAATGGCGGTCTCCGTCATGCCAAAGCCAACGATGGTATAGTAGCCCAGCGCGGAAATGGTGCGCATGTGCTCGCGCGGGGTATGGCTGCCGCCCAGGATAACGCAGCGGATATCCGGACCGATCAACTGCGCCACCACGTCCTTAAACAGCACGTTGCGCGCAAAGTCCATGCCCCAGTAGGGGAACAAGTGCTGCAAAAAGAGGCTGAGGCTCTTCGCCACTTTAAAGGCCGTACGCTTGCCGGCCTTTTGCTTTGCCACTTTCTTTTGCAAACCCACGGACAGGGAGTTGACCAGCAGCGGCACCGCCACCAGGAACTCCACCTTGAAGCGGCGGCAGGTGGACAGGATGGTTTCCGGGGTACGGTTGGCAAGGTACACCGTTGTGTAGCCGACAAAGCCCATCCACAACAGATTGACCATAAAACCAAACACATGATGGAAGGGCAGGAACGCCAGCGCACGGCGCGGCGTGGTATCCACGATGCGGGGGTTAAGGCCGTGCAGGAGATCGGCGTTGAGCACCTGCTCGCAAATGGCGCTCTGGTCGTACACAAAGATGCGGCTGGTGGCGGTGGTGCCGGACGTGCACAGCGCGATCTTGTCGGCAAATTGGGGCACGAAACTATCCGGCGCCGTGGGGCAGTTGAACAGATCATCCGATAGTACCTGTACATACTTTTTATCCAGCTGCCGCGCTTTTGCCCCGATAACGCCCACCGCGCCCGATTCGCCGAGCATATAGCTGGTCATTTCGTCGTTCAGATTGGCGTCCAGCAGCAGCGCGTTGTATCCGGCGGCCACAAGGCCCCAGAACACGCCAAACCACTCGCGGCGGGTATCCACCTGGATGGCGACAAAGCGGCCGATGTTTTCGGCGCCCAGTCTCTCGCGCAAATACGCCGCGCAATCCAGCGCGAATTGGCGGTTGTCGCCAAAGGTGGATGACATCTCCATATCGCCCTCCAGCCACATCGCGGCAACGGAAGAGGGGCTTGAAACGGTAATATCAAACAGGTTTTTGAGGGTCTTGTCTTCACGCAGACGACTGCTGCGCCCCAATAGATCGGTAGTCATACTTTTCCTCCCCGATGGTAATACACGCTCAGAGCGCGCAAGAATAAGTTGGACGGAAGCACGTCGTGCAGAAACACGGCCATGTGCTGCGTTATTTTTGCCACGCGCAGCCGCGCGGGCAAAAGCCGGCGGTCCAGCGCGCGCGCCACTTTTTTGCCCAGGATGATGGGGTCGCCGCCCTCTTTTTCATCCCTTGCAATGGTGGCGGTGCCCGCCAGAAAAGCGGGGCGGTAATGGTCCGCAATCTCTTCGGCGTGCGGCCTGTATTTCTGCCCCCCGCCGCGATGGTCCCCCGGCTCCACCAGCATTACCTGGATGCCGTTTGTGCGGCCCTCCATATTGAGGCACTCACTCCATCCTTCGATGGCGTGCTTGGACGCGACGTACGCACTCTGGAAGGGTGTCGCCAGCAGACCGTTGATGCTGGAAAAGTTGACGATGCGGCCGCCGCCGTTTTTGTGCATCAGCGGCAGCACGGCTTTGGTCATGCGCACCATGCCCAGAAAGTTGACGTCCATCACAGCGTGCAGTTCGTCCATGCTGATGTTTTCCGCCGGGCCCAGCACCATGACCCCGGCGGCGTTGATGAGCGCGTCAGGCGCGCCAAAGCGGCTGAACGCCTCATCCGCAAACGCCGCGACGCTTTCGTCCAGCGTGACATCCAGATGAAGGCGCAGGATGCCCGGTTCTTCGTCGTTTTCCCCGAACGAGCGCGCGCCGCCCACCACGGTCCAGCCCTTTTGATGAAGGGCGTTCAATGTTTCAAGGCCCAGGCAGCTGGATGCGCCGGTGATCCATGCGATCTTTCCCATTGATCCTCCCTATGCTTCCTCGCGGTACTGCGCGGGCGTCATCCCGATGTGCCGCTTGAAGATATCCGTAAAGCGGCTTTGGGACGAAAACTGGCACAAACCGGCGATCTCGGTGATGGAATAGCTGCTGAAACGGAGAAAATGGCACGCTTCCTCGGCACGGCGCTTCTGGATGTACACCATCATGGCAATGCCGGTCTCCTTCTTGAACAGGGTGGACAGGTAATCACGGTGCACCCCGGCGTGCTCGGCAATGGTCGACGCCGTCAGTTTTTCCATCAGGTTGTGTTCAATATAGGTGATGGCGCCCCGCACGGCGAAGGACAGGTTATCCGGCAGACGCTCGGGCAGCATTTCTTCCAGCGGCGGCGCGGCATTTCCGTTTTCCTCATTGGGCAAAAACAGTTTGCACAGCAGTTTGGCCAGATAAAACAGCGTGTCGCCCGTGACGACAGGCAGGGAAGATAAGTACTTTTTGAGGCCGCCCTGCTTGTGCACCAGGGGACGCAGCACGCGGAACATGCGGCTGAGCCGCGTTTCATCCATTTGGTGCAGCGCCAGGGGCCCCGCCAGAAGGATCAGATCATCCCCGGCGTTGAGGAAAATAAAATACTCGCGCCAGGCGCTCTTTAAGTGCTGGGGGATGTACAGCTGCGCCTTCTGCGCATCCAGCGACAGGATGGGATCGCCGTTGTTGAGCAGGAGGGAGGCGGTCACACGCTGTTCGGGCAGCGCCGCAAAACAGTGGCTGCCCCGATACAGGGCAATGGGCACGCGGCAGGCGTAATGGAAAAGCCGTGCGTTGCGCATTGCCTCCAGCTGAGTCATCCGTCCACCTCCCTTAGTCATCAGAATAATAACACGAACCTCAGAAAAAAGATACAACGAACTGTGATCCCGCCCAAAACGCGCGGGGGCACTTCCCCTGCGAACGGTATTTTGGTACAATAGGCACACGCCATTTACCGTACGACGTTTTCGGAGGACATATGAAAGCCATTAGGTCCAAGGGGTTCGACCCTGCGCGCATCGGCTGGGAAGAGAGTATTTTTCATACGGCAAACGGGTATCTTGGCGTGCGCGCAAGCCTTGAAGAGGGCGCGCCCGAAAACGCCTTTACGGTGCGGGGTACGTACATCAACGCGCTGTACGACATCAAGGACATCAAATACGGCGAAAAACTCTACGGCTTTCCGGAAACCGCGCAGGGCATTGTGAACCTGACGGACGTGCAGACGGTGCGCCTATGGGTGGACGGGGAATTCTTTTCGCTGACCGAAGGCGAGATCCTCAAGTACGAGCGCGAAGTACGCATGGACAAGGGCTTTTCGCAGCGTTCCATTACCTGGCGCAGCCCAAATGGCAAAGAAGTACAGATCCGCGTGCGGCGCATGGCATCGCTTAACCAACGGGAGCTGTTTATCCTTAGCTACCGCGTGCGCCCGCTCAATTTTGAAGGCGAGATCGTCCTGGAGGGCGAAGAAAACGGCAATGTCGAGAACTTTTCAAACCCGGATGATCCCCGCGTATCGGCGGAATCCCCCAAACATCTTTTTGTCCAAGAGGCGCGGCGTGTGGACGACGCCACGCTGATCGTGTCCACAACCGGCCGGTCGGATCTAACCGTGGCGTGCGCGGTCAAATACCGCCTGGATGAGGGCGGGGAAGCAACAAGCCGGGTGGATGGGGAGCGCGTCCTGACGCGTGTGACGTACCTGGCTGAACAGGATGAAGATGTCACCCTGACCAAGTACTGCGTATTTACCGACAGCCGCCGTGAAGCGGACCCGCGTGCCGCAGCGCTTGGGATCCTGAACGAAGCCGCGGAACTCGACCCGGAATACTGGATGATACGGCAGCAAGAAAAGCTGGACAGGTTCTGGGAAGAAAGCCGCGTGACGGTGGACGGCGACAAAAAATTGCAGGCAAGCCTTGACTACAGCCTGTACACGCTTTTTTGTTCGGCGGGGCGGGATGAGATCAGCAATGTTCCCGCCAAGGGCCTCTCCGGCGAAGGGTACGAGGGCCATTATTTCTGGGACAGCGAGATCTATATTTTCCCCTTTTTCCTTTTGACCAATCCGGATATTGCGAAAAACATGCTGGCTTACCGCCACCACATCCTGCCCGAAGCGCGGGAACACGCAAAAACTATGGGCCACGAAAAAGGCGCACTGTACGCGTGGCGCACCATTTCGGGCAGCGAATGCAGCGGCTATTACCCCTCGGGCTCCGCGCAGTACCATTTGAGCGGGGACGTGGCACACAGCTTTATCCAGTATTACCTGGCAACAGGGGATATCGCCTTTATGCGCGACAAGGGCGCGGAAGTGCTGGTGGAGACGGCGCGGCTGTTCATGGATGCCGGGCACTGGGTAGACGGCGCGTTCCACCTGGACTGCGTGACAGGGCCTGATGAATACACCTGCATCGTCAACAACAATTTCTACACCAATGCCGCTGCCGGGCAAAACCTGTTGTGGGCGACAAAGATCATCCTGGACTTGCGCAAAGCGGGCATGGCGGACGAAGTGACCGAAAAACTCGCTATCACGGACGTGGAACTGATGGCGTTTGTGGACGCCGGGGAAAATATGCTGCTCCCATACGATTCCCTGCGGGGCATCCACGCGCAGGACGACAGCTTCCTAAAGAAAACGCCCGTTGATCTGGCGTACATTCCGGAAGAGAATTTCCCGCTGCTGATGCACTGCCATCCCTTGTGGCTGTACCGCCACCAGGTGTGCAAGCAGGCGGATACCGTGCTTGCGCACTACCTGTTTGAGGATCTGGCGGATGAAGACATCATGCGCCGCAGCTACGACTACTACGAAAAGTGCACCACGCATGATTCGTCCCTGTCCACTTGCGTGTTTTCCATCATGGCGGCCAAGCTGGGCGACATGGATAAGGCAATGGATTACTTCCGCCGTACCGCCACGCTGGATTTGGACGATACGCACGGCAACACACGCGACGGCATCCACACCGCCAATATGGGCGGCGTATACCTGGGCATTGTGGCGGGGTTTGGCGGCCTGCGCATCAAGGAAGACGGCCTGCACCTAAGCCCCCGCCTGCCCGAAAAATGGGACGGTTACAGCTTTACCGTCAAGCATATGGGCGCCACGATCAATATACAAGTGCGAAAAAACCGCTGCACGCTGGAACTGCTGAACGGCGAACCTGTTACGGTATTTATCAGCGGCAAAAAGGTCAAAGTGAAGGATAAGACAAAAGTCGATCTATAAGGACGGGCATTGGGAACGACGCGCCGGATCAGACACTGTCTGCTTGAGATTCTGTAAATTTTGCTCTTGCCCTTCTTCCTTTTTGTTTTTTTTGTGCTATAATCTACCATAAATTACTATCGAGGTGCGGCGCCGCGGATCCTATCGGAGGAAGAGGCGCCGCGAAAAGACCTCCCGCTGCTGACTGTATGCAGCTGAACTGAAAGGGGAAATCGCGTGTTTGAGGCTGTGTTTACGATAAGGGAAATTACTCTGGCGTCTATTACCATACGCATCCTGGCATCTGTATTGCTGGGCGGCATCATCGGCATGGAACGGGGGATGAAAAACAGGCCTGCGGGTATGCGTACGTATATGCTGGTTAGCCTCGGCTCGTGCGTCGTGATGCTTACAAATCAATACATATATCAGGTGTTTAATACGGGCGATCCGGCCAGAATGAGCGCGCAGGTCATAAGCGGTATTGGCTTCCTGGGCGCCGGCACGATCATCGTAACGGGCCGCAACCAGATAAAGGGCCTGACGACCGCGGCGGGCCTTTGGGCAACCGCCTCCGTCGGGCTGACCATCGGCATCGGCCTTTACGAGGTGGCGATACTCTCCGGCGTGTTCGTCTTCCTTATCCTGACGATCCTGCACAAATTTGACGATTACGTTCGCAGAAGCAGCAATGTCGTGGAGCTTTACGTTGAGATGAAGGCGAATGTCCCCCTGGGCAGATTTCTGCGCGCGGTTCGCGCGAAGAGCCTGGATGCCACCAATGTGCAAGTGCAGGAACATCAATCAGCCAGTGATGAATTCACCAGCTTTGTGGTGTCCCTTAAGGGCCAGCGCCACACCCACCATGATGATATCGTAAGGATCGTCGAAAAGATCGACGTCGTGACGTACGTAGAGGAACTGTGACCCCGTAAAGCGCAACGGGTCCTGCGGGGGAAAAACCCGGGCATTTGGAGGCTGTAGAAAAGCAGCCTGGGCGGTCCCAACGGGGATCGCCTTTTTTAACGTGTTTTTGTGAAACCCGGGACAAACGCGAAAGGCTGTGCCTTTCGGGCATCGGCGTCCAAGGCCCGTTTGAGCGGCCGGATGATTATTCCGCTTGTACCGGTGGTATACTATGGTTGAAGGAACAACATGACTAACCTTCGGCTCTGGTTTTGTTGTTATGATCATCGCCGCTCACCTTTCCAAAGAGCGCGCGGCACATCGGAGTCGCAGCGCTCATCCATATTGAACTGACCCGCCTGTTGTCGCGCCTAACCTGCCGCCAATCTCCGGCTTTCCATGAAGGCCTTGTTTGCGACCGGAAGGGCCCCAAGATCATACAGCAAACGCAAGTAACCATCCGCCTTAATTGGACACAACGGCAAACGGAGGTGACGAGCATGCCGCGGACAGTTACGGAATCCCTGAAAATGATTGGGATGAGGCAAGTGTTGTCTTATGTGGACCGTGATTTTGACAGGAATGCGGTGAAGATCGCCGACTGGCTGGTAAAGCGCGACAGGAAAAAGCGCTCGGTGGGTTCACAGGCGCAAAAGGTGAAGGACGCTCTCCAAAACAAGGAGGGAAACTGGCATCATCTGCTGACAAGCATTTACAGCGACATTGATGACGGCGTGCGCAGGAAGCTGTTCCGGAACTTTGTCGTCAATGCCAGTATGATCGGTTCTCCCCGCCAGAGGAAAAAATCGCTGAAGCACGGCTGCAACATTCCCTGGGCGATCCTGATGGACCCGACGAGCGCCTGTAACCTAAGCTGCATCGGCTGCTGGGCATCCGAATATGGAAACCGCCTGAGCCTTGAATATGATGAGCTCGATGATATCATCAATCAGGGCAAGGAGTTGGGCACCTACCTTTACATCTATTCGGGCGGCGAGCCCCTTATGCGCAAGGAGGATATCATCCGCCTGTGCGAAAAGCACAGCGATTGCGCTTTCCTGGCTTTCACCAACGGCACACTGATCGATGACGCGTTTGCCGATGAGATGCTCAGGGTAAAGAACTTCGTTCCCGCCATCAGTGTCGAAGGGTTCAAAGAGACCACGGATGCCCGGCGCGGGGCAGGCACGTACGACAGGGTGGTCAAAGCGATGCGGCTCTTGAGCCAAAAAAAACTGCCCTATGGCATATCGCTGTGTTACACAAGGCAAAACGTTGATGCCATTAGCAGCGATGAGTACATTGACCACATGATAAGCCTTGGCGCCAAGTTCGCCTGGTTCTTCACCTACATGCCCGTGGGCCGGGACGCGGAAACGGACCTGATGGTCACCCCCGCGCAGCGCGAGCACATGTACCGCAAAGTGCGGGAGTGGCGCGAAACGAAACCGATTTTCACTCTGGATTTCTGGAACGACGGCGAATATGCCGGCGGATGTATTGCGGGCGGGCGGTCCTACCTGCACATCAACGCGAACGGCGATATCGAGCCGTGCGCGTTCATCCACTATTCCGACAGCAATATCAAGGAAAACACACTGCTGGAAGCCTTCAGAAGGCCGCTGTTCATGCAGTACTACAACAGTCAGCCCTTTAATGAGAACTTACTGCGCCCCTGTCCCCTGCTTGACAATCCGGAATGGCTGGCCGCGATGGTCGACGTGTCGGGCGCCCACTCCACGGAAGCGGCTGACCCCGAAGACGTGCATGCGCTATGCGCCAAGTGTACGGACACCGCGGCACAATGGGCGAAGACAGCCGACCGCCTGTGGGCGGAAGGTCCCCATACGCACAAAAGCCCCCGCGGGCGCGTAGGACTTATGCGGGAAAAAGCAGCGTCCGGCAAGGCGGCCGCACCCCGGGAAACAGCGGCGTCACGCTGAGCACTTGAGGCGGAATATCGGCACATCGCGCAGCAAAAAGGGGTTCACCTAACTGCGCCGATGACCATTTCCCTGGGACGACCGCGGTGCTGATGCGGCCGGCAATTGCGATTTTTTGCCCCTCCTTTTCAATCCTCCTCTCCTCTTCCGCTTGATGGTTTCCGGCATTACGGAAATGATCCGCAATTCCCTTACGAAGGGAAATCAAAACAGAGTCATTCAGAAAAAGGTGCATTTGTGCTTATCACAGCCTCGCTGAGGCATCAATAGGGGCTGCTGACTGATCTTAAGGATCCGGGGTTTGCGAGTCCTATTGGTTCGTTTGTCTTTTTGACCGGGAGCAGATCGCGGTCTGCCGTATCTCGTCCCGGCGCTTTTCTCCACGATACTATTCAGAGCCGCTCTTCGCGTTTTGCATGCGGTACCGGCGCGGTGTCACGCCTGCAATGCGCTTAAAGAGCACAAACATATACTTGGTATTGGCAAAGCCGATCTCCAGCGCGATCGACTCCACCGTGAAGTCGGTATTGAGCAGCAACTCCTGCGCTTTTCTGATACGCACCCGGTTGAGGTATTCATTGACGCTCAGTTGGTGGGCTTCATAGAACTGCTTGCGCAGGTAGGACGCGGAAATGCCCATTTCCTCAGCGATCTGCTGGGTGGAGAGATTGGGGTCCTTATACCCCAAAGCCAAGCGCTGTTCCACTTGGCGCGCTGTGGCGCTGACCTTTATCTGGCGGCGCTCCGCCTGCGCCGAAGACGCGGCGGTAAACACGGGAAGCATTTGCGTATAAAGCGCTTCCTGGTCTTGGGCGGCAGACAGCATGTCGTCCGTTTTGGGCAGGACAATTGGCAGCCGCCCGCCTTCCGGCAGCAAAAGCTCCACCTGCTCCAAAAGATGCTCGACCGCGTATCTTAAGAAACTGTAAGGCGTTTTTCGCAGCGCGCCGATGAAAGACTGGAAAGCCGAACGCACCGCGCGCTCATTGCCGGCTTTAAGGGCGATGATCAACTCAGAACTGTGTTCGGAAGGATAAATCTCCGGCCCCCTGTGCTGGGTAATCAGGGTCTCACTGAAAACGCTCTGCCCGGGATAAAGGAAACGCAGCTGCTGAAGCTCGCGCAGATTGCTGAAGTGTTTGGGCAGAGCAGCGTAGTCCGGTACAGCGGCGCTGAAATAGCACCGGCAATCGCAGCGCTGTGCGATATCCTGCACCAATTGCAGAATTCGCATATGGGGACCTGCTTTGCCCAGGATCGCCGTCATGTTCTGCACGGGAGCCGCCATCAGGCTTTCACCAAAATCCGCGTAATTTGTGCGCAGGCAGTGGGGATCCCGCGTTTCCAGGAGTATCAGGAAAACCGGGGGAGCGGGCAGCCGCCCGTCTGCCTCTGTTTTGCCGCTGAGCATATCCTGAAGCGCTGCTTGAAGCTCTTGCTTTTGCGTGGCAGCAAGCAAACGGTCCAGCCGGTCAACGGGGG
>LFRM01339316.1_pt1 | contig 15091 bp, 27 predicted proteins | sample 618341 | NCBI WGS metagenome assembly LFRM01 (sample SAMN03654438, study PRJNA283298) | anaerobic digester metagenome | isolation source: pool of bioreactors CSTR01a, CSTR02a, and CSTR03a thermophilic anaerobic... | place: Denmark: Kgs. Lyngby | collected 2014-05-21 | reverse complement strand
TCTCTTCCCTATCATCATCTCTCTGATGGATAGCAGCCTCACCACATACATCACAGATCCCCTCCACTTTAGGAGGCTGATTTATAATGTGGTAGCTAGCCCCACAGTTTCCACATACTCTTCGACCAGTGGCTCTTTGTATAAGAACCTCTTCATCAACATTAAGCAGTACAACTCCATCTAGAGGCTTGTTTTTTTCTATTAGATATTCAGAGAGGGAATCGGCCTGTACTACGGTCCTAGGATAGCCATCAAATAGAAATCCCTTATCAAGATCTATACTATCCAGTTCACCTCGTACTAGGTCTAAAATGAGCTCATCTGGGACTAAATCCCCCCTGTCCATATAGGTCTTGGCCTCTAGACCAAGCTGGGTCTGCTGAGCAACATTCTTCCTTAGAATATCCCCAGTAGATATATGGGGAATGGCAAAATGCGCTGATATTTGTTTTGCCTGTGTTCCCTTTCCCGCCATAGGAGGGCCTAGTAATATAAGTCTCATTTTATCACCTCAAAAAGCCTTTATAGTGACGCATCACCAGTTGTGCTTCAATTTGTTTCATTGTCTCAAGTGCAACGCCAACAACAATAAGAAGCGAAGTTCCACCAAACCTGATTCCTAGGCTTGAATAAGCCAAAAGAACATTGGGGATACTAGCAATAATTGCTAGGAAAACTGCACCCACTATAGTCAAGCGATTTAAAGACCTGCTAATGAAATTAGCGGTAGGTCTACCAGGCCTAATACCTGGAATAAATCCACCATTTTTCTTCATGTTATCTGCTATCTCATTGGGATCAAAGGTCACCGATGTATAGAAATAGGTGAAGAAAATAATCAGTAGAGCATTTAGTACGTTATAAAGTACAGTTTTAGCATCAAAGATTACCAGCGCCTTGTTCCAAAAATTAGAATTAGGGAAAAAGGGTGCAATGGTCTGAGGTATAGCCAGAATACTAGTAGAGAAAATCACGGGAATAACCCCAGTCTGATTAACCTTTAGTGGTATATGGGAGCTTTGGCCTCCATACATTTTTCTACCTACAACCCTCTTTGAATACTGAACTGGAATCTTGCGCTGGCCTTCCTGAATGTAGATTACTGCTACTATCAGGGTAAGAGCTCCTATAATAAATAGGGCAAGAGTCAGTATATCTACCTCACCGGCTTTAGTCCTGAGGAAGATGTTATAAATACCAGTTGGAAGAGAAGAGATAATTCCTGCAAAAATGAAGAGAGAAATTCCATTTCCAATTCCATTTTCATTGATCTTCTCACCAAGGAACATTAAAAATGCTGTACCGGCAGCCATAGCCACCACTGCAACTAGCTTGCTCAGGAAATTATTAATAATAAAAACACCTGAGAAGATAGAATTTGTAAAAGCAAAACCCTGAAGCACAGCCAAGACTACAGTTAAGTAGCGAGTGTAGCGTGCAATGGTTTTCCTACCAGATTCTCCCTCTTTTGCCAGCTCTTCAAGCTTTGGAATAGCGATTTGTAGAAGCTGCATTACGATGGAAGAAGTGATATAAGGGGAAATACCCAGTGCAAAAACTGAAAATCTTTTAAAGGAACCACCACTCATCAGATTAAAGAATCCCAGTAGTCCTGCATCAGTTGCAACCATGGATTTCAGCTTTATACTATCAACACCGGGTATAGGAAGATTGGACCCTACGCGGAAAATGATAAGCATAACAAATGTATAGATTATCTTTTTCCTAAGTTCGGGTATCCTCCAAGCTTTCTTCAGTGTATCCAGCATTAGATTACCTCAACTTTTCCGCCAGCCTTCTCTATCTTTTCAACAGCTGAAGCTGAAAATTTATGTGCTTTTACTTCAATAGCACGGGTAACTTCACCTTCGCCTAAAACTTTGAGTCCATCCTGTAGCTTTTTAACAATTCCTTTTTCTACCAGAAGTTCTGGTGTGATTAGGTTTTCTTCCATTTCATTTAACTGGGCTACATTGATAATCGCGTAGCGGGTAGCAAATGGGTGGTTGGAAAAACCTCTCTTTGGCAGCCTACGATATATGGGGAGTTGTCCACCCTCAAAACCAATACGGACGCCACCACCACTACGGGAGTTTTGTCCATCATGGCCACGGGCAGAGGTTTTACCCCAGCCAGAAGCCTGTCCTCTACCTACACGACGTCTCCCTTTCTTTGAGCCAGGAGCTGGCTTTAGATTATTTAATTTCATCTTTTCCTCCTAGTCAAGTTCCTCTACCTTAAGTAGATGGGAGCACTTAGCAATCATACCCCTAACAACGGGAGAATCCTGGCGAATCACTTCTTGACCTAATTTGGTTAGTCCCAGAGCTTCCACATTCTTACGGTGTACAGGCTTTGAACCTATTGTACTGTGTACCAGTGTAATTTTTAATTCCTTCATCTTATTCCTCCCTACCGAGGATTTCGCTGGTTGACTTACCGCGAAGTCTAGCCACTTGTTTTAGAGTGGAAAGATTCATAAGTCCATCCATGGTAGCGTCTACCATGTTCTTTGGATTATTAGATCCAAGGCTCTTGGCCCTAACATCCTGATAACCAGCCAGCTGTAGGACGCTACGAACAGGTCCACCAGCAATAACTCCAGTTCCTTTAGGTGCAGGCATAATTACTACCTTACCAGCTCCACTCCTACCTCTTACAGCATGGGGAACTGTTGTACCTAATAGCGGAACCTCAACAAGATTCTTTTTGGCATTGGTAACAGCCTTTTTAATAGCAGCTGGAACTTCAAGTGCTTTGCCGGTGCCAACACCAACACGGCCCTTTCCATCTCCTACTACAACTAGGGCACTAAAGCGGAAGTTCCTTCCACCCTTAACTACCTTGGTTACTCTGTTTATAAAAACGACTTGTTCATCGAATTCAGATTTGATTTCTCGTCTATCCTTCACCTTAACCTCCTAAAACTGTAGTCCGGATTCCCTTGCACCATCGGCAAGTTCCTTAACACGGCCATGGTAGAGATATCCTCCACGGTCAAAGACAACTTTATCAATTCCTTGTTCAAGTGCCTTTTTTCCGATAAGTTCACCAACAGCTTTAGCGGCTTCTTTATTGGATCCATTGGGGAAATCAGTTTTCACTGCTTGGTCCATGCTGGAAGCAGAAACCAGAGTTTTTCCAGCCTCATCATCTATGATTTGAGCATAGATGTGTTTATTAGAACGAAAGACACATAGTCTGGGAAGTTCAGGAGTGCCACTGATTTTACCACGTACTCGCTTATGACGATGTAGTCTTGCTTTATTACGATTAAATTCTTTTCTCATAGCCTACTCCTTTCTTTATTTCCCAGCCTTGCCTTCTTTGCGCCTGACAACCTCATCACTATAACGAACACCCTTGCCCTTATAAGGTTCGGGCTCTCTCCAAGCGCGAATTTTAGCTGCGTAGTTTCCAACTTGTTGGCGATCAATTCCCTTAACAATAATTTCTGTTTGTGTGGGAACTTCAACAGTAATTCCTTCGGGGTCTTCCATGTTGACGGGGTGGGAATGACCTAACTGGAGGTTAAGAACCTTACCTTCTTTGCTAGCCCTATATCCAACTCCTTCAATTAGAAGTTTCTTTTCATATCCTTCAGTTACACCTGTAACCATGTTTTGAATAAGGGATCTATAAAGTCCGTGAAGACTTCTATTTCTCTTATTATCATTAGGACGCTTTACAAGTAGTTGGCCCTCTTCAATTTCTATAATCATTGCAGGATCAACCTTTTGGGAAAGCACTCCCTTTGGTCCCTTAACTTCAACTACATGGTCTACCACAGTAGCTTCAACTCCAGCTGGTAGAAGGATAGGTAGTTTACCAATTCTTGACATATCTTCCCTCCTTACCAAACATAGCAGATGACTTCGCCACCTACTCCAAGTTTTCTAGCCTCTTTATCTGTAATAATTCCATGACTTGTAGAAATTATTGAAATACCTAGGCCACCAAGTACCGTCGGAACCTCATCGCTCTTAGCATAGACACGAAGTCCAGGCCTTGAAATTCTTTTTAAACCGCGGATTACCCGCTCTTTATTGCGGGAATATTTAAGCTCAATCTTTAAAACATCTTGCTTGTTGTCCTCAGTAACTTCATAACCTTTAATGAAGCCCTCATCCAGAAGAATTTTGGCAATAGCAACCTTCATGTTAGATGAAGGAATTTCTACTGAAGCATGATGCTCTTTATTTGCATTGCGAATGCGAGTGAGCATATCCGCAATAGGATCTGTTATTCTCATTATTTATCTCCTTTCCTACCAACTGGCTTTACGCACACCTGGGAGTTCTCCCTTATAGGCCAGTTCTCGGAAGCATATTCTGCAAATGCCAAATCTTCTTATAACGGAATGGGGACGACCACAAATACTGCAACGGGTATATCCGCGGGTTGAGTATTTTGGCTTTCTGGCTTGTTTTACTCTTAATGATTTTTTTGCCACATTATCCTCCTATTTCCTGTAGGGCAGTCCAAGCTCTGTTAAAAGTGCTCGGCCTTCTTCATCGGTCTTGGCAGTTGTTACAAAGATTACGTCCATTCCTCTAATAGAATCAACATCATCATAGCGAATCTCAGGGAAGATAAGTTGTTCTTTAACTCCCATTGAGAAGTTTCCTCGGCCATCGAAACTATTGGGGTTTAGGCCCCTAAAGTCACGGACCCTTGGAAGGGCGATGGAGATGAATCTATCAAGAAACTCATACATGCGCTCTCCTCTTAAAGTAACTGTTAGGCCTACATTCATGCCTTCACGTACTTTGAAGTTAGCAACACTCTTCTTAGCCTTAGTTACAACTGGTGCCTGCCCAGTAATTTTCTTAATTTCTTCAATGGCATTTTGGAGAACTTTGGTATTATCCTTGGCTTCACTGATGCCCATATTAATAACAATCTTGTCGAGTTTAGGAATCTCCATCACTGAACTATAAGCGAACTTTTCCATCAGAGCTGGACTCACGACCTCATTATATTTTTCTTTTAATCTTGCCATGCTTCCTCCTGATTAGTCCAGTGTCTCGCCAGTCTTTACTGCAACACGGACCTTTGATCCATCTTCCAGTCTCTCATAGCGAATCCTAGAGGCTTGTTTTTTCGACTTGTCATAGTACATAACATTTGACATGTGAATTGTGCCTTCTTTTTGGATAATTCCACCAGTGTTGTCCTTCATATTGGGCTTTTGGTGCTTAGTAATCATGTTGCAGCCTTCAACGATTAAACGTTCCTTCTTAGGATAGACTGCTAGTACCTCACCTGTCTTGCCCTTATCTTTTCCTGCGATAATCTTTACTGTATCGCCTTTTTTAATTCTCAATCTAGACCTCCTATAGTACTTCTGGAGCCAAGGAGAGAATCTTTTGGAATTTTTTTCCACGAAGTTCTCTGGCAACAGGCCCAAAAATACGGGTTCCTACGGGGTTAAGGTCTTCTTTGATAATGACACCGGCATTGTCATCAAAGCTTACTACAACACCGTCTTTTCTATGGATGCCGTGCTTTGTTCTAACTACAACTGCCTTAACGATGTCACCTTTTTTTACTACACCGCCTGGAGTTGCATGCTTAACTGTACAAACACATACGTCCCCTACATTGGCATAGCGTTTCATAGATCCTCCCAGAACACGAATAACGAGGAGTTCTCTTGCTCCGGAATTATCTGCAACAACCATTCTTGATTCTTGCTGTAGCATGGATACCTCCTTATTTTGCTCTTTCTACGATCTCAACCAGTCTCCAGTCTTTAGTCTTACTTAGAGGTCTGGTTTGCATGATTCTTACTCTATCGCCTTCTCTGGCGTCGTTAAGCTCATCATGAGCCTTGTACTTAACAGTTCTTTTTACCTTCTTATTATAGAAGGGATGAGACACATAGCGTTCAAGCTGAACGACAATGGTCTTATCCATCTTGTCGGAAATAACCGTACCGACGCGGACTTTTCTATTATTGCGCTCCACGACTTGCCTCCTAGGCTTTTAGCTCTGTCTCACGAAGGACGGTTTTTACCCTAGCAATATCCTTCTTGATAAGTGTAATTTGTGATGTGTTTTCTAGTTGTCCTGTAGCCAGTTGAAAACGAAGATTAAATAGTTCGCTTTTTAGATCAACAAGCTTAACCCCAAGTTCTTGGGCGGTCAATTCACGTAATTCTTTAACCTTCACTGCTACCTCCCTCTTCTCCCTTAATAACAAACTTACATTTGATTGGGAGTTTATTGGCGGCTAGTCTCATAGCTTCACGGGCTAAATCTTCATCTACTGCGCTGAGTTCAAACATAACACGGCCTGGTTTAACAACGGCTGCGTGATATTCAGGTGCACCTTTACCAGCACCCATCCTAGTCTCGGCAGGTTTTTGTGTTACTGGCTTATGGGGGAAGATTTTAATCCAAACCTTACCGCCCCTTCTGATTTTTCTGTTTATGGCAATACGGGCTGCTTCTATTTGGTTGGCAGTGATCCATGCCGGCTCCAGAGCCACAAGGCCATATTGGCCGTAGGTTATGGTGTTACCGCGCTCTGAATTTCCCTTCATACGGCCACGGTGAACCTTACGCCTTTTTTCTCTTTTAGGCATTAACATGGTTTGCCTCCTTATTGTTTATTCTGACGGGGACGTCTGCTGCGGCTTTGAGTGCCACGACGGCCACCACGAGGTTGACGTTTTTTAGCTTCTTGGCGAATTAACACTCTTCCCTCGCCGGGTTGAGGTAAGATTTCGCCTTTATACATCCATACTTTGACACCTAGTTTTCCATAGGTTGTGTCGGCTTCGGCAAAACCATAGTCAATATTGGCTCTTAAGGTTGATAGAGGCACATTGCCTTCACTATAGGCCTGGCTACGAGCCATATCAGCTCCACCAAGACGGCCTGAAACCATTACCTTAATACCTTCTATACCAGTACGCTGTGCTCTACCAATAGCCTGTTTCATAGCCCTTCTAAAAGAAACCCTACGCTCTAAGCTCTCAGCAATATTTTGAGCTAAAAGCTTGGCATCAGAATCAATATTTTGAACTTCTGAAACATCAATGTGTACGGTTTTTCCTGTCATTTTTTGGATATCGCCACGGATAAGCTTTATAGTCTCTCCGCCCTTACCAACGATCATTCCAGGCTTGGAAGTAAAGATGTTGATGGCAATATTTTTGTTACCAGTTCTATCAATATAAATCCTTGAAATACCGGCTTTATAATAATGTTTTTCTATATACTCTCTGATTTTGTAGTCTTCTAAAATCAGGGCTGGCATATCCTTGGCTTCTGCATACCATTTGGAATCCCAATCTTTTATAACGCCTACTCGAAGACCATGTGGGCTAACTTTTTGTCCCATGTTTCCTCCTACTCTCTTTCTTCCACAACGACACCAATGTGACTAGTTCGTCTTATTCTGGGCATGGCCCTACCATGACTACCTGCCTTCCATCTTCTTAGATGGGGGCCTTGATTGGCGTAAACCTCACTAACATAAAGATTCATTTCTTCCATGTCGTGATTATTAACAGCATTGGCTACTGCAGAATTAAGCACTTGAAGTAATAAGCGGGCTGATTTTGTTGGGGTGAACTGAAGTATAGCCTTGGCTTCATCAATGCTCTTGCCACGAATCAAATCGCAAACAGGTTTAACTTTTGTAGAAGGAATACGAATATACTTCGCTTCTGCTCTTGCTTTCATAATTTCCTCCTATTTCCCTTTTAATCTCTTATCACCGGCGTGGCCTCTATAGGTCCTAGTCGGTGCGAACTCACCAAGTTTATGGCCAACCATATCCTCTACTATATACACAGGAATATGTTTTCTTCCATCATGAACAGCAATTGTATGACCTACCATTTGAGGGAAGATAGTTGAGGCTCTTGACCATGTTTTAATAACTTTTTTCTCATTACGAGAATTCATTTCTTCTATTTTTTTCAATAGACCCTTATGGGCAAAGGGCCCTTTTTTCATAGATCTACTCACGGATATCTCCTCTCAATTACTTAGTACGCTTCCTAACAATATACTTGTCAGAAGGTTTATTTTTCTTTCTAGTTTTGTATCCCAGAGTAGGCTTACCCCAAGGAGTAACAGGAGAAGGTCTTCCGATAGGAGCCTTACCTTCACCACCACCGTGGGGGTGATCCACTGGGTTCTTAGCAGAACCTCTTACATTGGGTCTAAAGCCTAGATGGCGACGAATACCAGCCTTACCATAGTTGATATTCTCATGTTCTAGGTTACCTACTTGGCCAACTGTTGCTCTACACTCAAGATGGATTAAACGAACTTCACCTGAAGGGAGTCTTATTTGAGCATACTTGCCTTCTTTAGCCATTAGCTGGGCATAGGCACCGGCTGAACGCACTAGCTGTCCACCCTTGCCTGGCTTCATTTCAATGTTGTGGATATGAGTTCCCAGTGGAATACTTCTTAAAGGAAGTGCATTTCCAATCTTGATATCTGCTTCTTCGCCTGACTCTACAACGTCCCCTACTTTTAGGTTATTGGGAGCTAGGATATAACGCTTTTCTCCATCATTATAATGAAGAAGGGCAATGTAGCAGGTTCTATTTGGATCATATTCAATGGAAGCTACCTTAGCTGGGATATTATCCTTATTTCTTTTAAAGTCGATAATTCTATATTTTCTTCGATTACCACCACCGCGTTGACCAACTGTCATATGGCCATGATCGTTTCTACCGGCTGTGCTCTTAATAGGAGCTAGTAGACTCTTCTCAGGCTTTGAAGTTGTTAACTCTTCAAAGCTAGGAACAATACGATGACGCATACCTGCGGAAGTAGGTTTATAGCTTTTTACTGCCATGGTTTACTCCTCTCTAGATACCCTCAAAGAATTCTATTTCTTTGCTGTCTGGAGAAAGGGTAACTATGGCCTTTTTCCAGTTCCTTGTAGTTCCTTCATGACGTCCCTGTCTTTTTGGCTTGCCATTAACATGCATGGTGTTAACAGCTGTGACCTTGACGTTGAAAATTTCTTCAACTGCATCCTTAATCTGATACTTGTTTGCCTTTGGATGTACCCTGAAAGTGTATTTCTTTTCGGAGGTTAGCATCAAGCTATTTTCAGATACGATTGGAGCTAAAATAATATCATAGGCTGTCATTATTTATATACCTCCTCTAGTTTATCCAGGGCGGCTACAGTGAAGATTACCTTGTCATAATTTAGCACTGTATAGGTGTTAATATTATTGACTGAGATGCTCTCTACCCTTGGTAGGTTAGAAATTGAACGAACCACTGCCCTGTCATTGTTTTCTAAAACAACTAGTGTTTTTTCATTTACATTAAGATTTTTAAGAACTTCTATCATAGCCTTGGTTGAGGGAGCTTCTAATTTAAGCTCATCAACCAATATGATTTTATCATCCTGAGCCTTGGCGCTAAGGGCGCTCTTTAGGGCTAGTTGACGGATTTTCTTTGGAAGTGTATAAGAAAAATCTCTTGGCTTCTTAGCAAAGGTTACTCCACCACCCACCCAAATAGGTGAACGGCTTGAACCGTGTCTAGCTCGGCCTGTTCCTTTTTGTCTCCAAGGCTTTTTTCCACCACCACGAACATCAGCACGGGTTTTGTTGGCAAAGGAGCCTTGACGTTGATTAGCAAGATAGTTAACTACAGCTTCATGCATTACATGGGTATTGGGCTCAATGCCAAATACTGATGGTAGAAGCTCTCTTTCAGCTATTTGCTCACCTTTTTGATTTAAAATTTGTATAGCCACAGTAATACTCCTTTACTCTACTTAGAAACCTTCACAGAGGGCTTCATTGATAAAAAGCCTTTGCGTGGTCCGGGTACTCCGCCCTTTACCAGTAGAAGGTTACGATCTGCATCAACTCGGATAACTTCAAGTTTTTGAACAGTTACCCTTTCATATCCCATACGACCTGGCCCTCTTTGTCCCTTAACAACTCTACCTGGAGTAGCTGAGGCACTTCTAGCACCTGGTGTCCTATGGAATTTAGAACCGTGGGCCATGGGTCCACGTGACTCGTTGTGACGTTTAATAATACCAGCAGTTCCCTTACCCTTTGATGTTCCTGTCACATCTATAAACTGACCTTCTTTAAAGATATCAACCTTAATTTCTTGGCCAAGCTCGTAGCTTTCTGGATCTTCAACTGGAAACTCAACTACCTTCTTAAGGGCTTCAACGCCAGCTTTTTCAAAATGACCAAGCTCTGGCTTGTTGAGACGCTGTTTCTTTTCTTCACCAAAGGCAACTTGAAGGGCATTATAGCCATCCTTTTCCTTGGTTTTGATTTGTGTTACATAGATGGGGCCAGCTTCGATAACAGTTACTGCAGTTTGTCTGCCATTTTCATCGAAGACCTGGGTCATCCCAATCTTTTTTCCTAATAGACCTAACATTTTTCCTCCTCATTTTACAGCGGATTGCAGTGCAATCATACTAAAACATCTTTTATAATTTAATTTCGATATCCACGCCTGCAGGCAGGTCAAGCCTGGTAAGAGCGTCTACAGTTTTCTTTGTAGGACTGGTAATATCGATTAGTCTCTTGTGGGTACGCAGCTCAAACTGCTCTCTTGAGTCCTTGTTAACGTGGGGGGAACGGACAATCGTAAAGATTTCCTTTCTTGTTGGTAGTGGAATTGGTCCTGCTACCTCTGCCCCGGTACCCTTGGCAGTTTCTACGATCTTTGCTGCTGATGCATCAAGAATCTTGTGATCAAATGATTTTAGTCTGATACGGATTTTTTGTCCTTGGCTCATTACTTCCTCCTATTGATTTTAGTTGTACACTCGTCCGGGTGTACCCATTACTTTATGTCCAGCGCTTTCCTCAGGGGAAAGCTACTCCATCGAAAATGTCCCGGAAGGCGGGTAACCTCCGACTTCAACATTATTTGGACATGCTAGATAATAATAAGGCATACAGCCTTTAAAGTCAAGGTTTTTCAGCCTTTTTACAACAAATGAATATATTCTCTTTTTGTAATATAATTCCAGGCCAATAAAAGGGCCATTCCCCTCAAAATGCAGAGAAATAGCCTAGAACTTCCTAGTTAAAGTAAATATTGAAAATTAATATATAAAAAGACCCTTAGAATCATCTGACCAGAAAAATCTTATTCATAGGAATTATAGGAGCCCATTATATACTTATAAAAGTCCTCTCCAGGTACTTCCTCTAGCATGTACCAGCCAAAGCCCTCTTCCTGGTCTTTTCCAAAAGCCACCTGGATAACCAGCTGATTATCCTTCCTCCAGACGGTAAGTAAATAAGCATGGGCTATAGGAGGATCCGCCTTTTTAATCTCCATAAGGTAGTCCCCATCACCATGATAGCGGTTAGTATCCTGAGAAATCTCCTCTAGACCCTCATCAAAATAAACATTCTCATAGTGTGCGCCTCTGTTAACCCGCTTAAAACCTATCCTAAAAAGCTCAATCCTAGGTTCAACAAACTCTAACACCTGCTCTCTATGAATAAAAACCTCTTCCCCATCCCTAGCTTGCCTTTCCTCCAGCGAAAGGCTGGCATTTAAAACATAGTCTTCATAACCATCAAGGATGGGGTCTATGTCATAATAAGCCTTAGTCCAGCTTTCTCTAGCAAGGCCTAGCTTTAAAAGATCAGAAAAGTATCTGTCTAAGAGCTTTTCCCGATTTTCATCAGTAAGGTCTAGGACTTCAAAGTCCCTAAAATCATCCTTTAAAAGGCTTGTGAGAAAACCATCATCCATAGTAGAGATATCATAAATAAGAGAGATTTCTTCCCTGAGACTTCCTAGTTCCCTACTAACCTCCTCTTTCTTATTTTCATCCTCCTCACGACTGGCCTGAAGTTTCTTAGAGTTTTCAGCTAGATAGTCTTACTTATAAAAATATATTGTGTAATTGTGAAGATCATGGAAACAAAAACTGTAGATTCCTTCGGATATACTCTTTTCAATAAAAACCCTGCTATCAATTCCAGGGCCTCTAATGATTATTTCCTTCTCCTCTTTGTCTATCTTCCACTTACATTCATAGGAATCATCACCCATGCTTAAGGTTGATAATCCCCCTGGCTCAAAAGTAAGCTTAGGAATATAACCCAGCCTATCCTGAGTTTCAGCATAAAGTCCGTCCATATCAATATTCATTCCATACCAGGGATGAGCCAACAGATAGTTCTCCAGCTCACTTTGCTCTGGGCTGCAAGAAAAAAGAAGGCCAAGAATTATAATAATTACGAATGTTATCTTCACAGCATTCCCCCTCTAAAGAAGCAAAATTGCTCCAATCGCCGCCAAAAAAAGTCCTTATAGTTTTCTATTTATAAAGGTTTTAATCTAAGGGACTATAAGAGCCCTTTATATACTTGAAAAAGTCCTCTCCTGCTACTTCTTCCATCATGTACCAGACAAACCCCTCCTCTTGGTCTTTTCCAAAAGCTACCTGAATAACCAGCCGATTATCCATCTTTCAGACTAAGGCCTAGGACTTTAAAATCCCCAAAATCCTCCCTCATAAGGCTTCTGATAAAATTATTATCCTTAGTAGAGCTATCATAAATTAGAGAGATTTCTTCCCTGTAGCTTTCAAACTCGCCATCAGCCTCCTTCTCCTTCTCCTTTTCTTATCCTCATTATATCTGGCCTGAAGCTCCTTTAGATCTTCAGCTATATAGTCTTCCCTGTAAAATAAATACCATAATTATTTAGGTTGTAAAAACATAGGCTATACAGTCCTTTATTTATTGTCCCCTCAATAAAACTTTCCCATAAACATCTGTACCAGTAAAAGCGATCTCCTTATTTACTCTTTTTGTTCAGTCAGCAAAGGGAAAGAAACGACCAGCAAAATACCTGGATTGCCAATCCTTAGGGCTTTCATAAACAATATACCAGCCCTCCCCTTCTTCTAGACCCAGACGAAGAAAGCAGGACTCATCATTTCTCCAGACCTCCAAGATTTCCACCTGGGGCAGCTCAGCTAGTTTTTCCTTGATTTCAAATTCAAAGGCGCCCCCAAAAAATCTTCTAGATTCATCAATATAGTCCCCTATGTAATAGGAAGCTCTATTATTGTTATCATAAAACTCTTTTCTAATCTCAATCAAGGGAAAAATCTCATCTATAACCACACCCTTGGATACAGGCATCAACTGGCCTGACCTAGCCCTTCTCTCCTCTTCACTAAAGGATGCATTAAAGATGAAGTCTTCATAGGCATCTAAGATTATATCTGGATCCCCATCAAAATATACAGACCAATCTTGTCCCAGTAGCCCTAGCTTAGAAAGATCCTGGACATAACTTACTACCTTGTCATCCTCTGGGTCCACCAAAGATGCCTTGTCAAAGTCATACTTTATAAGCCAGGAGACAAAGGAATCGCTTACTAGGTCCAGGCTGCTACCCATCTTGGACCTTAGACTAGCTATTTCTTCATTTTCCTTCTCGTCCACCTCTGAAATTTTCTTCCAATCTTCCTCTAATTTGCTCTCTTTATAAAAGTTAAGTCCATAGTTCTCTAGATCTACAAGATAGATGTATTCAAGCTCTCCATTCTTATAATTCCTTTCAAGGAAGGCCTGGCTCTTAAAACCCTTACCCTTTAGTAAAAGCTCATTTTTCTTCCTAGTGTAGGTGAGCTTAATGAGTTCACCGTCTAGATCAAGCTCAGCCTTGGAAGAAGATATAAATCTCAGGCTAGGAATATAGCCAAATACATCCATACTATGGGAACTAAGGCCCGGCATTTCAACCCAGGTCCCCAGCCAGAGACTATCCTATAATTCTTTATTAGAGAAACCACCATTTTTACACCCAAACATAAGTAGTAGAACCACAAAGAGAAGCCCTTTTCTTTTCATACTAGCCCCCTAATTCCCATCATAATAGGAAAAAAACTTGTATCTGTATCCATCAGTTCTTGGATTTTCTTCTAGTAGAAACCAGCCCTGGCCTCCATCTGCATAGGCCATATGTATAAGTATCAGCTCTTCATATTCCCAGGCTTCCAAAAGCTCACCATCAAAGGCAGCTGGTGCTTCAGGATAAACCTCCATGGCAAATCCCTGTTCAATATCAAAACGCTCCGTATTAGTAAGTAGGTCTATATCTGCTAGTCTATTAGGGTTGGCCCCTAAGGGATTCTCAATATAGGTCCTAGAATTAGCATAATCATAAACCATATGATAAGGAACATAGACAATCTGCCCAGCCAACTCCTCTCTTCTTCCCTCTTCCAGTGAAGAGTTAAAGACATACCTTTCATAGGCTTCTAAAAAACTATCGGTGTCTTCATAATATAAATGGAATTTATTACTCCTCTCCAGCCCCAATCCTAAAGCTCCGGAAAAATACTTGTCTTTTAACTCTTCTCTATTATGATCATTTAACTCCAGCGGAATGAAGTTTTCAAAGTTATAGGTTATCATTCTTTCAAAAAAGAAATCGCTAGCCTGGGAAAAATCAATTGGATTAGAGCTCATCTTATCAACATTCAATTTATAGTTTTCTATCCTTTTTTCAAGCTTAAGAGAATCTTTTCTTTTTACAAATTTAAAATGATAGGAATTCAAATCATTAAAGTATAAATCATATATCCTTCCCCGCCTTCCATCCCTGGAAACATAGGCCCAGGTCTTGAAATTAGGCCCATAAAAACAAATAAATTCATCCCAGTACCACCATAGAGCTCTCTGAGTTTTACCTTCTAACTTAATCCTGGCTAAGTCAAGTGGCCTAAAATTCAAAACAGGCTTATACCCAGGCAAAGATTCGCTGGGGCCATTAAGGCCACCCCCAGTTACTCTTTCACCCAACCACTTATTACAAATCAATTGAAGGCGGACATTACCCATAAAAGTTAAAACTAAAATAAAAATGACTAGGACAAAAAAGAAAAATAAAAGCTTCTTCATAACATACTCCTCAGAAGTAATGATTACATTTATTTCATTATATCACCCTTAAGAAGAAAAAAATCTTTATAGAATTGCTTCCAATGAACAACACCTTCAACTTCCCTAATTCTTACAAAAAAAAGAAAGAGTGGTCCTCAGAGGTATTTACCTCGCAGAACCACTCATGTTCTAAAACTTTA
>LFRM01384568.1_pt1 | contig 15095 bp, 15 predicted proteins | sample 618341 | NCBI WGS metagenome assembly LFRM01 (sample SAMN03654438, study PRJNA283298) | anaerobic digester metagenome | isolation source: pool of bioreactors CSTR01a, CSTR02a, and CSTR03a thermophilic anaerobic... | place: Denmark: Kgs. Lyngby | collected 2014-05-21 | reverse complement strand
GCCCTCCTTTTTTCAAGAGAGTCAGCAAGTTCAAAGAAGAAAGAAGCCTCATCACCGTATCTTTCGATATTTTTCTTTGCGCTTGCAGTAAGGTTATGAAGCATAGATCTTGCCTCTCCTATTCCATGAATACAAACATTATTACATTTTCCAAGATCCTTATCCTTGCCCACATTCTTGCCCATAGATTCTGAATTTCCTTCGAAGTCGAGTATATCGTCTAAAATTTGAAAGCCTATTCCTATATCCATAGCATAGGCTTGAAAGTCAGCTATCATATCGTTATTTGCGCCGGCAATATGCAAACCGGCAATTACAGGTGCGGTAATAAGGTCACCACACTTGTGCTCATCGATAAAGTGTACAATTTCGGCTGTTCCATCTTTATATTCATTTTCAACATCAGCCACTTGTCCGGCAATCATTCCTCTTAAACCTGAACGAGAAAGAATAATATTACCTGCTTTTGCATGTCGAAGCATCTTCTCGTGACAGTCTGCATTATTGAGAATTTGATTACTTAAAACTTCTGCAGCAGTATTAAGGAGAGCGTCCCCGGCCAGAATAGCTATATCTTCTCCAAACACCATGTGGTTGGTAGGCACTCCTCTTCTTAGAGTATCGTTGTCCATTGCGGGAAGATCGTCGTGAATAAGTGAATAAGTATGAATATATTCTACGCAGCAAGCGTATGGCATAGCCTCATTAATATCTCCTCCGGCAAAATCGCAAGCGGCAAGCAGAAGTATAGGTCTCAGTCTTTTGCCACCCACCGTAAGACTGTATCTCATACTTTTATACAGTGTAGAAGCATGTTCATCGACGTAAGGGATAAAATCGAGCAAATGGTTATTTATCAAAGTTCTATAATCGTCAAAGCCAAGCATCTTTTTATACACCTTTCTCATATATGATGATATGCTGATCAGCGTTATCGAGTATATTCTTGCAGAACTCAGCTTCCTTCATGCCCTGATCGAATAGCTTTAAGGATTCCTCCAGTGTTGTTGACTGGAGGCCAATTTTAGAAACGGCTTCTTGAAGATTGGTAAATGCTTCAGTAAAAGTTTTTTCTTTCATTACCGATCGTCCTTTCTGATCTCTATGACTTTAGCTGTAAACTCACCGGTGCTCATTTTGACTGTATAATCATTATCTATAAGTATCCCATCGATATCGGGTACTAGGTTATTATGGTTATCAAGTACTGCTGCATATCCTTTACTCAAAATAGTGAGAGGATTATTTTCTTTGAGAGAAATAATAAGTTTTTCTACTTCATTCTTGACATCTGAAACTTTCCTGTTGACGTTTGAGAATAGAAGGTCTACTTTCAAGGAGAGTTTTTCTCTTTCGCCTGAAATTTTAAGTTGTGAAGATTCAAGAAGAAGTTTTTTATATTGCTGAATATCTTCAATTAACTTGTGTGTATCCATAACAGCCATTTCGGCAGCCGATGTAGGAGTCTCGGCTCTAACATCTGCAACAAAGTCGCTTATAGACACATCAGACTCATGGCCTACAGCACTTATTATAGGTATTTCGGAAGAAAAAATCGTTCTCGCAACACTTTCGTCGTTGAAGGCAGAAAGATCTTCTGTCGACCCACCGCCTCTTCCGACAATTAAGGTATCTATTTTGAACCCATCTCGAGAAACTTGATTTGCTAAATTAATATTCTTACAAATACTGTTTGGAGCACCTACACCTTGTACAATCGTAGGAAAGATAACTATGTCAGTCAGATTATTTTTTGCGGTAACTATCTTTTTAATATCTTCTACAGCTGCACCTGTTAATGCAGTTATAACACCTACCCTCAATGGGAAAATTGGTAGAGGTTTCTTCCACTTTGGATCAAATAGGCCTTCTTCCCTCAGCTTCTTCTTAATGCGTTCAAGTTCGAGTAGCAAATCGCCTGTCCCGATAGATTGTACAAAATGTACACTGAAGGAGTAGCTGCCCCCTTTCGGATATGGACTTATATCGCCAACAACAACAACATTTTTGCCATTTTCCAGAAGAGACGTATCGATTTTTGATACATTAGAGCCCCATATAGTACACCTTATACTGCTTTCCTTGTCTCTTAAGGTAAAGTAATAGTGTTGTCCACTCTTGCTGAGACTGTTAATTTCTCCTTCGACTGGAAGCTTTTGAAGATTGAGGTCGGATTTAAGCCTTTTAGCAATGTATTCATTTATTTGTGAAACAGTTACCGGTTTCATAAGTTCTCCTGTTTATTCGGTATGTCAGCCTTGAAATGCCAACAGCATTGTCACCAGAAAGTTTCGAAGATCCAAAGACTATATTAATATTATCTTTATTTGTGTGTGTTTCTAATGATGTTCGTAAATATTGGCTAGAGGCCACCCCTCCGGAAATAACAAAGTCATTTATATTATAAGTTTTGGAAATATATAAAATTGATTTATACAATAGATTGGATATTGTATTAAAGAGTGCAGAAACAATGGCTTCCTGAGTGACAGTATCTACATCATCAAGAATTCTCATTATCTTGGTTTCGATTCCTGACAGATTAAAATATGCATCTGCGCATTGGATATCAAGATTAAGAGAAGTGAGGCTTTTCGATGCAGAGGTATTGAGTATATGTTTAAGTGCAAGTTCATCAAGATCTTTTCCGGCAGGAAAAGTATAACCCAAAGCAACACCAATTCTATCGAATAGTTGTCCTATACTGATATCCTTAGTCCCTCCAACTATTTCCATATCATATCCATTAAGGCTAAGATTGGAAATAAGAAACTCAGTGGTTCCACCACTTAAGTGAAAAAAAACACAACGATCGAGATTATATTTTGCGAGAGATGTGTCTTCAAGAATAGCAGCTGCATGACCTTCCTGATGAGAAAATTCGTATACAGGAACACAAAGAGCAGAGCCAATTTGTTTTGCTGTATTGAGGCCTGCTAGAAAACAAGGCATATAGGAGTCACTCACATTTCTTGGTCTGGCAGATACACCAATGGCAGATATATCGGAAGGATTAATGGATTTGAAGACCTCCTCGATAAAAATAGGAAGAAGATTAGAATGTTTGAAGAATACATCCGATTGTCTTAATCCCTTTTTTCCAAGTGGAACCTTAAGGAACTCTGAACGTTCGAAGACTATCTCTCCTCTACTATCTGTTACTGCAATCGAAGTTTTGTAATTGGAGGTATCAATTCCAAGAGCAAAAATTGGCATCTCTATTGTTCCTTAATATATTGTTCGACTTTACTGAGGACTGAATTTACAAATGCATAAGACTTACTATCTCCATATTTTTTGGCAAGATTAACAGCCTCGTTTATAGAAACAGCGCTTGGAACATCGTCAATATACATGAGTTCAGCAACCGCTGTTCTAAGAATTGCCAGGTCTGTTTTGGCAATTCTATCAAGCGACCATTTATCAAGATTGGCAGATATGACCCGATCAATATCGGATATATGGTTCCGTACCGCATTAAGCAGAGTCAGAGTCTGCTTTTTTTCGATAGTTACAGCATTCTCTTCGATTGGAATAAGTTTGCTATAATCAAATTCGTTTGCTACATCCATTTGGAATATGATTTGCATGGAATGCTCTCTTATCTCTTCTCTGTTCATATCTATTTATCTATTCCTTCCACATTAATATCTACAGATTTAACAGTGAGTCCTGTCATTTTTTCAACATATCTTTTTATTTTGGATTGGATGTCATAACAAAGCTGGGGTATATTGGTTCCGAAATAAACAATGATGTCCAAGCTGATTGTAATTGTTCCCTCATCTTTAGTAAATTTAGTTTTTGGAGGCGAAGCAAGTCGGCTAAAGTCTTTAAATTTTTTGAGTCTTGCCATTATATGGTTGGAAATTATAACTTCATCAGACATTATTCATCCTCTTTCTGATTTATTTTAACCGCTACTTTTGCTATTCTTCGATCTCTTACTTCAAGTATAGTAAAGTCAATGTTTTCAAAATGAATAGGATTATACTTAATATTTTCTCTTGGAATTTCACCCATCAAGTCGATAATAAATCCTCCTATTGTTTCGCTTGAATCAGATTCAAGATTAACATTAGTTTCTTCTTCAAGGTCGTCAAGATAAACATTCCCGTCAACAATGTAAGTATCGTCATTTATCTTTTCTATTATACGACCCTTTTCATCAAATTCATCATCAATATCGCCCACAATCTGCTCAATGATATCTTCTATAGAGACTATTCCGCTAAAGCCACCATATTCATCAATGAGAATAGCAATATGTTGGTTCTCACGCTGAAGTTCCATGAAAAGCGAGTCAATATTCTTGGTTTCGGGAACAAAGTACGCTGGTCTAAGCAGTTGGCTTATATCCACTACATCAAATCCCAGGCTGACAGCGCTCCGAAGATAGTCTTTTATATGAAGTATACCGACTATATTATCTGGATCGCCGTTGTAAATTGGAATTCGAGAATGCTTAAGTTGCATTAATTCTTCAAGGTATTCCTCTCTGTCATCTTGAATATCAAACATAAAAACATCCGTTCGAGGTGTCATTATTTCGTAAGCAAGAAGATCATCAAATGCAAAAATTGAATATATCATCTTACGACCTTCTTCTTTTATTTCTCCCGTCTCTTGACCTCTTTCAAGCAAAGACATAACCTTTTCTTCAGAGAAGTAAGTGTCATCCACATCAGTTTCTTTTCCAAGAATCTTGAGGACTATATCAGCAATTGTTTTGCATATGGTAACAATTGGGAGGGTAATATAGTAGATAAACCTTTGATATTTGACAAGGCTTAGACTGTCTCTTTCATTACTCTGAGCCGCAAGTTTCTTGGGTAGAATATCAGAAAATGACATATATACGATATAGAACCCCAAGTTAGCAAGCAGAATCAAAGGAAGACTTTTCAATTGTCTATAAATCCATAGATTAAAAAGAGAAAAGCTCATCAAAAGATATATTATACTTGCTGCATAGTCAGCATAATGATATTTAGAAGGCTTTGCAAGAAAGGCACTTACTGTACGCAAAACAGCATTATGAGGATCGTTCTCAATGCTGTCCTTAACGAATTTTCGATCAACATAGTCAAGGGAACGCTTACTTGCTACTGTAAGGGCGTTGAAAATCATAATAATTAAGATAAGTAAAATATATAAATACCTGGGCCAACTGTCAATTGACATAATATCACCTCTTTACAATAATATATTACAGTAAATAGTTTGTGTTATTTCTTTTTTCTTAAAATAAAATCAATATCGGGTGGTCTTTGGAATTTTATCTTCAAAATTTGTTGAGGATGTGGAGCAGAGGATATCTCTTCCCCTTCCTCATTATACATTGCTTCAATCACTTCTTCATAAAATTCTGTGTGTGGACCAAAAATTTCAATGGTATCACCTACAGAAAATTTATTCCTTTGTTCCACAATAGTGAAACCTGTATTCTCATCAAAACCTTTAACTATGCCGACAAAAGAATAATCTCTAATGTAGTCACTGGTAAGATAGTTCTGATCCTCGTCTGTTGGCTTATTGTAATAAAAGCCTTGAGTAAATTTTCTGTGGCTCGCTTTGCATAATTCCTTGTAATGCTTATCATCGAACACATATTCTTTTGAATTTGAGAGGAAGCTGTCTATGGCAGCTCTGTATGCGGCAACAACTGTTGCAACATAATACATGCTCTTCATTCTTCCCTCTATTTTAAAAGATGTAATACCTGCATCAACAAGATCCGGTATAGCATGTATCATGCATAAATCTCTAGAATTAAGTATATAACTGCCTCTTGAATCTTCTTCTATAGGATAATATTCTCCCGGTCTCTTTTCTTCCAAAAGTGCGTATTTCCACCTACATGGGTGTGTGCAAGCACCCATGTTGGCATCTCTACCAACCATAAAATTACTTAAAAGACATCTTCCTGAGTAAGATATACACATTGCTCCGTGAACAAAGGCTTCTATCTCTACATTTTCAGGTAGATATGTTTTCATCTCCTTAATATCGCTAAGGCTCATTTCCCTTGCTGTTACTATTCTTGCTATACCTTGATCGCACCAAAATCCGGCAGTTAGATAATTGGTGGTGTTTGCTTGTGTAGAAAGATGGAGCTCCGCATCCGGAAGTTCTTGCTTTATAAGGCTTATAACGCCGGGATCTGACACAATGAAGGCATCTATTGGTATTCCCTTAAGTTTATGTAAATAATCCGTTAAAACAGGAATATCTTCGTTGTGAGGGTATATATTTAACGTCATATAACCCTTACAATTGCGCCCGTGTAGAAAATCCATTGCGTATTTGATTTCTTCGATGGAAAGATTGCCTGCTCCCGATCTAAGGCTAAATAATTCACCACCAAAATACACGGCATCTGCACCATATGTTACTGCTGTTTTTAGTTTTTCTAAATCGCCCGCCGGGGCGAGAAGTTCAATTTTTGTATTCATTATTAAGTTTAATTAACGCCAGACCATCTCCACTGCTTATAATCGAAACGGTAAGGTCATCCCTTTCCTGTATATAATCAATGAACTGTTTCATATATTTGATATTAGTTCTATGTCTCTTTCCACCCTCATATGATCTATCAACAATCCATCCGTGAATGAGTATGTTATCACAAATAATTATAGCACCCGGCTTGCATAGTTTTTCAGCTTTATCAAAGAATTCACGGTAATGACTTTTGCTTGCATCAATGAAAACAAAGTCATATAAATCCAAATCGCTATTCGCAGAGTGATCCTCAATCATCGAATCAAGAATTTTAGATGCGTCGCCATCATAAAAATTAATGCGTTCACCTGCCGAGAAACATTCAAAATTTGCAGAGGCAACAGATACCATTTGTTGACTACGTTCTATTGTAGTAATTTCTGCATTTGGGAGAGTTTTTGCGAAAAAAAGTGCTGAATATCCGTATGCTGTTCCTATTTCAAGTATGTGTTTTGGCTTAACAAGCGAAAGTATAAAGGATAAAAAATTCTCTGTTTCTCTTAGAATAATAGGAATGCCCTTATCCTCATTTTTTTTGCGCAACCCTTCCATTTCGTCATCGATAGACTTATAGTAGCTTTCTATGAAGGCGATGATCTTATCGTTGGTAATATTCATCTATTTGGATTCCTTCTTACTCTTTTCAGATGAACTGCGTTCATTACGGGCTTTTTCATATAATGATTTAAGTTCATGATATTCTGATTCAGAAGATGTAAATACATGCGTTCCATCCAGTTTGTCGCTAAGTACATAATACAAATCTTCATTTTCTTCAGGATAAAGTGCGGCTTGAATGGAGTCTTTGCTTGGGGAGCAAAGAGGAACTTTAGGCAAAGAATCACCAATACCAATATTTCTTCTGTTATGAATAACAGCTGATATTTTGGACATTTCCTTTGTATTAGTTGTATTTTTTTCTATAATAGATGCTATTACTATAACCTCTCTCGTTGAAAGGCTCAGCTCTTCCTCTCGTGCAATATAGTTATCGTTATAAAAAACATCGAACTGATTGAGCATGGTAATTATTACCATTATTTCGTCAGCATCCTCACTCATCTTGTAATCATCAGGAAGTAAGAACCCTTCTATTCTGTCGATACCTTCTATATCATTTTCATTTCCTATAAAACGAAAATAGCTGAAATCAAACGTAGATGCTGCTTCAAGGAACGATTTTTCATCAACGAAGCCGGATTGTCCGAGAGATTTTGCAATCTGCTTGACAGTATAGCCTTTCGGTATTGTAAAACCATTGGAATGAGTAATTCCGTTGGATAATATACTGGCTATCTTTGTAGATTCCATTGAAGGCGAAAGAAAATATACTCCAGGCTTGAAATCAGAATTCATCATAATCTTTGCTAAGAAAGAGAAGACGGAAGCATTATCAATGATTCCTTTCTCTTCAAGCTCTTGTGCGATATCGGAAAGTCTTTCACCTTCTTCAACTTTAACGCTGACAAATGTGTTGTTTGTCCTGTCATAAGGTAAGCCTAGAAGATTGACAGTAGCAATAACTGCAGAGACAATAATAAAAATCACAACCATGACAATCAGCTGTTTTTTAAAATTTTCTTTTTTTTTGTTGCGCACAAAAACCGATTCGTTTTTTTCGTCATTTATTAAAGATATATCTTTATTTTGCTCTGCCAAGATATTCTCCTGATCTTGTATCGATTTGTATAAGTTCATCTTCATTAATGAAAATTGGTACCTGAACAACAGCTCCTGTTTCAACAGTAGCCGCCTTAGTAACGTTTGTTGCAGTATCCCCTTTGATACCAGGCTCTGTCTCTATAACTTTAAGGTAAACAAAGTTTGGAGCTTCAACATCAAAAGCCTTCCCTTTGTAAAACTTAACCGTAGCAGAATCATTCTCACGAAGATACTTTAGAGCTTCCTGTACCAGATCTGCAGTTAGAGGAACCTGATCGTAAGTATTTTGGTCCATAAAATAATAGAGCTCTCCGTCATTATAAAGATATTGCATTGGCTTTGTTTCAACAAGTGCTTTTGGAAACTTATCGTTAGGGTTGAAAGCTTCCTCTCTTGTTGCTCCTGTGAGGATATTCCTGTATTTTGTTCTTACAAAAGCAGCACCCTTTCCCGGCTTTACATGTTGGAAATCGACAACTACATGGGGTTCACCGTTCATTTCAAAGGTTACACCTTTTCTAAAATCACTTGCATAAATCATATTGATACCTCGCTTTTATATAGTGTTAAATTGTAAATAAGTGTATTTTTTAATGCATACCGACAGCTTCACCGATAATTTGAAAAACGTCATTCATCATTATCGAGAAAGCTGCTTCAGCTTTCATGTATTCTGCTGCGTTCGGCTTAGTTGAGAGCATTGTTCCGAGGCTTTGTATTTGCCCTATAACAGAAGGGTCAATTTGTTCTCCTTGAATTTGTGCGGTCTGAACCTCGAGCTGTAATTTTTGAAGATCTCCAAGCATTTTGGATATCTCATCATCTTTTTCTACTTCTAATCTCATTCTGTCAAATTCCTTGAATTCATTAGAGTCCTTGATAGCAGTAGCCAGGCTATGGGCTTCATCATAAACGTTCATATTTTCCTCCTAAATATATAGAATAAGTGGTAATATCATTGGATTTCTTTTTGTTTTTTTATAGATAAAAGACTTAACATCATCTCTTATCGCTTTGGTGAGAGCGGCCTCATCTTTTATTTTATTTTCCATGCAATAACCCAGGGTATTATATATTACTTCCATAGCCTCGTCGAGGATGTCTTGATGCTCCTGTACATATACGAAACCTCTCGTTTTAAGCTCGGGCTTTGACATAAGTGAACCAGTGGCGCTATCTATTGCAACTGCAATAGTGACAAGACCGGATTGTGAAAGATTTTTTCTATCCTTAAGAACGACATTTCCAACATCGCCTATTCCGTATCCATCCACCATAACACCTTCACCTGATGTATAGCAGCGATTTACAGACGCTTTTTTACCAGATACATTGAGTGCATCTCCATTGCTTAGTATAAATATATTGTCCTGAGGTTGCCCAAGAGCGTGTGCGATTTTTGCATGCTCTATTAAATGCCTGTATTCTCCATGGACAGGCATAAAGAATCTTGGACGAACCAATGTATGTATAAGTTTTAATTCCTCGGCTGAAGCGTGACCAGACACATGTACATCTGTCATTGATGCAAGGACAACCTCTACATTTTTTTCGTAAAGCTTGTTGATAACTTGTGATATAACTTTTTCATTACCTGGAATTGGCGATGAAGAAAATACAACCATATCGTTTTTCTTAAGCTTAATCGAGCGGTGATTATCATTTGCCATTCGTGTAAGTGCTGACATAGGTTCACCCTGACTACCTGTAGTAATAATAGTTAAGCTTTTATCTTGAATATCTTTTACATTTCCGACTTTGACAAATATCGACTCAGGAATATCATCCAGATAACCAAGACCTTTTGCAAGTGCGAGGACATTCTCCATTGAACGACCCGAGACTGCTATTCTTCTTTTATGTTTCATAGACGATTCAATGAAATATTTAATTCTATGAACATTTGAAGAAAAAGTAGCGATAATTATTCTTTTGTCTGTGTTGCTAAAAATATCATCTATAGATTTTCGAACAACAGCTTCTGAAGGAGTATATCCTTTTTTTGTAGCGTTTGTGCTGTCACAGAGCAGAAGATCAACCCCCTCATCTCCGAGTCTTGAAAGCCGATTGAGGTCTATAACCTTTCCATCATGAGGAGAATAATCCACCTTAAAGTCTCCCGTATGAACAATGTGTCCACCTGGAAACTTGATAGAAAAAGCCAAAGCATCGGCAATACTGTGATTGATTTGTATTGCTTCAATCTCAAATTTTCCAACTTTAAAGAAATCTCCCGGTTTGATAACATGCTTTTCAGCATGAAGTCGATGTTCTTCAAGCTTGTGATCAATAAGGCCCATAGCCAGAGGAGATGCGTATATTGGAACGTTTATTTCCTTAAGAAAATATGGTATACCCCCTATATGGTCTTCATGTCCATGTGTAATGATGACGCCTCGAATTTTATCTATATTTTCTTTGAGATATGTAAAATCCGGAATAACAATATCTATACCAAACATTTCATACTCAGGAAAAGCAAAACCACAATCTATAACAAGTATGTCGTTTCCTGATTCTATCAATGTACAGTTCTTTCCTATCTCCTTAAGTCCACCAAGTGGAATAATCTTGTATGGATGCTCAGGAGTTTTAGGTTTTCTCGATCCATGAGGTCTTTTGCCTTTACTTTCAGAGGTCTTACGACTGTCATTATTGGATTGTTGCTTTTGAGCTTTTTTGTTTGGTTTATTGTTGTTTTCAGTTTGTTTGTTTAAATTATTTGTTGTCATTTAATTTCAGAACCGCTATTTAACTACGAAATTTACAATTTTGTTAGGTACGAAAATTGTTTTAAGAATTTCTTTGTCGCAAAGAGCATCTTTAATTTTATCGAGTTCTTTAGCGGATTTTTCTGCAACCTCCTTTTCGGTGTTGTTTGGAATAGTCATTTTATCTTTTAATTTGCCGTTTATTTGTATTATAACTTCTACTTCGTCTTTAATTAGAGCAGAAGCATCATACTCAGGCCATTTTGTTTCATAAAGTCTTTCTTCATTGCCAAGTAGTTGCCATAATTCCTCTGTAATATGAGGAGTAAATGGATTGAGAACTATTATAAGAGTTTCGATTGCTTTATTAAACAGCGGCAAATTTATTTCTTTACTCTGTATGTACTTGTACATCTCATTGACAAACTCCATGATTGATGCAATAGCTGTGTTAAAATTAAATCGGCCACCGGCATCTTCGGAAACCTTTTTAATAGTTGCATTTATTATATAGTTAAGATTTTTATCTGTAGTACTTGATATTTGTGGCTCAGAGAAGTTTCTTTCTGGACCTCTTATATTTTCAATATAGTCCATAACAAGTCTATATACCCTGTTAAGAAACCTATAGCTGCCTTCTACTCCGGCGTCAGACCATTCAAGCTCTTTCTCCGGTGGTGCTGCAAAAAGAATAAATAGTCTTGCTGTGTCTGTTCCGTATTTATTTTGAATTTGTGCAGGACTTACGACATTGCCGAGTGATTTTGACATTTTGGCGACAATGTAATTGTTCTTTGAATCGTAATAACCTTTCGTTACCATTCCCTGCGTGAGAAGGTTTCTGAAAGGCTCATCGCTTTGGGATAGGCCTATATCATTGATAAACATCTGGAAAAATCGGGAATACATAAGGTGCAAAATTGCATGTTCTACACCACCTATGTATTGATCAACATTCATCCAGTAATTGACCTTTGTGCTATCGAAAATATGATTATCGTTATTGGCATCACAATATCTCAAGAAATACCATGAAGAATCCAGGAAGGTATCCATGGTATCGATTTCTCTCTCAGCGGGCCTGCCACATTTAGGGCAAGTACAGTGTCTAAAAGTTTTAGATGAGGTAAGAGGAGAACTTCCCTTTCCTGTAAATTCAACGTCAGTAGGCAAAAGGACAGGTAGATTATCGTCATTTTCCGGAACCCATCCGCAATGTTCACAATAAATCATAGGAATCGGTGTTCCCCAATATCTCTGCCGGCTTATAAGCCAGTCTCTTAGTTTATAGTTTATAGATTTCTTGCCAAGCCCCTGTTCTTCTAACTCCGCTGATATGGATTGGATGGCCTGCTTATTATTCATACCGTTATACTTACCTGAGTTAATCATAATTCCCTCAGCAGCAGCAGCTTCGGTAAGATTATCAAGATCAACGCCATCGACTTTTACAACCGGTATAATATCAAGACCGAAAACTGTTGCGAATTCAAAGTCTCTTTGGTCATGTGCAGGAACAGCCATGATAGCTCCTGTCCCATAATCCATCATGACATAATCTGATATATAGATTGGGACTTTTTTTCCGTTTACAGGATTTATTGCATACTTTCCAATAAATTCTCCGGTTTTATCTTTGGTTAATGAAGTCCTTTCAAGTTCGGATTTATGGGCGCATTCTTCAATATATGTATTAACTGCAGACTCATATTTCGTTCCCTTTGTAAATTCTTTAACATATGGGTGCTCCGGCGCGAGAACCATATATGTAACACCAAACAATGTATCTGGACGAGTTGTATATACAACGAGGTCTTTGTCTTCGCAATCTATTGAAAATTTTACCTCTACACCTTCAGATTTGCCAATCCAATTTCTTTGCATAGCCTTAACTTTGTCGGGCCAACCTTCGAGATTCTCAAGATCATCAAGCAGCCTATCTGCATAATCAGTGATTTTGAGGTACCATTGGCTTAGGTGTTTCTTAATAACAGGTGTACTGCATCGCTCGCAACAACCTTCAACAACCTGCTCATTAGCAAGAACTGTATTACAATCGGGACACCAATTTACAGGATTATCTTTCTTATATGCTAATCCATTTTTGTAAAACTGAATAAAAAGCCACTGAGTCCACTTATAATATTCAGGCTTATAGGTTGCAACTTCTCTACTCCAGTCATAACTTAATCCAAGAGAAAAGAGTTGATTTTTCATATCGTTTATATTGTGGTTAGTCCATTCAAAAGGATGTATTCCATGCTTAATAGCAGCATTTTCTGCAGGCAAACCGAAAGAATCCCAACCCATTGGGTGGAGAACATTGAAACCTGACATCTTTTTAAACCTTGCAATTACATCACCTATAGAATAATTTCTGACATGGCCCATATGCAGCTTTCCTGAAGGATAAGGAAACATTTCAAGGACGTAATATTTTTCTTTGTCATAATCCTCATATGTCCGAAACGCCTCTTCTTTATCCCATATATCTTGCCACTTCTTTTCGATGGACTTAAAGTCATATCTATCCTGCATTATCATACACTCCTTATTTATTCGAATATTGTTATATTACAGTCACTCCAGATTTTATCCAGAGAATATTTTTCTCTTACATCTTTATCGAAAATATTTACTATAATATCTCCTCCATCAATGAGAATCCATCCTGATTCCGGACGGCCTTCTTTCCCTCTAGGATTATAGCCTTCTTGAAAAAGGAAATCTTGTGCCTCTTCTGCCAAAGCGTTAAGCTGTCTTTCAGAAGAAACAGATGCATTAACAAAAAAATCTGCAAATGATGATTTCTCAGAAATGTCAATCATCGCAATATCGAAAGCTTTTTTGCTACTGAGCATCTTAGCAATATTTAGGGCAGTTTCTTTATTTTTCATAGTTGTTTTCTCCAGTCTTTTTTTAATAAACTCTCGTGATTTGATTGTATCTTCGTCAATTTGTTTGCCTTTTTCTTTAATCATCTGGACCGCAAAACTCATAATTTCAAAGCATGCAGCATCAAGATTCTGACAAGCTTCACGTTGTAATCGTTTAAGTTCAGGATAATCTCGGTTCTCTTCTATTGCATCGGCAACATATACAATTTCTTCAAGGAGAGACATTTCGGGTCTTCCGGTTGTATGACTTCGTATTGCATTAAGAATATCCTCGTCAACAACACCAAATTCATACTTTAAAATTTCTGCAGCAATTTTTGAGTGCGACAGAGCTTGATTGTTAAGATATTTATCAGGAAGCTCATAGTGGATTACAAGTTCGTTAGCTCTCTCTTGGGAAAAGCATTTTGCAATATCATGATACCTTCCTGCAAATTCTGCTTTTTGAGCATCTGCCCCATGAATTTTTGCAAGCATACCAGCCATTTTTTCTACACCGAGAGAATGATTATATCTACTCTTAGAGAGATTGGATTTCATATAATCCTCGAGAGCAAGTTTATTGGTACAATTTATGATCAAATATGTATTCCTCCACTTGGGGATGTACGAGGCCTTCTATACTTTCTCCGGTTGATATGCGTCGTCTGATATCGGTTGCCGATATGTCAATTGGGGGCATATCTATAATATATATTTTGGCATCATACTTATTTTTGAGCTCCTCTATCTTGGTCGTAACCTTCTCACTGACAGTTCCTGGACGATAGCCGGTTATAAGTGGGAAATGTTTAAGAATGTCAGCTCCGCGCTTCCATGTTTCTATTTCAAGCAAGGAGTCAAATCCCAGAAGAAAATAAAGTTTACCCTTATCTAAATCTTCGAAATGTTCCAGTGTATTAATGGTATAAGAAGGATTTTCAGAATCTATCTCATAATCTGATACACGGAAAGCAGAATTGCATCCAAGTATTTTAGATATCATATTATATCTGTTTTCACCTGATGATGCTTCTGTATGTTGCTTGAAGGGAGATATATATGCGGGCATAAATATGAGTTCGTCAAGATTCATTTGCTTAACAGCGATGTTAGCAAGTATTATATGTGCCATATGAATAGGATCAAAAGTTCCTCCGTATATTGCATATTTATTTTCTGACATCATTTAATCTTATCTTCTTTCACAATCATTGTGCCTTATCATTATTTATGTCAGCAAGAATCTCAATTCCCAATTCTTGCAGTTGGTCATCGGCAGGTTTAGCAGGTGCTTCAGATACAGGACATTCAGCGTTTTGATTTTTAGGGAATGCGATAA
>LFRM01039625.1_pt1 | contig 15097 bp, 16 predicted proteins | sample 618341 | NCBI WGS metagenome assembly LFRM01 (sample SAMN03654438, study PRJNA283298) | anaerobic digester metagenome | isolation source: pool of bioreactors CSTR01a, CSTR02a, and CSTR03a thermophilic anaerobic... | place: Denmark: Kgs. Lyngby | collected 2014-05-21 | reverse complement strand
TTTTTATTCACATAATATCATTGTGTAGTTTATATACAATTCCTTTAATAATTTTTTACGCTATGGGAGATTTCTCAAGTTTAAATATTATGCAATCTATTTTTATTTCATCTTTTGTGATGTTAATAGGATTAGCAACACCAATGCCTGGTGGTACAGGTGGAGTAGAATATGCTTTTATCTTTTTATTTGGTAATTTTATAACTGGTGTAAAGTTAAATGCTCTAATGATAACATGGCGTTTTATAACTTTTTATTTACCTATTATAATTAGTATTTGTTTAATAAACTTTAAAAAAAGAAAATAAATCTCATCCTAAAGCCACATCTAAAATCATCATAACTGAAAAGCCTATTAAAGTAAATAAAGCCATAAGGTCTTTTCTTTTATTTGTTTGACTTTCAGGAATCAGCTCTTGTACAACAACATATATCATAGCTCCTGCAGCAAAGGATAAAAGAAAAGGTAATAATAATCGGACTTTTAACACTAAAATAGATCCAATAACACCTGAAATAGGTTCAACAATACCACTTAATTGTCCGTAAAAAAATGCGTTTTTTCTTGAAAATCCTTCTCTTCTTAAAGGAACACTAATTGCAGTTCCCTCAGGAAGATTTTGTAAACCAATTCCAAAAGCTAGTAAAATAGCAGCAGTTAGTGTTGCTCCTTCTAAATTATAATTAATTGATCCAAAAGCAACCCCAACAGCTAAACCTTCAGGAATATTATGCAAAGTTATAGAAAAAATCAACATTAGGCTTCTTTTAAAACTATCTTTTTGAATAGTTTTTTTCTTACTAATATGATTAAATATTTTATCTCCAATAAATAATAATAAACCCCCACTAAAAAAGCCAATAAATACTATTAACCAAGGAATCATTTTTAAATTAATAGACATTTCAATAGCTGGAGATAATAAAGACCAAAAAGATGCTGCTATCATGACTCCACCAGCAAAACCTAATGTTGCATCTAAAATATTTTTATTTATTTTTTTAAAGAAAAAAACAACACCCGCCCCTAAAGCCGTCATACTCCAAGTGAATAAAGTAGCTAAAAAAGCTAACACAACAGGGTTTAAATTTAAAATATAATTTAACATATATCCTCCAAACAACTATGGTAATATATGAAACATTTTATATTTATGTTAATATTTTATTTACAATTGATAAAAACATGTTATAATACTAAAGGTTCAAAAAGGGAAGTGCAAAAATGAAAAAAAGAAATATAGCTATTATAGCGCATGTCGATCATGGTAAAACAACACTAGTTGATGGAATATTAAAATATGTTGGTAATTTTCGTGAAAACGAAGACTTAAGTAATGCAACAATGGATTCCAATGTTATTGAAAAAGAAAGAGGAATAACTATTTTAGCAAAACCAACTGGAATTAATTATAAAGGATATTATATTAACATTCTAGACACCCCAGGTCATGCTGATTTCGGTGGTGAAGTAGAACGTATTATGAATATGGTTAATGGAGTATTATTAGTTGTAGATGCCTATGAAGGAACTATGCCTCAAACTAGATTTGTATTGAAGAAGGCTTTAGCAGCTAATATCAAACCAATAATTGTTATTAACAAAGTAGACAAAACTAGTGCTAGATGTAATGAAGTAATTGATGAAGTTATTTCATTATTTATTGAATTAGGTGCAACCGATGAACAACTAGATTTTAAAGTAGTTTATACTTCAGCAGTTAATGGAACGAGTAGTATATCTAATGATATAGCAACTCAAGAAAAAGGTTTTGAAAGTTTGTTAGATTATATTATATCTGAAATACCAGCTCCAAAAGGCAATTTAGATGAAGAATTGCAATTTCAACCAGCTCTTTTAGATTATAATAATTATGTTGGTCGTATAGGTTTGGGTTTGGTTTCTAATGGTAAGATAAAAGTAGGACAAATGGTGTCGTGTATAAGGTTAGATGGATCAATTAAACAGTTTCGAATCCAAAAAATATTTGGTTATTCAGGCTTAAAAAAAATAGTTTTAGAAGAAGCAGAAGCAGGAGATATATGTGCTATTGCAGGATTACCTGATATATCAATAGGGGAAACTATATGTGAGATAGGAAAAATTAAACCTCTACCTATTTTAAATATTGATGAACCGACATTACAAATGACCATTGGTACTAATTCTAGTGTATTATCAGGTCGAGACGGAAAAATATTAACTGCTAGAAAAATTGAAGAACGTTTAATTAAAGAAACTCAAAAAGATATTAGTTTAAAAGTAGTTGCTAATGATCAAGAAAGTTTCATTGTTTCTGGAAGAGGAGAATTACATTTAGGTATTTTAATTGAAAATATGCGTCGTGAAGGTTTTGAATTAGAGATTTCCAAACCTCAAGTAATAATAAAAATAATTGATGATAAAAAATATGAACCATATGAAGAATTACAAATAGAATGTCCAGAAGAATATATTGGTAATATTATTGAACAATTAGGACAACGTGGTGCAATTATGGAAAGTATGGCAAACTTCGGTAATGTAGTAAGATTAATTTATACTATTCCTTCTAGAGGTTTAATAGGATTTACTACAAACTTTATGACTTTGACTAAAGGTTATGGAATTATTAACCATACTTATAAAGAATACCGAGAAATGGTAAATATTAACATTGGAGAAAGAAGTTTAGGAGTTTTAGTTTCAATGGAAAACGGAAAAGCAACAGCTTATTCCATTGGTAATATTGAACCTAGAGGTGTAATGTTTATTGAACCAGGGGAAGAGGTTTATGAAGGTATGATAGTAGGTGAACACTCAAAAGATAATGATATATCAGTTAATGTTATAAAAGGAAAAAACTTAACCAATGTTAGAGCTGCCGGAAGTGATCATACTGTTGTATTAAAAAGACCAAGACCAATTACTTTAGAATATGCCTTAGATTACATTAATTCTGATGAATTAGTAGAAGTAACTCCTCTTCATATTAGGTTAAGAAAAAAGATCATATCAGAAAACGATAGAAAAAAAAGCAAAAACAAGAGATAATAATCAATATTAAATCTCTAAAATATAATTATTTATAAGATATTAATAAAGGGTTGCTTATAGCATATAATTATGCTATAATACTAATGATTTAATTTTATTTCGTCCCTTTAAAAGACCTTAATAAAATGATCAAATAATTATTAAGAAGGAGGAACGAAAATGGAATTCAAAGATAAGACTATTGTATGTAAAGATTGCGGTAAAGAATTTGTATTTACTACTGGAGAACAAGAATTTTACAAAGAAAAAGGTTTCACTAATGAACCTGTAAGATGTAAAGAATGTAGATATGCAAAAAGAAATTCTTCAAATGATAGAAGATAAATAATTAAATAACAATCGTTGATTGTTATTTTTTTTATAAAAAAGTCATTTAATTAATCCAATATGTTATAATATAATATGTATTAAAGGAAATAAAATATGAAGAAAATACTAAATTGTTTAAAACCATATAAAATATTTATTTTAATAGTTATTATATTTATAGCTATTCAAGCTCTAATAGAGCTTTCTTTACCAACGCTTATGTCTTTTATTATTGATAAAGGAATAGCTAATAATGATTTAAATTATATTATTAAAATAGGTTTAATTATGCTTATAATAGCTGTTATAGGAGGATTTATTCAAACTGCTATAACTTATTTTTCAGCTAAGATAGGGATTGGTTTCGCTAATGATTTAAGATTAAAAATTTTTACAAAAATAGAAAGCCTTTCTTTACAAGAATTTTCAAATTTCAGTACTAATTCGTTAATTACTAGAACTACTAATGATGTAAGTAATATTTCTAAAGCTTTAGTTATGGTAATAAGGATTGCTCTTATGGCACCTATTATGGGAATTGGGGGCGTTTTATTAGCTTTAAAACAAAATGTTTCTATGTCTAAAATAATTTTATTTGGTATAGTTGCAGTTACAGTTTTAATGATTATTGTTTCAAATTTAATGAAAACTAAATTCACCCGTTTACAAAAACTAATTGATAAACTAAATTTATTAATTAGAGAAATAATTACAGGTACTAGAGTTATAAGAGCTTTTAATAATGAAAAATACCAAGAAAATAAATTTAATGATAATAATAATGAAATTACTAATACTAATTTATTTATTAACCGTTTAGGCGTTGCAATAGAGCCTATGATTAATCTTATCTTTAATTATATTACAATTGCTATTTTAATATCAGGAGTGTTACAAATTAATTTAGGAAAATTAGAAGTGGGTCAATTAATAGCTTTTTCTCAATATGCAAGTCTTATTGTTACAAGTTTTATTATGCTATCTCTTATATTTGTTATGTCGCCTAGAGCTTTAACTTCCATCACTCGTATTAATGAAATATTGCAATTAGAAACATCTATTAAAGATAAAACAAAAACTAAAAAGATGCCCAAAACTAAAAAATGGGAATTAATTTTTAATAATGTAACTTTTAATTATTTTAACTCTCCTTTACCGGTTTTAAAAGATGTTTCTTTTAGTATAAAAAGTGGAGAAGTTTTAGCTATATTAGGTTCTACAGGATCTGGTAAAAGTAGTGTAGTTAATTTAATTCCTCGACTTTATGATATTAAAGAGGGATTAATTACAATTAATGGAATAAATATTAAAGATTTAAAATTAAAAGAGTTAAGAAATATTATTGGTTATGTTCCTCAAAAAAGTATGTTGTTATCAGGAAGTATTAAAGAAAACATTAAATATGCAGATAGTAAAATAACTGATTTTAATATGAAAAAAGCTGCTAAAGTATCACTTAGTTATGATTTTATTATGGATCGTAATGAACAATTTGAAGATAAAATTGTTGAAAGAGGGTCAAATCTATCAGGGGGACAACAGCAAAGATTACAAATTGCACGAGCTATAGCGTCTAATCCAGAAATATATATTTTTGATGATAGTTTTTCAGCACTTGATTTTCAAACAGATAAAGAGATAAGAAAAAATCTAAAGCAAATAACAAAAAGCAAAATCGTTATTATAGTAGCCCAAAGAATAGGTACGATTAAAAATGCTGATAAAATTTTAGTTTTAAATGAAGGTCAAGTCGTTGGTTATGGAAAACATCACGATTTATTAAATAATTGCCCAATATATAAAGAAATTGCTTTATCGCAATTATCAGAAGAGGAATTGCTATGAAAGGAACAAAGAATAAATCTATTACTGATAAACCTAAAGATTTTAAAAATAATTTAAAAAAATTATTACAATATTTAAAACCTTATTATATTAGAATCATTATTATATTAATAATGAGTCTTATTAGTACAATTTTTACGGTATTATCACCTAAAATTTTAGGAGATATTATAACTAATATTTATAATAATATTCAAAATCATAAAACAATTGATTTAATTAATTTTAAAGATCTTATAATAATTTTAATTATTATATATTTATTATCTTCTTTATTTAGATTTATAATGGGCTTTTTAATGAGTAAAATAACAGCCAATATAACATATAGATTAAGATCTCAAATTAGTGAAAAATTAAATAAGTTACCTTTAAAATATTTTGATAATAATTCTTCTGGTGACATTTTAAGCAAGATTACTAATGATGTAGATACTATAACGAGTAATATAGATACGATTATTACAGAAATATTTTCATCATTTATTACAATTGTTGGTATTTTCATTATGATGATTAAAATTAGTGGTTGGATGACTTTAACGGCAGTAGCTACTTTGCCTATATCAGTGATTTTAATTTTTCTTATAGCATCTAAAAGTCAAAAACATTTTGATAATCAACAAAAGAACATTGGAAAATTAACAGGTTATATTACGGAAACTTATTCTGCTCATAATATTGTTAAAGTTTATAATGGAGAAGAAAAAAGTATTGAAACCTTTAATAATATTAATAATCAATTAAAAGACTCATCTTTTAAAAGTGAGTTTTATTCGGGTTTAATGATGCCGATTATTAAAGTAATTGGTAATTTTGGTTATGTTATTATTGTCTTATTAGGTGGTTTCTTAGCAGTTAAAGGTCGTATAAATATTGGTGATATACCAGCATTTATTCAATATGTTCGTAAATTTAATCATCCAATACTATCAATTGCATCAACTACTAGTTTAATCCAAGCAATTGTAGCATCAGCCGAAAGAGTTTTAAATTTATTAGAAGAACCAGAAGAAGAACCTAACAAACTAAACAAAAAGATAGATCATGTTAAAGGTAAAATCGAATTTAAAAAAATTAATTTTGGTTATCAAAAAGATATTAATGTTATTAAAGATTTTAATGTTGTTATAAAACCAGGGACTAAAGTTGCTATAGTAGGACCAACAGGGGCAGGAAAAACAACTATAGTTAATCTTTTGATGAGATTTTATGAATTAAATAGTGGTAAAATACTAATTGATGGTGTTGATATAAAAGAAATGGAAAAATCTTATTTAAGAAGCTTAATAGGAATGGTTTTACAAGATACGTGGATTTTTAATGGTACGATTAAAGAGAATATAGCGTATGGTAAATTAGATGCATGTGACAATGATATAATAGACGCTGCTAAATTATCTTATGCTGATCATTTTATTAATACTTTACCAAATGGTTATAATATGATTATTGATCAAGAAGTATCTAATATATCAGCAGGAGAAAAACAATTATTAACGATTGCTAGAACTTTTCTTTCAAACCCTAAAATATTAATACTTGATGAGGCGACTTCCTCTATTGATACTAGAAGCGAAATCTTAATAACTAAAGCTTTTGAAAAACTTATGAAAAACAAAACAACTTTTGTTATAGCTCATCGCTTATCAACAATTAAAAATGCTGATATGATTATAGTTATGGATCAAGGCAAAATAGTTGAAATAGGAAAACATGAAGAATTATTAGCTAAAAGAAAGTTTTATTATAATTTATATAATAGTCAATTTGATTTAACAAACTAGTTGTAAAAAACTTTAAAATAATATATAATTAGATAAGATAGGAGCATTGATATGAATAAAAAAGGATTTACTCTAGTTGAGTTATTAGGAGTGTTAATAATACTTAGTATTATTATGTTAATTGCAGTACCTAACGTGATTTCAATATTAGATAAAAATAAGAAAAACATTTTTGTTGCTGATGCGAAAAAGATTGTTTCAGCAGTAGAATACGAACTAAGTAAACGAGATAAATACCCTGATACAGGTGCTTGTTTTGTTAAATTATCTGATTTAAGTAATATAGATCTTGAAATCGGACCAAATGATAAAAAATATAATAATGAATCCTATATAAATATATTAAAAAACAATTCTAAATATGAATATAAGATTTATTTAACAGACAGTATAATGAATATCAACGGAATAGATTCATCCGCTTTATCAAAAACATCTGTTAAAACAGGAAACATTAACTTGACACCGTCTGGTAATTCTTGTTATTAAACAGAATTATTATTGACTATAAATAATTGTTATGTTAATATTAAATTATAGAAAATATGGAGGAATAAATATGAAAAAAACAAATAAAAAAGGCTTTACATTAATAGAACTATTAGCAGTTATCGTTATTTTAGGAATTATTTTAATTATAGCAATACCAAGTATAAGTGCAGCTATATTAAATGCAAGAAAGAATGCTTATGTTGATACAGCAATTCAATTAGTAGACGGAGTTAGAATGGCAGCTTTATCAAATCCTGCTCTTTTACCAAGTGGAGCTGAGACAACAAATGTTTCAATATCTGCAATAAAACTGGAAAAGGGAAGTAATTCTAAATCTCCTTTTGGAAACGAATATGAACCCATGAGTTATGTTCAAATAACATCTTCTGGTGAGGATTATATTTACTCAATATGTCTTATGGATAACAAAGGGAATGGTATTATTAATACAACAGATAATACACCAGTAAAAATAGTAGAAGGAGATACTTCACAAGTTAAACTAGGTTTAACAGAACGTTGTACGACAGTTACTACTATTCCTAACGAAGCATTATATGGTGAATAAAAAAGGCTTTACTTTAATAGAACTATTAGCAGTTATCGTTATTTTAGGAATCATTTTAATTATAGCAATACCAAGTATAAGTGCAGCTATATTAAAATCTAGAAAAAATGCTTATGTTGATACTGCCAATCAGTTAGTTGATGCTGTTAGAATTGCAGCTTTATCGAATCCTACGATATTACCAACAAATAATATTAATAATCATCATTTGACTTTTGTTAAACTATCTGCTATTAAATTAGAAAAGGGGAGTAAAGAGAAATCTCCATTTGGTAATACCTATAGTTCAAATAGCGTTATAAGAATAGATTTTGATGATGAATATAATTATGAAATATGTCTTGTGGATGAAAAAGGAAACGGCATAGACTCCTTAACCGAAATAAAAAGTATTGATACTTCACATGTGAAAGTTGGAGGAGAAGATTGTAGTAATATTGATCAAATTATTATTGATACTCCCTCTTTATGTAGCAACAATAGGTGTTTAATAATTAGTGAACCTAGCGAGCTATATGGTGAATAATAAAATTTAAACTTAAGTAGATACTTAAGTTTTTTTATGTTAAAATTAAAGAGGTGATGTAAATGTTAATAATAGGATCTCATGTTTCTTTTAGTAAAGAACAATTACTAGGATGTGTTAAAGAAGCTTTAGGATATGGTGCTAATACTTTTATGTTTTATACTGGGGCACCTCAAAATACAATGCGCTCTATAATAAATGATAACTTTACTTTAGAGGCCATGTTCCTAATGAAAGAAAATAATATAGATTATAATAATGTTGTGGTGCATGCACCATATATTATAAATTTAGCCAATATTAAAAATACTGATTTTAGTATTAGTTTTTTAACTCAAGAGATTAATAGATGTGAACAATTAGGAATAAATAAATTAATTCTTCATCCAGGTAGTCATGTAGGCATTGGCATAGAACAAGGAATTCAAAATATAATAGATTGCTTAAATATCGTTTTGAAAAACACTAACGTGAAAATCCTATTAGAAACAATGGCTGGAAAAGGTACTGAAATAGGTTCTTCTTTTGAAGAAATAAAATTAATTATAGATGGAGTTCTTAACAAACAAAATATAGGAATTTGTTTAGATACTTGTCATTTAAATGATGCTGGTTATGATATTAGTAATTTTGATAAAATATTAGATGAAATCGATGATAAAATAGGGTTATCATATGTAAATTGTATTCATATTAATGATAGTAAAAACGAACAAGCAGCCCATAAAGATCGTCATGATAATATAGGTTTTGGTACGTTGGGCTTTAATAATATAATTAATATTATTTATAATCAACGAATTAGTCATATACCTAAAATATTAGAAACTCCTTATGTAGAAGAAAAACCTCCATATAAATATGAAATATTAATGATAAAAAACAAAAAATTTGATCAAGACCTTAAAAACAAGATTGTTAATTAATCTTGTTTTTATATTCAATATAAAGTTTTTTTAATTGTAAAAAAGCTTGAGAATTAATTTTTTGTTCTAATTCTTTTATAATATCAGAAGGATCACCTCTATAAAAAATCTCCCAATATTTTTTTGTATATTTTAATAAAGTATCAGCTTCTTTTTCATTAATGTTTATTTCTTTTTTTTGACATAATTCTATAACCATTTGATTATCTAATTTATTAATATACTGTTTTATTAAATTATCGTACATATTTCCTCCTTATAAATTTATATGTTATTATAATAATTTTATTAATTCACATAATAATAATGGTGAGCATAATGGATAAAATTGTTGATAAAAGATTTAAAATATTAAAAACTATAATTATAATTATTTTCATTTATATAATTATAAAATTATATAGTCTTATGATTATGAAACAAAAATATTATAAAGAAGTGTTATCTTCTTTGGTTATAGAATATGTTGATGGCTCTGTTGCACCCAGAGGACGTATATATGATCGCAATTATAATCTTTTAGTAGATAATAAACCATTATATGTTATTAGTTATAAAAAAAATAAAGGAATTACTTTTAAAGAAGAAAAAGCCTTAGCGTATGAGATTGTTAATTATTTAGAATTACCTTATCATAAGCTTAGTTTACGGCAAATAAAAGATTATTATATTTTAGATCAATCAGATAATATCAAAAAGAAGTTAACTAAAGAAGAAATAAAGAAATATCAAAATCATTTATTATCTGCTGAAGAGTTTTATACTTTAAAATTAGATAGAATTACAGAAGAAGATTTGATGATTTATGATGACCATGATAAAAAGGCTATATATTTATATTGTTTAATGAATAATGGTTATTATTATGAAGATCATATTATTAAAGATAAAAATGTTTCTGATTCTGAATATGCTTATATTGCTGAACAAAATCATTTATTAAATGGATTTAAAACAATGATATCGTGGGAAAGAGAATATTTATATGGAAATACTTTAAGGAGTTTATTAGGAAGCATTGGTTCTATTCAAGAAGAAGAAGTTGATATGTATTTAGCTAAGGGCTATGAGCTTAATGATATTGTTGGTACTAGTTATATAGAAAAGACATATGAAGATACATTAAAAGGCCAAAAAGAAGTATATAAAGTTCAAGATAATAACTTAATTTTATATAAAGAAGGGAAAAGGGGAAAAGATTTAGTTTTAACTATAGATATTAATTTACAAATAGCTATTGAAAGTATTTTAGAAGAAGAAATTCTAAAAGCTAAAAGAGAACCAAATACTGATTATTATAATCGTAGTTATGTTATTATTTCTGAACCAGAAACAGGTGCTATTTTAGCTATTAGTGGTAAACAAATATTAAATAGTGGTGCTAATTATAAATTTATTGATTATACAACAGGTTTATTAACTAATCCTGTAGTTCCTGGAAGTATTGTTAAGGGAGCATCTATGTTAGTTGGATATCAAACAGGGGTTTTACAAATAGGTGATGTCAAAAAAGATGAGTGTATTAAAATTTTGGCAACACCAAAAAAATGTTCTTGGAAAACATTAGGCAATCTAAATGATTTACAAGCTTTAGCTATGTCTTCAAATGTCTATCAGTTTAAAATAGCAATGGATGTAGGAGGAGCTAATTATGTTTATAATGGACCATTAAAAATAAATGTTGAGGCTTTTAATATATATCGAAAACTATTTAATCAATTTGGTTTAGGAGTTGAGACAGGTTTTGAATTAGGAAAAGAAAGTGTAGGTTACATTGGAAATAAAACAGATGCTGGTTTTTTATTAGATTTTTCTATGGGTCAATATGATAGTTATACAGCTATGCAAATTAGTCAATATATTAATACTATAGCATCTGATGGGAATCGTTATAAACCTTATATTATAAAGGCAATCCATCAAGCAAGCGATAATAATGAAATCGGTCCTTTATTTAAAACAAAAGAAAAAGAATTGCTTAATATTGTTGATGCTAATCCTCTTTATTTAGAAAGAATAAAAGCTGGATTTCGATTAGTTATGACTAACGGATTAGGTAATAGCTATATAAATCCAAGTTATCAACCGGCTGGAAAAACAGGTACTAGTGAAACTTTTATTGATACTAATAATGATAATATTATTGATACTGAAACTTTAACTAACGCATTTATTGGTTATGCACCATATGATAATCCCAAAATGGCTCTAGCAGTTATTTCGCCTGATATTAGAAAAGTTAATAGTAATTCAACTTATCAAACAACTGTAAATAAAAGAATTACAAGAAGAGTATCAGATGCTTTTTTCCAAATATTTAAATAATTGGTTTTTTGTGTTAAAATAATAACTGGTGATTACTGTGATTAACTATCAAAAAGAATTAGAAAAAATTATTAATAATTTAGAGACTATCCCTAGTTTGTTATTACATAGTTGTTGTGCTCCTTGTAGTACTTATGTTATAGCATATCTATCTAGTTACTTTAAAATAACTATTTTTTATTATAATTCTAATATAACAGATGAAGAAGAATATCAAATAAGATTGAAAGAACAAATTCGTTTTATAAAACAATATCAAGTTAAATATCCTGTTAGTTTTATAGAAGGAGATTATCAACCTGATAAATATAATAATCTAATTAAAGGTTTAGAAAAAGAAAAGGAAGGAGGAACACGTTGTTATAAGTGTTACTCCTTAAGACTTGAAGAAACAGCTAAATATGCATCTTTAAATACTTTTGATTACTTTGGTACAACTTTGACAATAAGTCCTTATAAAAGAGCTGATATTATTAATGAAATAGGGCATAGATTAGAAACTAAATATAAAGTGAAATTTTTGTATTCAGATTTTAAAAAGAATAATGGCTATTTAAAATCAATTGAATTAGCAAAGAAATATGAGTTATATCGTCAAGATTTTTGTGGTTGTGATTATTCTAAAAAACCATAGTTTGTATTGACCTATTTATAAAGCTTTTGATATAATTAATAAAAGAATAGAGGTTTATTATGGAATTGATATATTTAATTATTATTTTAATGTTAGTAGCATTTGTTTTTAAAAGTTTTAATGGATTTATTTATTTAATAGTTATATTTGATATTTTATTTAGAATTTTAACTTTTATTAAAAACAATATTAATTTAGGTGAAATGAATCTTATTATAAGTAAATATTTTTCTCCTAGTATTCCGGCTATAATTCATAAATATACATCAGGAGATTTAGCAACAATTTTAATGTGGATTTTAGTAGCTATTTATTTAATTTTTTTAGCTTTAATTATTAAATATTTATGGGATAGAAAATAACGTAGGAGGATTTATGCTTGAAATTATTATATTAGGTATTATTCAAGGAATAGCTGAGTTTTTACCTATCTCTAGTAGCGCTCATTTAATTGTTTTTAGAGATCTTTTTAATATTGGATCATCTATCCCAAGTAATGTTACTTTAATTTTCGATATTGCATTACATTTTGGTACTTTATTAGCCATTTCCATTTATTTTTATAAAGATTTTATTAACATGATAACTAAAGGTTTAACTATGGGGATTAAAGATAAAAGTGGTAAACTTTTTTGGTATATTGTTTTAGCTACAATTCCAGCCGCTATTATAGGCTTTTTATTTGAAGACATTATTGATGGTTATATCCGCTCTAATTTATTAATAATTGCAATTGCTTTAATTATTATGGGTATTATTATTTATATTGTAGATAAAAAAAGTCCTTTAATTAAAGAACTTCATAATATTAGTATGAAAGAAGCTTTTTTGATAGGCTGTTCTCAAATACTAGCTTTAATTCCTGGCTTTTCAAGAAGTGGTACAACTATAGCAACAGGTCGTTTATTAAAGCTCGATCGAGAAAGCGCTGCTAAATTTTCTTTCTATTTATCAGCACCTATAGTAGCAGGTGCAACGATAATTAAACTTTTAGAAAAAGAAACACTTCTTTTAATTCAATCATATTGGTCTATTTTTATTATTGGTATTTTAGTATCCTTTATTATCGGTTTATTATGTATTGCTTTTTTATTAAAATATTTGAAAAAACATGATTTTAAAATATTTATGTGGTATCGATTACTTCTTGGTATAGTTATTATTATATTAACTTTAATTTAAAAAGACTATAAATTATAGTCTTTTTAGATTGCACGATATTTGTTCATATCTTTAAAGGGATCTTCTTTATCAATTAGATCAGTAAATATAATTCCATTCAAATGATCTATTTCATGTTGAAAAGCTACTGCTAATTCTTCTCGAGCTCTTATTTTGATCTTTTTACCATCAATATTAAACCCTTCTACAGTTACTCTAGCGTGTCTTGGAACTATTCCTTCTACATTACGATTAACACTTAAACAACCTTCGCCACTATCAACATAAATCATTTCATCTGATGCGCTTATTATTTGAGGATTTACAATAACATAATTTGTAAATTTACTATCTTCTGCTTCATGAACGATAACAAAATATCTTTTAGGAATCCCTAATTGAATTGCTGCTAATCCCATTCCAGGACGTAATTTATATTTTTGACACATATCTTCAATTTGACTATTGGTTAAGTACTCAATCATTAAATTTATATTATTTAAATCATCTTGTTTCATAGGAAAGATTACATCAGTACTTTTAGTTCTTAAGATTTTTTTATTTTCATCTAAAATATCTTTATTTTTTAACATAATTATCACCACACGCCAATATTATAACATAAAATCAAGCGAAAAAAAAGGGAAAGAAATTCCCTAAGATATAAATCTTGCTCCAATAATTATAACTAATAAAATAAATAATACTAAAATAATAGCATAATTAGATCCTGTAGGAGCACATCCACATGTTGGCATTGGACAACAAGTTGTTGAAACGTTAGGGCAGCATCCGCAAGGAGACCCTCCAAAATAATTCATATAATAACCTCCTTTATTTGTTATCTAGTATAGTTTATTAATAATATTAAAATGTGACAAAGGTAAATGACTATTTTTAAATAATATATCAAAACTAATAAAAATATGATAATATAATTATAGGATAGTGATAATATGAAAAAAGTTTTGCGTAATTTAGATAAACCATTATTAATTAGTAATATTATTTTATTTACCATAGGCCTATTAATGGTTTTTTCATCATCTAATATTGCTGCTTATATGCGCTATAATAAAGCTACATATCATTTTTTTGTAGTTCAAATAATTGCTCTTATAGCCGGTTTAATAGGGGGATTAATAACTATTAAGATTAATTCTAAATATTATAAATTTCTAGCTTCTGGTGGCATAATAGCTATTATTGTTCTGTTATTAGGTTTATTAATTTATGGAACTGCTACTAATGACACGGTAGGATGGATATCTTTAGGTTTTTTTCAACTTCAACCTAGCGAACTAGCTAAAATAATTGTCATAATATGGTTAGCGACTTATTATGATCAAAACAAACAAAAATTAGAGAACTATATTAAAGCACTTTTCCCTTTAGTAATTACCGGTGTAATAGCCTTTCTTATTATTTCTCAGCCAGATTATGGAACGGCTTTTATCTTTTCTATTATTATCTTTTTTATGTTTTTA
>LFRM01205011.1_pt2 | contig 15100 bp, 19 predicted proteins | sample 618341 | NCBI WGS metagenome assembly LFRM01 (sample SAMN03654438, study PRJNA283298) | anaerobic digester metagenome | isolation source: pool of bioreactors CSTR01a, CSTR02a, and CSTR03a thermophilic anaerobic... | place: Denmark: Kgs. Lyngby | collected 2014-05-21 | reverse complement strand
TAAACTTTTATAAGGTTTGATTTAAACTTTATAGAGTTTTATAAGTTTTCTGTAACGGTTAATATAATGAAGAGATTCTATTTAACAACACCAATTTACTACCCATCAGACAATCTGCATATAGGTCATACCTATACCACAGTAGCTGCAGATGTTATAAAGAAGTTCAAAAAAATGCAAGGCTATGATGTATATTTTGTTACAGGGACCGATGAACATGGACAAAAAATTCAAGAAATAGCAAAGAAAAACGGCCTATCCCCAAAAGCCTATGTAGACAAAATAGTTGCAGACATTAAGGAGCTGTGGAAGGTATTAGAAATAGATTATGATACCTTAATTAGAACTACAGACACATACCATGAAAAGGCAGTACAAAAGATCTTTACTGAACTATACGAAAAGGGAGAAATATACAAATCAACATATAAGGGCCATTACTGTACTCCCTGTGAAGCCTTCTGGGCAGAATCCCAGCTAGTAGATGGCAAATGTCCAGACTGTAATAGGGAAGTTCATCTGGCAGAAGAGGAAGCTTATTTCTTTAAGCTTTCCAAGTATAGAGACAGATTATTGAAGTTCTATGAAGAAAATCCAGACTTTATCCAACCAGAATCAAGGAAAAATGAAATGATCAATAACTTCTTAAAGGATGGCTTAGAAGACCTGTGTGTATCAAGAACCAGCTTTGACTGGGGCATTAAGGTACCCTTTGATCCAGCCCATGTAATATATGTTTGGATTGATGCCTTAGCCTGCTATATTACGGCCTTAGGCTATGGAACTGACGACGATGAAAAGTTCAAAAAATATTGGCCTGCCAATATCCATTTAGTAGGTAAGGAAATAGTTAGGTTCCATACCATAATCTGGCCAGCTCTCCTAATGGCATTAGATTTAGAAATACCAAAGAAAGTCTTTGGCCACGGTTGGATCCTATTTGAAGACGATAAAATGTCAAAATCTAAGGGTAATGTCATATATCCAGAACCTATTATAGAACTTTATGGCATAGATGCCTTCAAATACTTCTTGCTAAGGGAATTCTCCTTTGGCCAAGATGGGTCCTTCCACAGGGAAAAATTCCTACAAAGATTGAATTCAGACCTAGCCAATGACCTAGGTAACCTAGTAAGCAGGACAGTTACCATGGTAGAAAAATATAATGAAGGCCTAGTTCCAGCACCAGTGGAAGAAGAAGACCTAGACAACTCACTAAAAGACATAGCCATAAATGCAGCAGGAAAAGTAGAAGACTATATGGATAAATTAAACTTCTCCCAGGCTTTAGAAGAAATCTGGAAGTTAATTAGAAGGACAAACAAATATATAGATGAAACTACACCATGGATACTAGTCAAGGAAGAAAAGAAAGACAGACTAGATACAGTTCTATATAACTTAAGTGAATCCCTAAGGATTATCTCTATCTTAATAAAACCATATATGGAAAAAACATCCTTAGAAATCAGAAAACAATTGGGACTTACAGGAGATATCCTATGGGAAGATGCTAAAGCTTGGGGTAAATTACAAGCAGGCACCAAGGTTGAAAAAGGTAATATCATATTCCCAAGACTAGACATTCAAAAGGAGTTGGCTAAATTAAATGAAGCCAATGATAAATTAATACAAGAAAGAAGCAAAGGAAAGAAGGGAAGCAAAGTGGAAGATGTTAAAAAGGAAGAAGAAGTACAAGAGATTACCATAGACGAATTTGCCAAGGTTCAATTAAAAGTAGCAGAAGTATTAGCCTGTGAAAACCATCCAAAGGCTGATAGGCTATATGTCTTGAAGTTAAAATTAGGAGAAGAAGAACGACAAGTCGTATCAGGAATAAAAGAATATTATTCACCTGAAGACTTAGTGGGTAAAAAAGTAGTAGTAGTAACTAACTTAAAGCCTGTTAAGTTAAGAGGCGTTGAATCTAAGGGAATGATACTAGCTGCAGAAGATAGTGAAGGCAACCTTAGTCTAGTATCTACCTTAGAAGATATAGCTTCAGGTGCAACAATATCATAAGATAGGGGGTTATAACCCCCTTTAATATGAAATAACAGAGAATTAAATAAGGAGTAGAAAGATGCTAATAGACAGTCATGCTCATTTAGATGATAAGAGATTTGATAGGGATAGGGATAGCTTAATAAAGGACTTAGAAAGTAACGGCATAGAATTGGTAATAAATATTGGGGCAGACCTAAAAAGCAGCATTGCCTCAGTATCCCTAGCTGAAAAATATCCTAATATATATGCAACAGTTGGAGTCCACCCCCATGATGCTAAAAATATGGATGACTCTACCTTAGAAATATTAAGGTCCCTAGCCAAAAGGAATAAGGTAGTAGCCATTGGAGAAATTGGCCTAGACTTTTACTATGATAATTCTCCAAGGGATGAACAGAGAAAATGGTTTAGAGAACAGTTAAAGCTAGCAAAGGAATTAGACTTGCCAGTAGTCATACATTCAAGGGATGCCCAACAGGAAACCTTTGATACCTTAAAGGAAGCCCAAGATGGAACTTTAAGGGGCGTCCTACACTGCTATTCTGGCAGCAAGGAAATGGCAATGGAATATATTAAATTAGGTTTTTATATATCCATAGCAGGGCCAGTTACCTTCAAAAATGCAAGGGTCCTAAAGGAAGTGGCCAAAGCAGTACCCTTAGATAAGCTACTAGTGGAAACTGACTGCCCCTATCTTGCTCCAGAGCCCCATAGGGGAAAAAGAAACGAACCAGTCTATGTAAAATACGTGGCAGGCACCATAGCAGAACTAAAAGGCATATCCTATGAAGAATTAGCCAAGGCTACAAATAGAAATACTAGAGAATTATTTGGGATACTTTAATTAGTTAAAATGACAAATTGTACGAGTGATTAGTCATTTTAACTTGCATGTAAATGTGAATAAATATAAAGTATCATACTTATTGAAGCGAAGAATTATCTTCGCTTTTTCAATGCTTTATTTACCCTAATTATAGGATATAATATTAAATGAAATATAATTATATTTGTGAGTTTTGTAAGGTATCGAAAGGGGTTGGATGTCTTGAGATTAGGAGAAATAAAAGACAAGAAAATAAGAGAATTATTGAATAGAATACAGGAAGAACTATACAAATTGTTTGGGGACAAGTTAAAAGATACTATACTTTATGGTTCATATGCAAGACTAGAAAATACCCAAGAATCAGATATAGATATTATAGTTTTAGTAGATGAAAAAGAGAGCAATTTAAGACAATATGAGGATAGTATCACCGATATAATGGTAGATTTATCTTTAGAATATGAATTAGTAGTGTCAATTATCTCTGAAAGTTATGAAACTTATAAAGAGTATTCTGATGTTTTACCTTTCTTTAATAATGTAAAAAAAGAAGGAGTAAGTATAAATGGATAAAAAGAAGAAGGGCAATGCTGGCATATGAGAGAATAGATTTTAAAAAACATTCAGCTATAATCTCATACTTTAATCAAAATTATGTCAATACAGAAAAGATAGATAAAAAATATTCTAAAATCTTAATGGGAGCAGAAAAATTAAGGAACAAATCTGATTATAATGATTTTTTTATAGTAACAAGAGAAGAAGCAGAAAAACAAATTCTAAATGCTCATGACTTCATTTTGAAAATTGAAAGTTACATTAATGAAAATTATGTAGAGTAGTAGAACTATATTAACCCAAAAGCTCCACCCGAATAATTGTGAATTGTGAACTGTGAATTGTGAATTGACTAGGAGGGCACTTATGATAAAAGAAGTAATAGTAGTAGAAGGAAAAGACGACATTACAGCAGTAAAAGCAGCCTTAGACGCAGAAGTAATAGCCACAGGTGGTTTTGCATATAAAAAAGACTTCATAGAAACCTTAAAGAAAATAGCAGATAATAGGGGCATTATCATCCTTACAGATCCAGACTATGCAGGGGAGCAAATACGAAAAGACTTATCAAAACATATAAAAAACTGTAAGCACGCTTTTCTTCCTCAAGGCAAGGCCTTAAAAAAGGGAGACATTGGAGTAGAAAATGCAAGTAAGGAAGACATAATCGAAGCAATCTCAAAGGCAAGGCCCAATGAAGTGGAAAAAAGCGAGGAGTTCACCAAGGAAGACTTGATAAAGCATGGCTTGGCAGGAGGGCCTAATTCCAGTGAAAAAAGGGAAAGATTAGGTTATATTTTAGGCATAGGTTATTGTAATGCTAAACAGTTGCTAAATAGATTAAATAATTTCGGCATCACTAGAGAAGAATTTAACCAAGCCCTAGAAAGGATAGAAAAAGATGGAAAACAATAGACTTTATTCTCCAAAGTACATTAAGGAAATCTTATCTAAATATGGTTTTAAATTTTCCAAAAGCCTAGGACAAAATTTCCTCATAGATGGCAATATAGTTAGAAAAATAGCTGAAAAAGCTGACATCACCGATGAAGATTGTGTTTTAGAAATAGGCCCTGGCATAGGCACCTTAACAGAAGAACTAGCCCTAAGAGCTAAAAAAGTATTAGCCATAGAATTGGATAAGGACTTATTACCAATCCTAGATGAAACCTTAGGAAAATATAATAATGTGGAAATAGTCCATGGAGATGTACTAAAGGTTGACCTAGAAAAGCTAATAGAAGAAAAATTAGATAATAAGCCTGTAAAAGTAGTTGCCAATCTCCCATATTATGTAACCACTCCCATCATTACAAAACTAATGGAAAGCGACCTAAACTTAGATTCCATAGTAGTAATGGTGCAAAAGGAAGTTGCAGAAAGGATGGAGGCAAAGCCTGGTGGCAAGGACTACGGTTCTTTATCTGTTTTTGTCAACTTTTACAGCCTACCTGAAATAGTCATTAACGTACCTAAGACTGTATTCATGCCCCAACCTAAAATAGATTCTGCAGTGATTAAATTAAATATAAAAAAAGACCTACCAGATGTAGATAAGGATAAGTTTTTCCAAATAGTAAAGGCAGCCTTCTCCAAAAGAAGAAAAACCCTATTAAATGCCCTATCTACCTATGGATTTAACATAGACAAGAAAACCATAAAAGAGACACTGGAAAAGCTAAATATCAAACCTGAAATACGGGCAGAAAATTTATCAGTAGAAGATTTTATAAAGATAAGTAAATCTTTACCCCCATTAGACATATAATTAAATAAAGTGTAGAAAAGGGGGTAAAATTATGTCATCATCCTTATCATATAGTAGGAGGTTTATCATATTAAAAAAGGAATATGCAACGGTAAAGAAAGGCAATATAAAGGGACATTGCAAGCTTGAAAGAAGAGGGCCCAAAGTTTTCCTTACAGTAAACGTTGAAAATGGAGACATAGAAACCATATACAATGTAGCCTTGCTCTCCAATGATAAACATGCTCCTATTATAAATTTAGGGAAATTATTTACAGACAATATGGGAAAGGGAAAAGAAGAGTACACCCTTACAGAAAGGGAACTAGGAGGAAGGGAATTAAAAGTAAATGGTATACTAGTAATGACAGATAAAGATATCCTATTAGGTGGGTATATAGATAAAGAAGATGGCTCAATAGAAAGATACATAAATAGCTTAATTTTAGAAGCTGAAACGGAAGAAACAGAAGAAACTCCAGCCTATGAAGAAACACACACTGAAGAAGCATATGTAGAAGAGGTTAGGCCTGTAGAAAGTGTAATTTCTGAAGAAGAGTATACTCCAGTTGAAGAAGTCAGTTCAGGAGAAGAAATACCTTTTACAGAGGAGGTTTACCCAATAGAAGAAGACCATTATGTAGAAGAAATGGCCAATCCAGAAGAATATATGCCTNNNNTGGATACTATCCCCACAGAGGAAGTAGGTCCAATAGAACCAACTCAAGATCCATCTCCTTATTTAACAGAGACTATGGTAAATGATTTTGATGATGACTACATGGAACCGGATTATAGGACCCTAGATTATATAAAGAAATTAAACCAAAAAAATCAAACCATAAACTATGTACTAAGCATTTTACGATTTTTCCCTTACGCTGAACCCTTTAAATATAATCTAAAGGGATATAATTGGTGGTTGGTAGATTTAGATTCTGAAAATGAGTATAAGGCTTTTCTCCCATATTTTGCCCATGTAGTAGGTGGCAACAACAAGGAATACTATGACAGTAGTATAACTACATGTACTCAGTTAATGAATAAATACCAACACTACCTATTTGGCCTATACAATGAGGGAGAAGAGGTAAAATATTTTCTCTATGGTATTCCTGGGACCTTTACCTTAGACGAACATCCATACAGGGGACAAAATGGATTTAATACCTGGTATGAGGGACAAAATGTACCTGGATATTGGATTATATATATCGATCCTATGACAGGAAAGGCAGTAGACTTGCCAAACCCAATGATACCTATAACTTAAAAAGGAGAATAAAGATGAGTGATAAAACTAGAGACAAACTTTTATGTCAAAGCCACGAAAGTGATGAAAATATAATTAAGGAAATTAGAAAAAATTTGCTTAAGGAAGAAGAAATCAAGGCTCTATCAAATATTTTTAAAGCCCTTTNNTTTCAGATCCTACAAGGCTAAAAATAATTTATATACTGTCAAAATCAAGCTTATGCGTATGCGATATTGCAGACTTACTTGATATGAGCCAGTCTGCCATTTCACATCAACTTAGAATTTTAAGGGATTTAAAATTGGTAAAATATAAAAGGGATGGAAAACTAGTCATTTATTCCCTAGATGACGATCATGTTCTCAAATTATTTGAACAGGGACTAGATCACGTACGGCATAGATAGGTGTACCATAGGTTGGTACGCCTTTTCAATTATAAAAACTTTGTTGATTAAATAAAAAAAGTGTGGGTAATATATGACTATAAAAATGTTGACAACTATACCCCATGGGGGTATAATAGAATCAATAAAATTTAAAGGAGGATTATAAATGGCAGACGTAACTATCTATACAAGTAATACATGTCCCTATTGTGTTGCTGCTAAAAACTATTTAGACGAAAACAGTGTAGGATACACAGAAAAGAATGTCCAAACTGATAAAGAAGCAAGAAAAGAATTAATGTCAATGGGCCATATGGGAGTTCCCGTTTTAGTGATAAACGGTGAAGAAGTAGTAGGATTCGATAAAGCAAGAATCGACGACCTATTAGCTTTATAATTAAAAGTCTAATTAACAAAAGAGTTAGGTTAGCTTAATCAAACCTAAATTAAATATTATTGAAATTTGTGAAGAGGCATATTACACATGATAGTATGTCTCTTTTCATTTTTTGTTCTTTCCCATTCCATCTCAATTTATCCAAGCTTATAGCTATTAGTTAAATTAATAACACAACAATAAATATAGATATTTATAATTGGAAAAAAATTCTACCTAGTGATACAATGATTTTTGGCATAAGATGGATATTATCAGAAAGGAGAATTAATTATGAAAAGAGTTTTAGTTTTTCTTTTAGTAGCGGTGCTTATAGTAGGTACCCTAGTAGGATGTAGCAGTAAAGAAGCATCAAATGTTGATAATTCACAAGCAAGTAATGAAACTGGAAAAAATGAAACAGAAAAAACAAATAAAGAAATTCCAAGATTTAGAATAGGTTGGAATAATGAATTACATACTGGAAATATGCATTTAGCTTTTGAAAGACCAGACTTATTTGAAAACAATGATATTCATCTAAGACCAATCTCTAATCAACATTTAGAACTAGTGCAGGGCCTAATATTATGAATGGACTAAAATCTGGATTAACAGCAGCCTGGTCTTGCCTGGTGGCTGCAGAGATGCTTCCAGGTAGTATGAGTGGCCTTGGTTACTTGATATCCCATGCATATGAACTTGCTAGGATGGATTTAATAGTAGTTGGAATAATATGTATTGGAGTGATTGGTGCCCTATTTGACTCAATATACAGCCGTATATCTAATAGATATTTTTCATGGCAAAGGCTAGTAAGGTGATATGAGATGAATAATATAGTATTTAAACTAAATAATATAAGATGGGAAAAACACAAAAAAACAATTGTATTTATAACCCATAGCGTTGATGAGGCAGTATACTTAGCAGATAGGATAATATTGATGAGCAAAAATAAAGGTGCTATTGAGGTAGATATCCAAGTAGATATTCCAAGGATAAGGGATAGGGCAAATCCAAGGTATGCTGAATTAAATCAACAATTGTTAGATGCATTAGAGGAATTAAATAAAGGTTAGTAAAATTGAGTTTAAAATAAGCATGGTTGATTTCCATGCTTTTTTTTAATTATCTATTATGATTATGACAAAAATAAGAAAAGGCTACGGGCAAACAGCCAATAGCCATATTCTCGAAACAATCCTAACTAATTAGGAGTTTAATGCATCCATTAATGTATCTAAATCTAAACCATGAACCATGGCAGCTTCTTCTAAGCTTTCCATTTGGCTAGCTGGACAACCAACACAACCCATACCAAATCTCATTAAAATTTCTATGGATTCTGGTTTCTTTCTGATGATTTCACCAATTAACATGTCTTTGGTAATTTCCATTGTCAACCCTCCTTAGAATTAATCCTTACTAATATAGTAGCATATCTTTATCTACCTTTCTAGTATAAATATTTATTACCCCGAAATATAAAAAATATTTAACAATTTACTGAATAAAAAATAAACATCTTGGAGACTACTATATCAGGAGGTGAAAAAATGGATAATAACGAAAGAAACAGAGAACATAACAGAGATAGGGACAATGACTTTAATATAGGCGAAATGCTTATAAGGGTATTAGTCACAGCCATAGTAATAGCAATTGCAGCATATTTTACACCAGGATTTTCAATAGATGGTNNAATTGCAGCATATTTTACTCCAGGATTTACCATAGATGGTCTTTGGAGTTTATTGATTTCAGCAATAGTCATTGGTATACTAGATCATTTAGTCCAAAGATTCACTGGCATTAACGCTTCTCCATTTGGAAGAGGAATAACGGGCTTTCTAGTAGCTGCAATCATACTTTATGTGACAAGATTCATAGTACCTGGTTTCAATATATCAGTATGGGGAGCAATAATAGGAGCATTAGTAATAGGTGTAGTAGATGCCATAATACCAGGAAGAGCAATGTAAAATTTAGCCATAATATGATAACCAAAAAGCCGAGATTTCTATCAAATGGAATCTCGGTTTCTTTTAATAAAAAAGTATAAAAAAATTATCTTCTATGTTTAAGACATACCGGCCCTGGGTATTAGTGTTTTAAGGAAATTAGTAAGGAGGAGTTAGTGTGGTTATAGATTTAACAAATAGAGCATCAGAAGAATTGAAAAAAATACTAGAATCCAAGAAAACAGATAAGCTTTTGAGGATTTATATCGCAGGCTATGGTTGAGGTGGACCAACTTTTGGCATAGCTCTGGATGAGCATAAAGAAGGAGATATTGAAACTAAAGTAGAAGATTTTGTATTCCTAGTAGATGAAATATTACAAGAGAATTTTCAAAAGTTCACCATAGATTACAATGACGGCTGGATAAGAAAAGGCTTTACTGTAATTCCAGATGGCCTTCAACCTGGAAGTTGTTAAAAAAGATAGGGTAACCTATCTTTTTTCTTTTTGCAATTTACCATATGTGCTATAATAAAGAAGCAGTGAATAGTTTATTAATAATGCACAGTTCACAATGCACAATGCACAATTGTGAAGGTTAGGAATCAAGGTCGAAAGTGGCCCAAAAGTTCTGCCCCAATAATTGTGAACTGTGAATTGTAAATTGTGAATTGATAGAAAGGTTGGTGATGAAAATGGATTCTGGGCCTTTGCAGAATTTTAACTGTATAATTCATAAAAATAAAGTAAAAATAAAGAAGAACCATTTTCATCTCCGAAAGTGGTTCTCTAATGGAGGGAGAACATGGATGAAAGAAGGCTATTGGAATTAGTTGAACAAAAAAAGTATGTAGAAATTAAAAATGAGTTATCGGAAATGAATGAAGTAGACATAGCAGAGCTACTTGACCCATTAGATGAACATATGACACTACTCTTGTTTAGGATGCTTCCCAAGGATTTGGCAGTAGAAGTTTTCTCATACTTTTCTACTGAACAACAGGCAGGCATTATTAACTCCATTACAGACAAGGAATTGGAGTATATAATGGAGGAACTTTTCTTCGATGATATGATAGACCTAATAGAAGAAATGCCAGCAAATATTGTAAAGAAAATCCTAAAATCTGCTAAAGAAGAAGAACGAAAATTGATAAACCAATTTTTAAAATATCCTGTAGATTCTGCAGGAAGCATAATGACCATAGAATATGTAGACTTGAAGAAGGAAATGACAGTAGGAGAAGCCCTAAAACACATTAAGGAAACAGGATTGAATAAAGAAACAGTCTACACCTGTTACGTAACAGATAACAAAAGGGTCTTAGAAGGCATCATATCTTTAAGAAGTCTTGTAATATCCGATGAAGATGAGATACTAGAGAATATAATGGAAACAGAAGTAATAAAGGTATACACCCATGATGACCAAGAAAGCATAGCTGGTCTATTTATGAAATATGGTTTTTTAGCCATTCCAGTAGTAGATAAGGAGAATAGATTAACGGGAATTATTACCTTTGATGATATAATGGATGTTATTGAACAGGAAGCTACAGAAGACTTTCAATTGATGGCTGCCATGTCTCCATCAGAAGAAGCCTATTTAAATACAGATGTATTTACCTTGGCTAAACAGAGACTACCTTGGCTTTTAATACTGATGATTTCTGCCACCTTTACTGGAAGGATAATGCTAAAATTTGAAAGCGTATTAGCATCAGTAGTTATCCTAAGTACCTTTATACCAATGTTAATGGATACAGGTGGAAACTCAGGAAATCAATCTTCTACTTTGATCATAAGAGGTTTAGCAGTAGGAGAAATAAGCACTAAAGACTGGTTAAAAGTCTTGTGGAAGGAAATTAGAATAAGCTCAATAGTAGGTCTTGTTCTTTCTGTTATTAATTTCATAAGACTTATATTAATCGAAAGGGTAGAACTTATAATAGCCACAACAGTATCTTTAACCATATTAGTAACTGTAATAACTGCTAAGATGGTTGGTGGTACCTTACCATTATTAGCTAAAAAACTCAAACTAGACCCAGCCATAATGGCAGGACCCTTGATAACAACCATAGTAGACGCCATAAGCTTAATGTTATATTTCTTCATAGCCCAACAATTACTTGGAGTATAATGAGCTAGGTTTTCCTAGCTCTATTTTATTTTTTGAATATGACCAAGCCCAAGAGAATACTATATACCAATTGAGAATTGACAATGGAGAATGAACAATTATTGGGGTCTAACTTTGAGGCCTAGTCTTAGTGAACGATGAATAATTAATAGTGAATAACTTTGGTAAGTAGCCAATGAATTCACTGCAACTTATACTCAAAAGCTGATACAAGGTGTCATCCTGAGACGGGCGGCATCAGCCTTACCTACGAGATCTTCTTTCAAGGGGTCTTAAACTCTTCACTCTTCACTATTAACTATTAACTAATATCTGGGGTGTTAATATGATAAATATCATTTGGGCTGCACTAATTCTTTTAGGCTTTTTAGTAGGAGCCATAAATGGAAATATAGATCAAGTAACCACAGCTGCCATAGAAAATGCCAAGACGGCAATTGAACTAGCCTTTGGCCTAATAGGAGTTATGGCCATGTGGCTAGGCATAATGAAGATTGCAGAGGATTCAGGCCTTATAAAAATCATATCTAAGGCATTAAAACCAGTTATGGTGCGCTTATTTCCCGATGTACCTGAGACCCATCCTGCCATGGGAGCAATGATAATGAACCTTTCTGCCAACATACTAGGCTTAGGCAATGCTGCTACTCCCTTTGGCCTAAAAGCCATGGAGGAGCTACAAAAACTCAATAGAAAAAAAGACACAGCAACTGATGCCATGGTTACCTTTCTTGCCATAAACACATCATCTGTAACCTTGATACCAGCCTCTACCATAGCCATATTGGCTGCAGCGGGAGCTACAAATCCAACAGAAATAATAGGGCCAACCATAATGGCCACAAGCCTATCTACAATAGCAGCAGTTATAGCAGCCAAAACCTTACAGGGACTTCCAAGATATAAAATAGAGAGGACCAATAAAAGGAGAGAGCTTAGATGTTACTTAAAATAATTGACATATTATCTAAATTTGCCATCCCCTTTATGATAGTAGGCATTATCTCCTTTGGAATGAGTAAGAGAATAAAGGTATATGAATCCTTTATAGAAGGGGCCAAGGATGGATTTACTACAGCCATTAGGATAATACCTTCCTTTGTAGCCATGCTTGTGGCCATAGGTGTATTTAGGGAGTCTGGAGCCATGGACTTATTTACTAAAGCCTTTAGCCCCATACTTGAAATATTTAACATACCTAGAGAAGTAGTCCCAATGATGTTTATGAGGCCCTTGTCAGGCAGTGGCGCCCAAGGTATAATGAGTGAACTGGCCACCACCTATGGACCAGAATCCTTAGTAGCCCGGATGTCAGCAGTCATGATGGGGTCCAGTGAAACTACCCTATACATATTGGCAGTATACTTTGGGTCCGTCTCCATAAAAAAACAAAGGCATGCCTTGGCGGCAGGCCTTATAGCAGACGCAGTAGGAGCCATCTCTGCCATTTATATAAGTAGAATATTTTTCGGTACATAATAGTATAAAAAATGACAAATATTGCATGTGANNTTCTTATAGCAGACGCAGTAGGAGCCATCTCTGCCATTTATATAACTAGACTGTTTTTTGGTACATAACTCTAAAACTTATACTGTCCGTCACAAGATGTTAATTCATAATTGTTAGGGTTAACCTAGAGGTTTTAATACTTATTAGAAAAATGACAAATTGTACGAGTGCCTCTGAAAGATTTGCTATACCTCTCAGCGAAATTTCACAGTATCAAATCTTGAAGCGAAACGAGTGATTTGTCATTTTTCTATAATTCTCAATTGTCCATTGTCAATTGAAAAAATTGTGAATTGTGAACTGTGAACTGTGAATTGAAAAAAATTGTGAACTGTGAATTCAAAATTCGAAGCAAACTTTTCACTTTTCACTATTCACTATACAATGTATTTCTCCAGCTCCTTACTAAACTCCTCACTAACCTTTTTAAACTCAAATATACTGTCAGTCATCTTTCTAATTTCCTCAGTATAATGGTGTACATTGGCAGATACTTCCTCAGAAGAAGCAGAGTTTTCCTCTGCAATAGCTGCCAAAGCTTCAATAGTTTCAGAAATAGACCCAATATTTTCAGTTTCCTTAATAAGTTCCTTGCTTAACTCAATAATCAATTCAGCCACTTCACCAATAGAATGAACAGAATCTTGGTTTTCCTTAGCAATTGACGTAAGCCTTACATTTTCCTCTTCTATAATAGAGTATTGCTGTGAAATATCTGAAACAAAACTATCTATATCTCCAATGAAGGATTCAAGTATGCTATTTATAGTATGGACTGCCTCCCTAGAGCCTTCGGCCAGTTTCCTAATCTCCATGGCAACTACAGTAAAACCTCTTCCAAATTCACCAGCCCTAGAAGCCTCAATACTGGCGTTTAAGGCCAATAAATTGGTTTGCTCTGCAATCTTCTCAACGGTTTCTACAATGTTCCTAACTTCTTGGGCCCTGCTTTGTAGTTTTTCTCCCTTAGCTTGTACCTGGGAAAATTCCTTTAAGACCTGATTTAAACTCTCCAAGGTAGCCCTTAAGTCCTTAAAACTATTGTTTATTTGATTAACAGCCGACTCAAGCTGGTCTTTGCCAGTGTCTTCCTTTTCAACAACTTCATTTAAAGAAACAATAGAGCCATTCAATTTCTCTGCAGCCTGGATAGTTTCTTCTGCCTGATTAACAGCTCCACTGGCCACCTGTTCAACTACATTGGATATTTCCTGAGAAGTATAACTCATATTTTGGGATATCTCAAGGAAGTCATTGGAAAATACATTTAATTCATCAGTTGTAGCCTTGTAACCTACAAAGTCTGTCTTTAAACTATCCTTCATCAAATTAATCTTTTCACTGATCTCTTCAAAGAAGTCCCTAGTAACTATACCTTCGGCTATGGATAGGTCCTTATCTATTAGCTTGTCCAAGATAGATTTAATAGCCTCAAGAGGTCTAAAAAGCCCTTTGCTAACAACAAAAGGAATAACAAGAGAAAGGCCTAAAACCAATGGAATAGATATAGTTGGGGAAAGAAACTTAATCCCTAAAGCAGAAGGAACACCTACAAGTAGCAGTGATGCCAAGGCCAATTTTCCTTCCATACTCTTAATAAATCCAAAGGATAGTAAATTATTTAAGAAAAATCTCCTTTCATAATAGATCTCTTCAGCAAAGGTAATGGCTATTTTTATAAAGTCGTCCTTCTTCTCAAGGGTTTCTATTTTAATATCTTCATTGTAATAACTAGCTGCACCTTCTACCATGCCCATAAAGTATTCAAACATTCTTCTTGGGGAAGAATAGGTCATGTGGGCAGTATACTTGTCCACTGGATTGATACCTAAAATTGGAGGCTTAGCTCCAGGAATTCTTTTCATCACAACAACATGAATGTCATACATAGCCTGGAGGAAGGAGTATAAATTCTTATATCTAAAAAAGGCAGGATAAATCTTGGAATAGGTCAGTATATTCTGAGTTCCCATACTTCTCCACAAGTCTTCAGGAGCCATGCCCTTTCTAGTAGCAATATAATCAACTATTCCCCTAGCCACTTTATCTTCTATATCTTCCGTAGGCTTAAATATCTTATTTGGACTAATGTTGAAATGTGTCAAAGCTTCGTTGGTTATCTCATCCCCATGCAATGTCCTACAAGTCTCTATCCATGCAGCAACAATTGTACCCTTCACAGCTTTCACTCCTTATTCATGATATATTTATTATATCATAGCAGTATAAATTAAACCATTTTTTTACATATACCTACAAAAAATTTATTTATATAGATAAATATAACCTATAAAGAATATTTAACAAATATGAAAAAAGA
>LFRM01125714.1_pt2 | contig 15103 bp, 18 predicted proteins | sample 618341 | NCBI WGS metagenome assembly LFRM01 (sample SAMN03654438, study PRJNA283298) | anaerobic digester metagenome | isolation source: pool of bioreactors CSTR01a, CSTR02a, and CSTR03a thermophilic anaerobic... | place: Denmark: Kgs. Lyngby | collected 2014-05-21 | reverse complement strand
AAACTCTAATAGTATCTCCTATCCCTTGATTTATTAAAACACCCAAAGCTGCACTTGATTTGACAGCTGAATATAGAGTTGTACCTGCCTCTGTAACTCCAATGTGTAATGGATAGCTAAATGTTTTTGCTGCCAATTCATAAGCTTGAATTGTTAGTAAAACATCGCTAGATTTAAACGATAAAATTATGTCCTCAAAACCCATTGATTCTAAGAGTTCTACTTGATATTTTGCACTTTCTATCATTGCTTCAGCACAAGGTTCACCATACTTTTCTAATAATCGTTTTTCTAAAGAGCCTGAATTAACACCAATTCTTATAGGGACATGATATTCAAGACACTTATCAACAACCTTTTTGACGTTTTCTTCCCCACCAATGTTTCCTGGATTCAATCGAATTTTATCGACACCGCTTTCGATGGCTAATATTGCTAAGTGATAATTAAAATGAATGTCCGCTACAATTGGACATTTGACTTCTTTTTTTATTTCTTTGATAGCTAATGCGTCTTCTTCATCTAAAACTGCAACTCTTACAATTTCGCAACCATTTGTTAATAATGATTTTATTTGATGAACAGTTTCATCAACATTTTTAGTTTTTGTGTTTGTCATGGATTGAATAATTATTTTGTTTTGTCCACCAATTGTAAACTGACCAACTTTCACAGGACGTGTATTTTCTCTAGTTATCATATGTACCTCACGTTATGATTGTATCATTTTTTGATTTAATCAGTTATAATTTACAGCAAAGGAGATAGTAAGTGAAGCTTTTTAAGAAATTAAATAAATTAAATCAAGAAGATAACTCAATTAATCAAGCTCACCAAGATGAACATCAAAAGAAATTGAATCGAAAAATTTCGTTCAGATTTAGTTCCATAATGGTGCTTTTTGTTTCGTTACTTGTTCCCATAATAGTGCGATTGTATCAAATACAAATTAATGATCATGAGAAATTCATTCAAAAAGCAATTTCTCAATTTGATACAACAAGAACTCAATTGTCTGCTCGCGGAGAAATAGTTGATCGCAATGGCCAGGTTCTTGTCAGTAATCAAGAACGATTAAGTTTTGTCTATCTTGAGCCTAAGAACGAAACCAATCGTTTAAAATTTCAAAAAGCTGTAGATTTTGTTGAATTGTTTGATGCTAATATTGAAACAATGGCTTATCGTGACAAACAAGATGCTTTTATATATTTCTATCCGAAAGAAGCTAATGAATTAATTACCGAAAGTGAAATGGCTGATTTTAAAGCTCTTAAACTCACAAACAATGATCTATATCGGCTTCAGTTGACTAGAATCGATATGGATTTGATTAATAAAAATTTGAACGAAACACAGTTGAAGCAATTTTATACGTACACAATTATGCAAAGTGCAATTGGGCTTGATGTCATACTTAAAGAAAATGTAACAGCAGAAGAAGTTAATGTACTTTTAGAGAACTCGGAGAAATTTTTGGGAATAGAAGTTCAAATCAACTGGGATAGAATCTCAACTACCATTCATAACTTGAAACCCCTTATTGGAGAAATATCCACAAATAGACAGGGGTTACCAAAAGAAACTGCCTCAACTTTCGTTGCTAACAACTATAAATTAAATGAACGAGTTGGGATTTCTGGTGTGGAACAATATTATGAAGATATTCTTGTAGGTCAAAGAACAAAATACAATTTAAAATATAACAATGATGGCTTAGCTACTTTAACTGAAATTTTTGCTGGATCAAAAGGGGATACACTTTCACTCACCATTGATGTTGATTTTCAAAATCAAGTAGAACAAATAATGGTTGACCAGTTGAATAAATACTCAGGAGTTACACCTCATAACTACTTTAAAGAATTATATGTAGTTGTGTCGAATCCAAATAATGGTGAAGTATTAGCAAGTGCTGGTGTATCATTAAACGACAAAAAAGAACCAATATATTCACCTAGTTCGACTTATCTAAAAAGTTATAGTGTTGGATCCTCGATTAAAGGAGCTGTTGTTTACTTAGCGTTAGATGAAAAAATATTTGCTCCAGGTCAAAGAGTATTGGACGAACCTATTAAGATCGCTGGAACTCCTTTGAAAAAATCATCAGCTGTATTAGGGTGGATAAATGATTTAGAAGCACTATCAAAATCAAGTAACGTCTATATGTTCAAAACTGTTTTTGGGTTAGGCAATGCGAATTATCAATATGATCAACCTATTAATTTGAATCAAAAGGCTTATGACAAAGTTAGGTCAAATTTCTCAAAATTTGGATTGGGTATTACTACTGGGCTTGATGTACCTTTCGAAGAAACAGGTTACAAGTCAAATGCTCGTTTACCTGGATATTTACTTGATAATGTCATTGGTCAGTTTGATACGTTTACAGCGATGCAATTAAATCAATATGTTTCAACTATTGCAAATGGCCAGTACAGATATAAGATGAAGTTAGTTAATAATAGCTTTGATTCACAATCAGGGCTAATTAATTTTCAAAATAGTACAACTGTATTAAATACGATTGATAATCAAATGGCCATTAAAAGGGTACAAGATGGGTTTAGGTTATGTGTAACCAATGGTTACTGTTCAGGATTGAATGATGCACAGCTCCCTGTTGCTGCCAAAACTGGAACTTCTGAAGATTTTTTATACGTAGATGGCAAAAGAATTGACACAGCAACAAATACTACAGTGGCTTATGCTCCATTTAACAAGCCGGAGATTGCTATATCTTGTATTGCTCCTCATTTTAGGCATTCAGTTACTACAATTAATGGTTGTGAAGAAGTGGTTAAAAATATTATAAACGTTTATGCACAGAATCAAAAATAATGGTATTTTTATGATAAATATGCTATTATAACCTAGCGATAAAAGGAGGACGAACTAGTGAGAGAAAATATTACTTTAAAGTGTACTGAATGTGGTGAAGAAAACTACATTACTACAAAGAATAAAAAGACTCAGCCGACTCGTGTTGAACAAAAGAAATATTGTCCACGTGAAAGAAAAATGACTATTCATAGAGAAAAGAAATAATTCTCGATGTTTACTGTAAAAAAAACTTCTTTAAATCCACTACAGACAAATTGTTATTTCTTAATTAAAGAGAATCAGGTTATTATCATTGATCCAAGTATTGATACAGACGGGTCTATCGATAAAATTCTTAAAAAAATTGAAGGATTAACTCCTGTTTGTATTTTGTTAACACATGGTCATATTGATCACATTTCTGCTGTAGATACCTTAGTTGAACGTTATAATTTACCAGTTTATATACATGCAAAAGATATAGAATATTTGACTAACAATCAGCTTAATGGAGCAGCATTGATGAATCAAGATTTCAAGTTCAAAAGCAAGGTAATGGTATTACCAGAAGGTCTCTTTGAGATAGAAGGATTTAGCATAAAAGTTGTTAATACTCCTGGACATACACCAGGATCGGTAAGTTTATTTTACGAAAATGTGTGTTTTAGCGGGGACTGTATTTTCCGATTAACTATTGGTAGAACCGATTTATCTGGTGGTAGTACCAAACAGATGAATCAATCTATTATGTATTTTAAATCATTAGATACAGACTACCGTCTCTATCCTGGACATGGTGATGAGACAACGCTTAGTTTTGAAAAGAAATTTAATCCATACTTTAGAGAAAATAGTGTTAATTAGCACTATTTTTTTTAGGATTTTTTCTGTTATAACGACTACTTAAAGTAGGAGGCATTCCATGGTTGAAGAACGTTTAGATTTATTAATGAAAGAAGCAATCACCAATAAAGCAACAGATATTCATTTTAGTTTTACTTCACAACAATCGGATATTTCAATGAGAACATTGCATGGTTTAAAACCAACAGTACCCAGAGAAGCAGATTATGCGCTTTATCAATACTTGAAATTTTTATCAAAGTTAGATTTGGCAGCTTCAATGAAACCACAATCAGGCACTTTTTCAATAGTTGTTAATGATTACTTATGGCACTGTCGGTTTTCAGCAATAGAAACATTTTTTTCTCAAAACGGTGTGTTAAGAATTTTAAATCTATCAAAAATAGAATCTTTATCCGATATCTCTTCTGATACAAAAAATATTGAGATAATCCAAAGTCTATTTAGTAATCAACATGGTTTATTACTTTTCTCTGGGATAACAGGAAGTGGTAAATCGACTACTATGTTCAGTGGTCTGAAAGATATAAAGGGAAAAAGTATTTATACTCTAGAGGATCCCGTCGAGTGTCTTTATCCTAATATTATGCAAATCCAAATAAATGAGCAGACTTCACTAGATTTTGAAGCGGGAATCAAACAACTACTAAGGCATGATCCTGATATCATTGTTATTGGTGAAATTCGTTCACCGCAAGAAGCAAAAGCAGCAATCCGCTGTGCATTATCCGGTCATTTAGTTTGTGCTACAATTCATGCTGCCAGTGCCAATCAAACGGTTACGAGACTTCTTGATTTTGAATGTACTAAAGACGAGCTTAAGCAAGTTAATCTCAACATCGTTTATCAAAACTTGATCATTGCTGATTCTAAAAGGAGTGCACAGCTTGAAATCCTTCAAGAAAAAGACATTGTCAAAACCTTCTAAACAAGATTATGAAATGGCTAAGCTCACTTTAAACTATTTACAAACAAATCTGCATTTTTCGCAAGTTAGTAAATTACTTTTCCTGGATTATTATTCAATCTCCGATTATTTAAAAACTTTTTATAGTAACAATCAAAAACAATACGATAGTCTTACTAGTGTCTTCTCATATCAACAAACATTACAGTACACTATTGAACAATGGGAATTTGAAACATCGTTAAATCAGCAGTTACGTTCACAATTTACATATCCTTTAATACTATATGTCATTATGTATTTTCTTCTTGGATTTTTTACAATTTTCTTAATTCCCACACTTTTATCAATGATTTTTCTTTTTGATTTAGAAATCACAAGTATTCAGATTGGTCAAACTCTATTAAAGTTTATTTTTTATGTTTTTACTTTCTTAAATATTTTGGTAGTTAGCATAATCGTCCGTTATTCTAACAAAGAAAAACTAAAGATATTTATTTCAACGAACCATCAGCGCACATATTTTATTTTGTTCAAAAAGATTATTACTCAAAAATTTGCGAGCCTGTATTCAATATTAGTGAAATATGGTTTATCAACAAAGCAATCTTTAGAAATTATGAAGAATGGTTCTTCATCTTATTTGGTATCCTGGATAGCCTTACTTGTAACTTATCGTTTAGAGGAAGGGAGTGATTTCGTAACTAGTTTTAATGATAATTTCCTGGATTCCCATTTTAATCAAATATTATCATTAGCTTCAAAAAATAATCAATTAATTTCTTTATTAGATTCATACTTAGCCTCAAATCAACAGATTATTACTATGTACATTACTAAAGTTTCTAGAATTGTAAAAATGATTATTTATTTGGTTTTAGGATTTCTAATTATCTACTTGTATCAAATATTATTAACACCCATGAGCTTAATGGGAACACTTTAAAGGAGAAGTGATCTATGAAAAAAGGTTTTACTTTATTAGAAATGGTTCTCGTAATGACAGTTATAGCTGTTCTGTTTTTATTAACTGTTCCCAATATTCAAAACGTGATTGGTTCAGTTACATCGAAAGGATGTGATGCTCAATGCAAAGTTGTGGACACCGCAATTGTTCAATTTATGATGGACAACGATGCACAAACAGTTACTATCTCACAGTTGGTGAGTGATGGATACTTAACCGAAAAACAAACAACTTGTCAAAATGGAGTACCAATAAGAATTGAAAATGGTGTCGCAAAAGCTAACTAAAGGATTTACGTTATTGGAGATGATTGTTGTCTTGTTTTGTGTATCCATCTTCATGTTATTGTCACTTTCGATAAGGATTCCTGTAACAAAGGATGAAACCGCTATTTTTGAAAACACATACAAAATGATTCAACTGAAAAGTATGGCAAATAATAAAACATTCGTTTTGAAACATAACTACAGAAGTAATGTTTTAAGTCTTTCATTTAATCATCATGGAAACGTAAATCAAGCACAAACAATAACAATGAACAATCAATCTTTTATTGTACAACTTGGAAAGGGGAGATATGAAAAACGTTAGATGTGGATTTATTCTTGTTGAGATTATGATTTCATTGACCATTATTTCGATGATGCTTGTTATCTTGTATCAAATGATAAGTTTATGAAAAAGGGTTTTACTTTAGTAGAAATGATGATTGGCCTAATGTTTACTGGAATGCTAATGATTCTACTACTAGTCACCCTAAACTTAGCTCTCAATGCAAAAGACTCTATTAAAATGATAGATCAAAATGAGATTGGTATTGTACAACTTCAACATGAAATGAACTTTGCTAGTAATGTAAGCTACAAGAATAAAGAGCTCTGTTACAATCGTCTTGAAAGAAATTTTTGTTTAAGTGTAGATAATAATCGTTTGGTTAAACTACCTGGGTACGAAATATTCTTGATTGATTTTGAGAGTTTAGTAATTGCTCTTGAAGATGATCTTTATATTACTTTGGATGGAGAGCGGTATGTTGTTAAACTCATCCGCTAGAAATGGCTATGTATTAATAAACACGATGATTGTTTTAATCATTTTTACTTCTATAGTTCTTTCAATATCACAATTAAAGAATCTTAGCTTTCAACAGAATCACTATTTAGTTCAAGCACAGAAAAATGCAGACTGTGAATACATAATTATTAAAAATGTTTTATCTTTAGATTTTGAAAATGAGCATCATTTTAGTACTTACTGTGATGAAACCATCATTAATTTTGAAATAGAAGACGAGGTTGTGAAGATAACTAGTTTTGGTGAATTATCCTTTAAACTAGAAATTATCGTTGACCTTGAAATGAATGTTGTAAAAATGTATAATTACAACGCACAATGATGAAGGAGGTAATTATGGTATTAGTAAATGATTTAAAACTTGGGATGAGTTTTGTCGAAAATGGAGATTTGTTTAAAGTTCTTGATATTTCTCGAAATAAATCAGCACGTTCTCAAATGAATATCAAAGTTAAAGTCAAAAATTTAAGATCTGGGACACTAACTGAAATTGGTTATACAGCTGGTGATAAAGTTGAGCAAGCTATCTTGGAAAAGAAGGAAATGCAATACTTGTATGATGATGGTGACAGTCTTGTCTTTATGGATACTGATTCTTACGAACAAATTAACATCCAAAAAACACGTTTAGAATGGGAAATGAAATTCCTTAAAGAGAATGACATGGTAACGATCACGTTTTTTGAGGCTGAAATTATTGTAATTGATTTACCTGATAAAGTTGCTTTGCTTGTTACTCAATCAGAACCTGCAGTAAAAGGTGATACAGCGACCAGTGCGATGAAAAATGCTATTGTAGAAACAGGTCTTGAAGTGAAAGTTCCAATGTTTATTGAAGAGGGTGAAACAATCCTAATCAGTACATCGGATGGAAAGTATTCTTCTAGAGCTTAATTTGAATTTTTTAAGGACCTGTGGGTCCTTTTCATTTATATTGACAGGAGTTTCACAATAAACTATAATAGTCTTATCTTCAGGGCAGGGTGTAACTCCCGACCGGCTGTAAACCCAGCGACCCATCATTTTGATGGTTGAACTTGTGTAATTCAAGTGGCGACAGTAAAGTCTGGTATAAAGAAGAGATCAAATATTTTTTTCTATTTGACGTGCCCCGAAGTAGAGGGCTTTTTTTATAGCCTAATACAGAAGGAGGATGAGTATGACAACTCAAACAAGAAAGAACAATGTTTTAACAACCCGTACTATGACCAAAATAGCTATATTATCAGCATTAGCTGCTGCATTAATGTGGTTAGAATTTCCAATCTTTTTTGCACCAAGTTTCATGGGAATAGATTTCTCTGATGTTCCGGTTATTTTGGCTGGATACACTATTAGTCCAATTGCTGGTGTTTTAACAGGTATCTTTAAAATTGTTATTAAGCTTTTAATTAAACCGACATCTACTGCTTTTATTGGAGAGCTTTCTAACTTGTTTTTAACAGTGGTCTATGTCTTAACAGCGACAATCTATTACAAAAGACATCGGAATTTCAAGGGAGCTATTGTTTCATTGATTCTAGCGACTTTTGTTATTTCAATTGCTGGTTTTCTATCGAATGCTTTTGTTATTTATCCACTTTATGCATTTGCACTAAATATGGATATCAATGGAATTGTTACCATGACCTCAAAAATTAATGGTTTTGTTAATAATTACTGGACCATGATGTTCTTCATGGTTATTCCATTTAACTTATTGAAGTATTCGCTTGTTTCCATTGTGACACTGATGCTTTATAAACACGTTTCACCAATATTAAAGAGCTAATATTGAGGAGCACTAGCTCCTTTTTTTGTTTAAATCAATAGGGCTTATGGTATAATGAATTGGAATGAGGTGGCAGATAATGAGTCAAAAGAAATCAAGAGTAAAAAAATTTGAAGAGTTTAGACAATCACTTTTAGATGAGCAATCCGAATCAAGAGTTTTAACTAAAGAATTAACTCCTTTCGCAAATCAACTTCATCAAATAGATAATGATCATTTTGATAATGTAACACTTAATTCTGATGTAGAGTATCATTCTCCATTGCATATGAGAAATGACCGCTATTCTTTAAAAAAAGAAGTTGAGATTTTGAAAGAAAGTCCTGTTGTAAAGACAGAATCAAGTTTAGTTATTGATACTCTTAATGATGAGGGCCCTATAGAAGATACTGATTCTTTCAATAATCAGTACTTAGATGAATTTATTAAAGAAGTAAAGGATTATAACGTTTCAAAAGGGTATCGTAGTGAACAAGATACTAAATCGAATTTGTTAAATGAAGTCAAATCGAATACTATCTTACGGCCCTTTGGTAACTTAGATCCTTCAAAGCCAATTGAAGAATATGTGAAAGACTTTATTGAGGAAGAAGACATTATTGAAACACCTGCTCCTGAAATTCAGGAATCAAAACTTAGTAGTGATCAGACGCTTATTTTTGAAGCAATAAAAGAAGAACAAGTTAGTGATTCAGATGTTGATCAAACAATTATGATGAAGGTTCAAGAATATGCTGAAAGCGAAGAAAGTTATGAAGATTATCTTTCAGATAATCATGACGTATATCTTGAAGAAACAACAAAATTAAAAGCTCAGTTGCAAGAACAAAATTCTGTAGTTAATGAGATGAGTGGGAAAATCGATAAAACAAATAGAGTTCTTAATCTATTGATCACCATTCTTGTAATTCTTATTATTATTTCGGTTTTAGTTATCGGATACAATGTTTTAAAGCTTAATAGGGTGATATAATGTGTTTTAATGTAGCTATTGATGGGCCAAGCGGAGCAGGAAAATCAGTCATTGCTTTGAAGATCGCTGATAAATACAATTTACTTCATATCAACTCTGGAGCTATGTATCGTGTCATTGCTCTTAAAGTACTCAAAACAAATACAGATAAAGAGGATGAGAATGCGATAATAAATATTATTCAATCAACAAAGATCACATTGTTACCAAAACAAGTAGTATACATGGATGGCGAAGATGTGACTCAAGCCATACGTCATGAAGAGATTTCAAAACTGTCTTCGTATATATCTAAACACAAGATGGTTAGAAAACTTTTGGTTGAACAGCAACAAGAAATGGTAAAAAGTAAAAATTGTATTATGGAAGGGCGCGACATAACTACTGTTGTCATTCCAGATGCAGAAATAAAGATTTATTTAACTGCGAGTGTCGATGTTCGGGCAAAAAGACGTTATCTTGATTTGGTTAATCGGAATATGCAAGCTGATTTGGATGTAATAAAACTTGATATAATTAATCGTGATACTCAGGATATGAATCGAACTGAATCTCCTTTAGTTCAAGCACCAGATGCACATGTTGTTGATTCTTCCTATTTAAGTATTGATGAAACAGTTGAAGAAATATCAAAGTATATTGATGACTTTAAAGTAAGAAATAGAAAGGATGATTGCTATGATTGATGGAGTTGTTGCCATTGTTGGTAGACCAAATGTAGGTAAGTCCTCTCTTTTTAATCGAATGATAGGTGAACGGGTATCAATTGTTGAAGATACCCCTGGAGTTACTAGAGATCGTATTTATGGGATTTCTAATTGGTTAACAAAACAAATTAGAGTTATTGATACTGGTGGACTTCAACTAGAGAAGCAACCTTTTCAAGAAGAAATAAAAATGCAAGTTGACTTAGCGATTGATGAAGCCGATGTCATTGTTTTTGTTGTAGACGGACAAGAAGGTTTGACAAATGACGATCAAATGATTGCGCGGTTGTTGTATCAATCAAATAAACCGATTTTACTTGCTGTAAATAAAATTGATGATATACAACTCTCTCACAATCTTTATGACTTCTATGCACTCGGGTTTTCTGAACCAATTCCAGTCTCATCCGCTCATGGTATAGGCGTAGGGGATTTGTTGGATAGTATCGTTAAGTCATTTGATAATGTAAAAAAGAAACCTCTGTATGAGGGGATGATTAAGTTCGCAATTATTGGTCAACCGAATGTAGGTAAATCATCTTTGATTAATGCTATTTTAAATGAAGAGAGAACCATTGTCTCTGAGATTGAAGGCACAACTCGTGATGCAATCGATACTCCATTTATTGTGGATGGTAAAGACTTTGTAGCAATTGATACTGCTGGTATAAGAAAACGCGGCAAAGTGTACGAAAACATAGAAAAATACTCTGTTTTAAGATCCTTAACTGCAATTGAGAGAGCAGATGTTATTCTATTCTTAATTGATGGAGAAAAGGGCATAAGAGAACAAGATAAACATGTTGCTGGTTATGCTCATAACGAAGGAAAACCTGTGATTATTATTTACAATAAATGGGATCTTGTAGACAAAGATGATAAAACTATGAATGAGGTTACTCAGAAAATTAGAAGCGAGTTTTTGTATCTTTCCTATGCTCCAATTCTTTTTGTTTCAGCAAAAAACCGACAAAGAGTTCATTTAATTATTCCTTTAGTACAAAAGGTATATTTGAATTCTCAGACTAGAATTCCAACATCAGTTGTAAACGAAGTGATTATGGACGCTCAACGATTTACTCCACCTCCAACGCACAAGGGACAGCGCTTAAGAATCTATTATGTTTCGCAAGTTGCGATTGCTCCACCAACGTTTGTTTTCTTTGTTAATGATCCAGAGTTGTGTCATTTTTCTTATAAAAGGTATTTAGAAAATAGATTGCGAGAAGCTTTTGAATTTGAAGGAACTCCAATTCATTTGAATTTTAGAAAAAAAAGCATGTCCTAGAGAGTTATTATTGTAACTTAACTAATTTTTTGTTATTATATGTAAAGAACGGAGGTAATTAATTATGAGTGAAACATTTAACAAAAAAGCATTAACTGATGCACTATCTGTAAGATTACAAATTTCTAAAAAGAGCGCAGCAGAGGTTGTTGATGTAGTTCTTGAGGAAGTTAAAAATGAATTAACTAAGGGGAATAAAGTAGATTTAGCGGGATTTGGACGTTTTGAAGTAAAAGAGCGTGCTGCTAGAGATGGATTCAACCCACAAACTAAGGAAAAGATTAAAGTTCCTGCTTCTAAAGCTGTAACTTTTAAAGTTTCAAAAGCACTAAAAGATGAAGTAAACAGTCGATAAGAAGGAAACTTCTTATCTTTCTTTATAAAGGAGAACAAATATGAATTTTGCTTATTATTTTGGTGGAGATAGTTTAGTAACAATGGGCTTAATTGCTATTGCTGCACTTGTTTCAATTTTTGCGCAAACATCAATCCAAAGAGCTTATGCTAAGTATAAACAAACTGAATCAACCTCACATTTAACGGGTCGACAAGTTGCTGAAAAAATATTACAAGCAAATGGTATATATGATGTTAACGTAGTTCAAGGTAGTGGTGGAGAGCTTTCTGACTTTTATGATCCCAAAAATAAAGTAGTCAGTTTGTCTAGTAATGTCTATAATACTAATTCGATTGCTGCTATTGCTGTTGCTTCACACGAAGTTGGACACGCAATTCAACATGCTACAGGATATGGTGCCATTGCTTTACGAAACACTATCTTACCGTTTGCAATCGTTTCGAATAACTTATCTATGATGATTTTGCTTGCTGGGTTTTTCTTATCAATGCCCGTTCTAATATGGGCAGGAATAGTTCTGTACGGAGTGGGGGGACTATTTCAACTAGTTACACTACCGGTTGAATTTGATGCCTCAAAACGCGCTATAGAGAACATACAATCGCTTGCATTCGTTGATCAAACAGATATCCCTGACATGAAAAAAATGTTAAATGCTGCAGCATTTACGTATATCGCTGCTTTCATTGCAACGATTGCACAATTGCTTAGACTTGTTCTACTGGCGAACAGAAGAAACGAAAATTAATAGGAATAAAGAAACCTCCTCACTATAATTTTATAGAAAGGAGGTTTTAGTTTGAACTTTAATAAACGATTACTAGTTATTCCTATACCAGTGATTCAGATCAGTTTATTACTAAGACTATTGCTGTTGAAGAAATGACAACTCATTTTATGTTCATGGTTGCTTTATCAATAGCACACTTAGCATGGTATATGTTATTCAAAAAGAAATAGGGACATCAAATCCCTATTTCTTTATAATCATCTTTTAGTTGAGTTAAGATCAAATTACAGTGTAATTACTTCGCATAATGTATATTATGTTATTTTTGTCGATTAATTTGCTTGTTAATTGCTTCCACAAGATACTTTCCGTATTCAGGAAGATTAACTGGCCTTTGTCCCGATACAATATGACCATCAACACATGCTCCGACATCAATCCAATTGGATCCTGCATTTATCATGTCATGTTTAATTCCAGGTGTACTAGTTGTTGTTTTACCACGTAAGATATCTGCTGAAATTAAAACCCAACCCGCATGACAGATTTGTCCGATAACCATCTTGTGTTCATTAAAGTAACGTATCATCTCTAAAACTTTTTCATAACGTCTGAGTTTGTCAGGTGCCCATCCACCAGGTACTAAAATTGCATCATAATTTTCTACATCAACTTGCTCAAAACTTAAATCACTTTTAGCAGGAACTCCATACTTACCAATATATTCATGATTTGCTTTTTCTCCAACCAAATCAACAATAAATCCTTCTTCACGAAGTCGATACACTGGATACCATAGTTCTAAATCTTCAAAATCGTCACTAACCAGAGCAATAATCTTCACTATATATTTCATTATATTATCTCCTTTAAGAATGACGTACCATATTCTGTTTCTTCTACATCAAAATTTTCAGTAATCGTACGACCAATATCGGCGAATGTCTTTCTTAGTGTAAGCATTCCCGAATCGTCCATACTAGGTGAATAAACTAACAAAGGTACATTTTCTCTTGTATGGTCTGTACCAGGATATGTCGGATCATTTCCATGGTCTGCTGTAATAATTAACAAATCATCATCAGTTAAAGTCTTTAATAAGTCTCCAAGTTGCTTGTCAAAAGCCTCTAAGCCGTCACCATAACCTTGTGGATCACGGCGATGACCCCACAGAGCATCAAAATCCACTAAGTTAATAAACATTAAACCATTGAAATCTTTATTCATCAACTCTATAGTCTTGTTCATTCCATCTTCATTACTGACTGTTCTAACATAATCAGTAATTCCTTCTCCATCAAAAATGTCAATAATTTTCCCAACACTAATTACATCATACCCCCCTTCTTTTAGCTTATCTAATGCAGTTTTCCCAAACGGCTTTAAAGCATAATCATGACGATTTGAAGTTCTCTTAAAAGAGTCTTTATCTGCACCAACAAACGGTCTAGCAATAACTCGACCAACTTTCCACTCTGGTCTCATTGTTAACTCTCTGGCAATTTCACAACAGCGATAGAGTTCTTGTAATCCAAATGTTTCTTCGTGTGCTGCTATTTGAAGAACAGAATCAGCAGAAGTATAAACAATCATATCTCCTGTTCGCATGTGTTCTTCTCCTAAATCTTTAAGAATTTCTGTACCACTTGCAGAGATATTACCAATAATATTGTGACCAGTTCTCTTTGTTAACTCATCCAATAATTCTTGAGGGAACCCTGTATCTGTAAAGGTTTGAAATGGTTGATCTATATAAAGTCCCATGATTTCCCAATGACCTGTCATCGTATCTTTTGAAGCACTAGCTTCTTCCATTAGTCCATAATATCCACGGCGCAACATCATCGGTTCAACGCCTTTTATTTTATGAATATTGCCTAATCCCAAGCTTTGCAGATTAGGTACATTCAAGCCATTCATAAACTGAGCGATATGGCCAAGTGTATCTGAACCAACATCATTAAATTTGTCAGCATCATGTGCTTCTCCTGCACCAACAGAATCCATTACTAAGGTAATTATACGTTTGTACTTTCTCATTTTTTATCTCCTTTTTCTATTTGTTTACCGGGATGAAACCGATCATACATTTCTTTCTGTTTCTTTTTATCCAAATGTGTATAAATTTGCGTTGTAGAAATATCTTTATGTCCAAGCAACTCCTGAACAGATCTTAAGTCTGCGCCTTCATTGATTAAAGAACTTGCGAAACTGTGACGCAACATGTGTGGTGTTACATGTTTTTGTAAACCTACTTGTTTTGCTCTACTAATAATTCTATTATACACACTTTGTCGGCTCAATGGTTTTGATTTGCTATTAATAAATACAAAATTGACTAGTTTTTTCATCCATTTGCTCTTAGAATGTGTATAATAATTTTCTAATGCATTTAAAGCTCTTGATGAAAAAGGAACAATTCGCTCTTTCTCACCCTTCCCCAGTACTTTAATAATCATTTCATTTGTATCAATATTGCTAGTTTTCAATTCACACAACTCACTCACTCTTAATCCACAACTATATAATAGTTCAATGATGGCTAGATCTAAGTAATCATCTGGTTCTATGGTTTCAAAAGAAACTAGTTGTTCAATTTCTTTTAAAGTTAAATAGTGAGGCAACTTATTCTTCTTTTGCGAAA
>LFRM01147211.1_pt1 | contig 15106 bp, 14 predicted proteins | sample 618341 | NCBI WGS metagenome assembly LFRM01 (sample SAMN03654438, study PRJNA283298) | anaerobic digester metagenome | isolation source: pool of bioreactors CSTR01a, CSTR02a, and CSTR03a thermophilic anaerobic... | place: Denmark: Kgs. Lyngby | collected 2014-05-21 | reverse complement strand
TAAATAATCAGTGACATTTGCTAATTCTTTTTCTAGCATATAAACCTCACGATCACTAATTTTTTGTTTATCAATATAATATTTTTGAATTAACTTTTGATTTTTAAGAGCAGCATACTTTCTTACGGGAGCAGTTGTTGGCATACTAATACATAAATTATGACCACTATGCTCTATTTTATTCGATGAATAAAATGATTTGTATTTTGGTTCATGTAAATTATCTATTACTATATCAACTAATGATGTATAATCCTCTCCCATATAAGGATTATTATTTATATATTTATTCATATAATAAACTTTATAAACACCTGGTAGCCCTAATTTGCTATATTCTTCAAGACAATTATAATTTAAATAATTCATTATATTTGCTACCAAGTAATCAATTGAAATGCCTTTTTCACTATTGTGTAATTTAAGTTTATAATTACTATTTTTAATAGCATCATTAAAAGATAATAAATTTTGATACATTTTTAACTCATTGACATTCCGAGATTTTTTCAAGGAATTTTCAATTTCCACAAATGTCTTATTTGAATTAGGTTGAATAACAGCTCTTTTAATATCATACTTAATTAAATCAAATGTTGGTGAAAATTCAAACAAATTAGCCATTACATATTTTTGTTGTTGTCCTCTTAAACTAAACTTATTATAAACAAGTTCTTTAGGAAACATCATTAACGGCTTATGTGGTACATAAATTGTTTTTACACGGTCATAAGCTTCTTTATCAAGAACACTACTATCATTAATATAACTATATACATCAATTATATAAATACCAAGTAAATAATTACCGTTTGGTAAGACTTCCATTGAAAAAGCATCTTCACAACATGAGTTTCTACTACAATCAATTGTTACCACATGTTTATGCGTTAAATCACAATATAATTTTTCGTTAACTATTTTAAGGTTTTTAGTTGCCCTCATAGCTTCTGCACTAAATTCTGGTTTTATTCCATATTTTTTATTTAATGATATTTGATATTTGTGTTTACTGTCTAGCTTAATTTTTTTAATGTCATCAATTAATAAATTAATTGAACTAATGATTCGTTCGTTGTCTTTCTTAACATAATTTGATTTACTTATAGTTGAAATGTTTTGATATAACAGTTTAAGTGTTGACTTTTTAGATTTATTACTTAAAGAAATTACTCGATTATTTATTATATAAGAAATTATTTTTGACATTGACATTAAATCATAATCTTTAATTCTTTTATCAAAAGTAAGATCAATATATTTTTGAACTAGTTTTTGAACGTTAGATTCATCTTTAAAATATTTGTTTAAGTCAACAGAAAACTCCTTTAAAATAATTTTAAAAAAACTAATATCTTTTATTTCAAAAATTATTTTATCAACTATATTATCTATGGATTGATCTTCTTGAAGACTTTTAATTGCTTCGTTATTTGTGTCTGGAAGCGTTTCTTCAAAATCATCAACCTCAAGATTTTCAGAAATTAAATTATCTAAACGACCACATATGTTATCAACTAATTCATAATTTTTAAAAAATAAGTTTTTTGTTGTTACATACTTATTTAATTCATCGATATAACTATTGAGTCCTTTATAATATTGTTTTTCTTCCAAGTCAAAAGTTGGTTCTTGATAATCACCTGGTTCAATATCAAAATTTATTTCTTCTTTATATATTTGTAATAATGCATCAGCTAATTGCTGTTCATTATCATATTTACAAATACCAATCATGCTTTCCCATGAACATTCCGGGAAAACTAAAAGTAAGTTTCTAAGTACACTTAAATTTTTTGCCATACATACCTCTTCATCTATTTTCTTAAGTTTTTACTCACAATTTCCTGTTCTTCAGTCAATTGATTAATTCTTTCAATTATTCGTCTTGCTTTAACACTTGAAACAGTACTTTTAGTAGTACTTAAATGTTTTTCTAGTGTTTTTAAATCAAGATTTGATGTAAAAAAAGTTGGTAGATGTTGCTGCATCCGATATTGGAGAATAGGACCAAGTATTTCATCTCGTCCCCATTCAGTAACTACTTCAGCCCCAATATCATCTATTAATAGTAAAGGTATTTTTTTTATGTATTCAAACTTTTCCGAAAAGTCCGTATAAAAAGAACTTTTCAAATCTCTTAAATATTCTGACCAATAGACAATTGCACTCTTAATATTTTTCTTTGCTAACTCATTAAATAGTGCGGAAATTAAATATGTTTTACCACATCCAAAACTGCCATGTAAATATAATCCTTTTTTATTTGGATTTTTACTATAATCTTTTTTGAATTTATTCAACCAAACAATAAGTGGATAGCGACCTTCATCGTCCATATAAATATCGCTCATCTTCGCATTTTTTAATTCTTCTGGTATATCAAATAAATAAACGTTGTTTAAATGGACAGTTTCTTTTTGGAGTTTGCGTTTATAACGACAAGCTCGATAGCCAAAGTCTAAACTATCATCAACAACAAATGGTAAATAAGCGTAGCCCGTCATTTGATTCTTACATTCTAAAATGTTTTTACACTCCTGACAGTTCCCATATTCAATACTGCTTTCTTCTAATAACGAAGTATACTTCATTAATTTATCAGGATCCATTTTGATGTTTTTAACTAAATCCTTAAAATCATTGTTTTTTAAAGCTTCGTTATAAGCATTTAATAAATTGTTTTTTATAGTTCTATCTAATCCCATATTTTTTAATTGGTCAGATATTTTCTTCATACTTCACCTACTTATATTCTTTTAACATTTCTTCGATTTCTTTACGACTGCTTTGACTAGGTACTTTAACTTCAATTTCTTTATCAAACCATTCTGGTACGTTTTCAATTTTTTTGTTTAAACCCTTCTGGTTGTTTTTAATTTTATTGCGATTTTTATATTCTTTTTCAGCAAGTTGCATAGCTTCTTCTACAGTTTCTACATTACTTCTTTTCCACTGACTGGCAATTACTTCGACAAATGATTTTATTAATTTATTATTATTAATTTTTAAAACATAATCAATTAAAACATTAATGACACCTGGTTTTAAATTTAATTCAATTAATAAATAGGTTAAAATATCTTTGTCATTTTTGCTAATTGTTGATGTATTATTACGACTTCTTAAAAAATCTGATGGAGAGGTTGCTTCAAATGTATATATCATTTTATCGCGGTTACTAGTTCCATGAATTTTTTTTCTTAAATACTCTGGTTGATTTTTGTATGCTAGTGATGGTAATTTACCATTGTTTTCAAATTTGAAATAATTTTGGCAATTTTGTTGTAATAACTCTTTATCAATTTTTCTTTTTTCATTAACCGAATTTTTAATTAATTCTTCTGTATTAACATCATCTAAACTATATATAAAACTTAGTTTATATATAAAATCCTTTAAATCATTAGTAATACTTCTCGGATTTAATATTTCTTCTGGTATTTTAGATAAAATATTATCAATATCTATTTTAGAAACAAGTTCTAAACTGCGGTAGTTATGTTGTTTAATATCAGCTGATAAAACTTCTACTGGCAATTCCGTAACTGGTGTAAAAATATCAGTAAAACTAATTGTTATATTTGTATATTTTTCTAAATTAATATTTGGTTTTTTATAATATGTTGTGATTCTATCATACTCAATTTTTCCAACGTTATTGTATAAAACGGTATTTAAAATAGGATTTGAAAAAAAATCATATGAATCAACTGGCGAATAAAGTTCGTATACATAACTATTAACGCTATCTTTTTTAATATAAGTTTTTAAAAGTCCAATAGCTTCTAATTTTTCACGAGCTTGTAATAAGTTTTCTAAGTCAATTCTCATACTTGACATTAAATGGTGATGTGTCCATTCAGATGAAACTAATTCTCTCTTATCTAAAAAAGACCATAGTGTAAAATACAAATTAATTGCTAAGCCACCAATAATTGGTTGATAAAGCATCGTTAACAATAAACGATCTTCATTTTTTAAGATAGTATTATTAACAACAATATATGTATCTGCCGGTAATAAATTAACTTGCTTCATCTACACCCACCTCTTATATTATTTTATCATAATATAGAATGAAAAAAAAGGGAAAACAAAATTTTTAGTTTGTTTAATCCCTTTTATTATCAATGTGGTCGTCATAAAAAATTTCGTCAGGTTTCATATCGAAAATTGCTGAAATTTTAATTGCCATATCATAAAGTAATCTTCTGCGCTGATTTTCCAATTGTGAATAAAATGACTTGCTAATTCCTATCATATCAGCCATTTTTTGTATCGAGTAGTTGTGATCATTACGAATTTCTCTTAATTTAATATACATTTTAATCCCCCTAATCAATATTTATTCAACGTTATGGTATATGTTTTGGACATCGTCAATTTCTTCTAACATAGTAAGCATTTTATTAAAAGTTTCTAAATCATCTTTATCTAAAGTAATGGTTGATTTTGGTAACATTGAGATTTCATCTGTAAGAAATTCAACATTAGGAAGTATTTTGCTTATACTTTCCTTAACTCTAAATAAATCTTGTGGACTAGCATATATCGTTATAGTGTTATCTTCATGTTCAATATCATCAACCTCGATATCATTTAAAATCATTGCATCAATTACTGCTTCTTCACTTAGTCCCTTAAAACTAATAATTGACAAATGGTCATACATATATGCAACACTACCACTAACACCTAGTTTTCCGCTATTTTTGTTTAATGCGGGTCTTACATAACTTAAAGTTCGATTTACGTTATCAGTTAAACAATCAATTATTAAAGTTGAACCACTAGGTCCAAAAACTTCATATCTAACACTGTCATACGTTTCATCACTTCCAGAATCAACTTTATCAATTGCTCGTTTAATAATATCATATGGAACTTGTTCACGTTTAGCTCGGTCCATTAATCTCTTTAAAGCAGCATTTGATTCAACACTAGTGCCCCCTGCTTTTGCAGTTTGATATATTTCTCTAGCATATAATGAATATAGTTTAGCTTTCGCAGCACCTGTTTTTTCAATACTAGCCTTTCTTACAGAATAAGCTCTTCCCATTTATATCTCCCCTTAATTGCAATTATTTTACACCTTTTAACTAATAAAATCAACCTTTGTTATTTAGCTATCTTATCTAAGGCATCTTTAGCAGCAATTTGCTCAGCTTCTTTTTTAGAAGAAGCTGTTCCTTTTCCATAAACAATATCATCTATTTTAACTTCAACAGTAAATATTCGTTTATGAGCTGGTCCTTCTTCATTAATAATTACATAATCTAAACTACGTTTATCTGTTTGGACTAATTCTTGTAATGTTGATTTATAGTCCCCAATTAATTCAAGTGGTGCGGCTTCGATAATAGGTATAATATATTGGTATACAAAATCCTTGGCATATTTCAAACCTTTATCAATATACATTGCACCAAGAAATGATTCGAAAATATCAGCAACAGTAGCCTTTCGATATTTTCCACCGTTTTCTTCTTCACCGCGACCAAGCTTAATATATTGATTTAAATTTAGTTTAAGTGAATAATCATATAAAGCATTTTCACAAACATAATGAGCACGTAGTTTAGTCATTGTACCTTCATTTTCTTTGCAGTTTACATATAGGTAATCACTAATAATTAATTCAAATACAGCATCTCCTAAAAATTCTAATCGTTCATAACTTTCGATATTTTCTTCATTAGCATATGATGAATGCGTCAGAGCTCGTTCATATAGTTTTGGATTATCAGTTTTAATACCTAATTCTTTTAATAACTTCATAATTTTTTTCCTCCCTTCTTTTTAAATTCTTTTCTACTTCATTATAACATGTATAAAACTTATTAGTAAATTATAATAGAAAAAATATTTAATTATATTATATATTATTAAAGCATAATGATTTTGATATTAAAAATTTTAATCTGTTTTATTTAATTTTAATGAAAGTAGGTCACGGACATGAAAAAATTAGGGTTTACATTAATCGAATTATTAGCAGTTATTGTGATACTTGCAATAATAGCAATAATATCAGTACCAACAGTTATGAAAACAATAGAAGACTCAAAAAAAGGATCATTTAAAAATGGATCACACGGAATTATGAAGGCAGCCGAATATAATTATTCCCTAAACATATTAAAAAATAACAATCCCGGGAAAATAAAATATATGTATTCAGGTGGAGATGAGTTATCAATTCCTAATGGTTATGTATTGGACTATAAAGGCCAAAAACCAAAGAATGGAGAAATCATAGTAAATGATGAAGGTCAAGTATCTTTAGCAATATATGACGGAACATATTATGCAACAAAATCAAAAGATTCAGATGAAATAGAGATTACCACTGTGCCAGCAGGTGAATGTGTTATAGTTGATACCTCTTGAACCAAAAACAGCTTTTGTGTTTGACAGTTCAACTGGAACAATAACAGACTATCTTTCTTCATTTGGAACTGTTGTAGAAATACCAACGACAATAGATGGAGTAGCAGTAATTAAAATAGGTGCAAATGCATTTAACGACAAAGGAATAACATCAATAACAATTCCAGTTGGAATAACAGAAATTGGAGATCATGCTTTTGCACATAATTCATTAATAACTTTGACTATACCACAGACAGTAAAAAAATATAGAATAGGTTCATTTTCATATAACTCTTTGAAAACTTTATAATTTTGATTCAAAATTTGGGTGTGAAACACTTATAATTGGTGCAGATGCATTTAGATATAACAAAATTCCTCAAGGTAGTGCTATAGGTAATACCCTTTCAGCTTACACGTCTTTTAGAACGAATGCATTTGCTAATAATGGAACAACCGGAACAACAACAATTACTCCAAAAACTTCAACGGTAACTCCTGAAATGTGTATGTAAAAATTAAAAAAAGTCTATTAAAAAGAGAAAATTATTTTTCTCTTTTGCTTTTTGCCTTTAATTCTAGTTGTATTATAAAAATATTCATTCTTTTTTGACACTTTTTATAAATTGGATTTAATTTGTAATTTATTAAATTTACTTTTTATCTAATTTTTAGTATAATGTTATTGGTGATAAAAGTGAAATATCTTTTAATTAAGTTAATAAGAGGATATCAAAAAATTCCTGGTAACTTTCACAATAGTTGCCGCCATATACCAACGTGCTCAAATTATGGAATTGATGCTATTAATGAATATGGAAGTTTAAAAGGAAGTTTTTTAACGATGAAGAGGATTGTTAAATGTAATCCATGGGGAACCTCTGGTTATGATCCAGTTATTAAAAAGGAGAAAAAATCATGAAAAAGTTATATAAAATTATAGTTATACTTTTTGTTTTATTATTAATATCAGGTTGTTTTAAAAGGGATAATTTAGAAGATATAGATATTTTTACAACAATATATCCAATTGAATATATTACAAATAGACTTTATAAAGATCATAGTAATATTTCCAGTATATACCCAGATGGTATTATCGTTGATAAGTATACTTTAACTGATAAACAGATTAAAGATTATAGTAAGAGTAAATTGTTTATTTTTAATTCTTTAAGTAAAGAAAAAGATTATATTATTCCAATGTTTAATCATAATAAGAATATTAGAATTATTGATTCGTCATTAACTATGACATATGATTATGGTGTTGAAGAATTATGGCTTAACCCTTCTAACTTCCTAATGATGACACAAAACATAAGAATGGGTTTTAAAGACTATATTAGTAATCATTATTTGAAAAATGAAATTGATGAAAATTATGAAAAGCTTTATCTTGAGGTGTCTAATCTTGATGCAAACTTAAAGCAATTATCTAAAAATGCAACCAACAACATTATTGTTGTTAGTAATAATATTTTTAAGTTTTTAGAAAAATATGACTTCAATGTTATTTCGTTAGAAGAAACAGAGATGTTAACAGATAAAACAATTGCTGAAGTAAAAGCTTTAATTAATGATGGCGTTATTAACTATATATTTGTTAAACAATATGAAGAACCTAATAGTACCATTAAACAAATAGTAGAAGGAACGGACGTTGAAATAATTGAACTTCATTCAATAGAAAACTTAACTGAACATGAGCGTGATAATAATTTAAATTACATATCTTTAATGAATGAAAATATCGAAAAATTAAAAGATGAATTATATGATTAAAAAAAACAGTTGAAAATTTTCAACTGTTTTTAAAATCCCATTACTAAGCAAATTACAAAAAAAGCAATTCCTAGTCCTAGTGTTAACCTAGTTATAAATAATTCTGAACCTCGTTCTTTTCTATTGGCAAATAAACTTTCGTTACCGCCTGAAATTACATTAGAAGCCCCTTCTGCCTTGCCACTTTGTAAAAGAACAATAGCAATAAGTAGAATACTAATGATAATTAATATTACATCCATGATTTCCTCCTTAATACCTGACTATATAATAATTTAACATAATTAAAGAATAATTGCAAGTTATTTCTTAATATCAATAATTACATGGTTATCAACATCAAAATTTATTTCTTCTATAACTTTTTTCAAATCATTAAAATTTAAATTTATAATTTCGTTATAATCATCTTCAATTATTTTACCTTCTTTAATAATCATATTAGTTATTAAATTATTAATTTTAAAGATATTATCACTCATATAAATATAAGCGCTAATGATGTTTTTTTTCTTTCTTGAAAAAGTTTCTTCATCAACATTAAATTCTCTAACTTCATTTTTAATCAGCTCTAATAATTTTTTTGGTTCTTCAGTATCCGCTAAAATCATAACTAAAACATGATCATCTACATCAACTAACGTATATTCTAAATCCTCATGAATGATTTGCATTTCTTTTAATTTATCATTAAATTCAGAGGTTGAACTAAATTTCATTTCAAAATATAATAATATATACTCAATAATATCTCTTCTAATAATATCTTTAATATTACTAATATTGAATTTATATGTGTTGGCAAGTTTAGGAATAGCGACATTCATTGAAATCTTTTCTGATTTTTTAGCCACTTTATCAGGCTCATTATAATCCTTTGTTTTGATCTTAGTTTGAACAGAAGGAAATTCTTTTTTTGCTTGATTTTTTTCGATTATTGGCATTATAGCATTTGGTTCAACATTTCCCGTTATAACTAAAATCATATTACCGGGATGATAAAAGGTATTATAACAAGTGTATAGATCATCTTTGGTAATTTTATTAATACTATCAACAGTTCCAATAATTGGAATTTTAATTGGATGTTTACAAAGATTGTTGTAGATACTTTTTTCGTACAATGTGAAAAAAGGATCATCCTCATACATTTTGATTTCTTGTTCAATTATACCTTTTTCTTTATTTACATTTTTATCAGTAAAATGAGGGGTTTGAACAAAATCTAATAAAAATACTAAACTTTCTTCTAGTTCTGATGAACCAGAAAAAAGATATGTAGTTTTACATTGAGAAGTGTTTGCATTGGCATCCGCCCCACGTTCGGCATAAAATGCAAATGGGTTGGTTCCATCTTGTTGTTCAAATAATTTGTGTTCTAAAAAATGCGCGACTCCATCTGGAACTTTAACCATTTTCTTTTCATTAATAGGGATAAACTCTTGATGCTTTGATCCAAATTTAGTTGAGAAAGTAACATAGGCGTTGTTTACATTCGTTTTAGGAACAATATACACATCAAGACCATTGTCTAGTTTTTTATGATATATATCTAAGTCTAATTTATTAAGTGTAAGTGTTTGCATATTAATCCCCACCTTCTAACAAAAAGACTGTATCAACATAAATCTTTTTAGCAAAATCAACAATCATTTGCTTGTTAATTTTTTGAACATTAGCAATTTGAGTATTAATATCATCGTCATTATAATATTCTTTACCTACATAATATTCCATTATTGAACCTGGAGAATTAGTAATCTCATTTAAACTATTAACAAAATAAGTTATCGTATTTTTTATTTCTGTTTCATCGATCAATCCTTTGGCAATATTGTTAATTTCTTTTCTTACTAATTTTATGGCTTTTTCACCACTTTTTTTATTAATACCAGCTCTTACTACTAAAATATTACTTAAAATTTTAATTTGAGAAGAGATACTATAGCAAAGTGAATGTTTTTCACGAACAGTATTAAATAATTTTGAGTCCGGTCCCCTACCTAAAATAAAATTATAAACATACCAAACATAGTTTCTTTCAAAATCAGTTAATTTATCTAGTTTTGCATTTATTACTAATTGGCTTTGTTTTGAGTCAAAACTTTCTTTAACCTTTTTAGCGCGTTTTCTAACTTTTTCATGTTCAAAGTATGGACTTGCATTTGGTTTTTTAATCGTCTTAACGGGAATAATTTCATATAGCATACTTTTAATTTTTTGGACATCAACATCACCAATAACAAAAATGTCAATAATATCACTGTGAATAACTGTCTTATAATAGTCGGCTAAGTTTTTTGCTGTAATCTTATCCAGGTCCTCTATATATCCAGCACCAACAAAAGAATAATAAGCATTTGGATCCATAATTTCAAAAGCTCTAAGGTAAGCATAGTAACTAGGATTCTTAGCGTTTTCTTTATATGAATCCCTAGCCTTATTTTTTACATTACGAAGTTTTTCTTCAAGAAAACTACCGTTTTCAAAATTAGGATGAAATATGCCATCTAAAAAAAATGATACTGATTTTTCTAGCATTCCTGGCTCAGTATATTTTTCATTTAAAAATTGAGTTGAAAAATAAATAAAAGCATCTTTCCCGGAAACTTTTGTGCCACCAGAAATCTTCAGATTATAAAGTTCCTCTTTAGCAATTATTAATGATCTTTGATTAGGATATTTTGCTGTTGATTCAAATAAAATATCACTAGTTAATCGGCGATACGTTAATTCTTCTTTAATTGCTTTTCTTTTGAAATCAATACGCATATTAATCGTTTTAAATTTATCCGTTTTAATTATGTGTAATTTATAAGGTCCAATTTCATGTTTTGAGTATTTCATATTTCACCTCTTCCATAGTATATGTTAAATTTAATATTTTATAATATAGACTCTAGAGCTAGTTCAATCATTTCTGTAAAAGCATTTTGTCTTTCCTCGCTTGTTGTTACCTCTTTTGTTACAAGACTATCTGATACTGTTAAAATACATGTTGCTTGCTTTTTAAATAAGTTAGCATTATGAAATAGAGAAAAAGTTTCCATTTCAACAGCTAAACATTTTTCTTGTTCATATAACTCTTTAAATGGATTGTTATCTTTGTAAAATACTTCACTACAGTGAATTTTTCCAACATTTAGTTTTAGATTATTAATACTTGCTGTTTTAATAATTTTTTCATTCAACTTATGATCAGCTGAAATTGTTTTTTTATCATAACCATTTTGAGATAAGGCATAATTAGAATCTGAATAACTTTGATCTACTAAAATCAAATCATATAAATTTAAATTTTCAGTGTACGCTCCACATGAACCTACTCTAATAATTGTATCAACGTCATAAAACTTATATAATTCATAGGAATAAATACCCATACTAGAAATTCCCATACCAGATGCCATTACTGTTACTTGCTTGTTTTTATAGTATCCGGTATAACCTAACATTCCCCTTACTTGATTTACTAATTTATAATCAGTTAAATAAGTTTCAGCAATAAATTTTGCACGAAGTGGATCTCCTGGCATTAATATAATTTTGGCAATATCTTCCTTTTTTGCTTCGATATGTGGTGTCATAAAATCTCCTCCTTATTATATATCTAGTATATCATAATAACTTGTTTAAATTTTTTGTTATTTTTCGTAATCCTCTGTTTTTAAAACTGTTTTTAAAAATTTACCAGTATAACTATCTTTGTTTTTAGCAACATCCTCTGGTGTACCGGTTACAACAACTGTACCGCCTTTATCGCCGCCTTCTGGTCCTAAATCAACAATATAATCGGCAGTTTTAATAACATCTAAGTTATGTTCAATTACTACTACTGTGTCACCATTTTCGACAATTCTATTTAAAATAACTATTAATTTTTTAATATCGTCACTATGTAGACCAGTCGTTGGTTCATCTAAAATAAACAACGATTTACCCGTTGGTTTTTTTTGTAATTCCTTAGCAAGTTTTACACGAGCAGCTTCTCCACCACTTAGGGTAGGTGCACTTTGTCCTAATTTAATATATGACAACCCAACATCCATAATCATACTTAACTTGTTATAAGCTTTAGGAACATTTTCAAAAAAATGATAGGCTTCCTCAACTCGCATTTCAAGGATGTCATATATGTTTTTGTCTTTGTATTTAATTTCTAAAGTTTCTCTATTATAACGGGTACCTCCACATACTTCACAAGGTACATAAACATCTGGTAAGAAGTGCATTTCAATCTTTTTAACACCATCACCTTGGCAGGCTTCACATCTTCCACCTCTTACATTAAATGAAAATCTACCCTTTTTATATCCCCTAATTTTAGACTCTTTGGTTAGGGCAAATATATCTCTAATATCATCAAATAACCCAGTATAAGTTGCAGGATTACTACGAGGTGTTCTCCCAATTGGAGCTTGTGATATATCAACCACTTTATCGATGTTTTCAATACCTTTAAGGGTTTTAAATTTACCTGGTTTTACTTTAGTACGGTATAAATTTGCTGCTACAGCTTTATATAAAATTTCATCTACTAAACTACTTTTACCACTACCACTAACACCAGTTACGCAAACAAAAGTACCTAGCGGGAATTTAACATTTATATTTTTTAAATTGTTTTCACATGCACCTTTAATTTCTAAATATTTTCCATTACCTGGACGCCTAATTTTAGGAATAAATAATTTTTCTTTACCGCTTAAGTAACGCCCAGTAATACTATCATCATTATTCATAACTTCACTCGGTTTGCCCGCCGCTACAACTCTTCCACCATGAAGACCAGCACCAGGACCAATATCAACTAAATAATCACTAGCTAGCATTGTATCAGTATCGTGCTCAACAACTATTAAGGTGTTTCCTAAATCACGCATCTTTTTTAAAGAATCAATTAATTTTTGATTGTCACGTTGATGAAGTCCAATACTTGGTTCATCAAGCACATATAAAACACCAGTAAGCTGTGATCCGATTTGAGTAGCAAGACGAATTCTTTGGGCTTCCCCACCACTTAAAGTACCCGCATTTCGGGCAAGTGTTAAATAATCTAATCCAACATTAAGTAAAAATGATAATCTTGAACTAATTTCTTTTAAAATGGTTTTAGATATTTCAATTTGTTCTTTGGTTAACTTTAGTTTGGAAATAAAAGTACTTATTTCCCCAATACTTAATGTTGTTAATTCATAAATATTCTTTTTGCCAATTAAAACAGATAATACTGAATCATTTAATCTAGCACCGTTACATGTTGGACAAGTAAGTTCTGTCATATATTGTTCTATCCACTCACGAATCCAATTACTTTTAGTTTCCATATATCTTCTTTGTAGGTTAACTATAACCCCTTCATAATATTCTTTTGAATGTCTAACGTTACCGTTTTTAGCGACATAAGTAAAATCCATTTTTTCTTTTGAGCCATAAAAAATAATATCAATTTCATCTTTTTTTAATTTTTTAAATGGCTTATTTATATCAATTTTATAATAACTACAAGTAGTTATCAAGTTGTTAAAATAAATATTATCATCAACATGATTAAGAGGCGCTATTGCGCCTTCATTAACACTTATATCTTTGTCTGGAACAAGTAAATCAGCATCAATTTCAAGTTTAATACTAAGACCCTTACAATCAGGACACGCTCCATATGGTGCGTTAAAAGAAAACATTCTAGGCTCTAGTTCAGGAAGTGAAAAATCACAATGAGGACAAGCATACTTTTCACTCATAACAATTTCCTCGCCACCAATAACATCTATTACAGCTTTACCTTGGGCTAAATTAACAGAGGTTTCAATACTTTCATATAAACGACTGCGAATCTCTGGCTTCATAACTAAACGGTCAACAACAATATCAATGTTATGTTTTTGATTTTTATCTAACTCAATTACATCTTCAATTTCATATTCATTACCATCGACACGAACTCTTAAAAAACCATCTTTTTTAATCTTTTCAAAAGTATCTTTATGCATACCCTTTTCACCATAAACAATTGGACTTAAAACCCTAATCTTAGTGTTAGGTTCTAAATTCATTATTTGAATAACCATTTCTTCAATACTTTGGCTACTAATAGGAATGTTATGTTCTGGACAATAAGGTATTCCAATTCGGGCATATAAAAGTCTGAAATAATCATATATTTCAGTTACTGTTCCAACTGTACTTCTTGGGTTTTTATTAGTTGTTTTTTGATCAATACTAATTGATGGACTTAAACCATCAATACTATCAACATCTGGCTTTTCACTTCCACCTAAAAACTGACGAGCATAAGCACTTAAGCTTTCTACATATCGTCTTTGACCTTCGGCATAAATCGTGTCAAACGCTAAACTACTTTTACCACTACCACTAACACCAGTCATTACTATTAATTTATTTTTAGGAAGCTCAATGTCTACATTTTTTAAATTGTTTTCACGAGCCCCTTTAATTATTATTTTATCCATTATTTCACCTCTATCTCATACATTTACTATTCAGTTCTTTTTTTAATAAATCTGTTGCATAACTACTATATACACCAGTACTAATTAAACTAAAATAGCATTTTAAATCATCTGAAATATCTAAATTATTAATAACATTTAATAATTCTTCTTCATTCATTTGTGAAACATTTTGTTTGCTTAATAAATTAACAAACAAAACATTTAAAAGAAAAATATCTAGTTCTATTGTTGGCGTCATATCATCAACAAATTGATTACCAAAAAGTAATTTAGGAACATTACATCTACCAACACCATCAACAATGGTGCCGTCCATATCTGCATAACAAGGATTTAACTCTTCATCAACTATAATGTTTGACTCACTAATATCTCCATAAATTATTCTATTTTGATGCATATCCTCTAATATTTGACTAAGATCAATCATTATGTTAATTAAATCTTCTTTATTTATATCATAATTAATT
>LFRM01262393.1_pt1 | contig 15110 bp, 12 predicted proteins | sample 618341 | NCBI WGS metagenome assembly LFRM01 (sample SAMN03654438, study PRJNA283298) | anaerobic digester metagenome | isolation source: pool of bioreactors CSTR01a, CSTR02a, and CSTR03a thermophilic anaerobic... | place: Denmark: Kgs. Lyngby | collected 2014-05-21 | reverse complement strand
ATAATATGCATGATCCTTTGTAACAGCATACAGACCTCTCTCGCCCACACGGAACAACGTGAAATCCACAGGCAGCGTTTGCAGCTTCTGAATGCATGCTTCATCACCCTGGACATCAAAAAGGTTTTGAGCCTCTTCGATGTTCAACGAGAAGATATCGACATATTGGCACGCATAAATCACCTTATCCAGATATTTGTTCTGAGAGCTTGGTCCTTCGATCTCCCACATGACTTTGAAACCATCACGGTTCTTAATAGCGCCAAGCTGATCCCAAAAAACGCGATCATAATTCTGCGCTAAATAAATGCCTTTTGTATCACCCTCACAGGTGAAATCGCCAAAATCCGCGGGAGACGTTTTCATATAGCCCTGATTCTGTGTCCACTCGGACAGAAATGACAAATCACCAATTATGGTTTTATCAAACGAATAAGTGGTATCTTCATTGTAGACTAGATAGCTGTGATTGCAGCTTTCAGAGACAATCCTGAAGCCCTTGCTTTCTACTCCGTTTTTCTCCATCCATGGGTCAAAAAGCGGATGGTAATCCTCGCCTACTCTGCTACACTGCATTACGTCGTCCGTAAACAGCTTCACGCCGCTGTATGCGAAGGTAGCGGGTCCTCCAATGCTCTCCTGTGTATGCTCGGTTCCGTCCGCAAAGCGAACTGTATCCAACATAACATTGCCGCCAATTACATATTTCATTTCGATGGCACCTCTTCGATTTTGGATTTAAGGTGAGACAATCTCACGTTACAGCTGCGACTCCGCAGCTTCTGCTTGCATCAGCTTCTTCTTTGCCTCAAGCAAACGCCGCTTTTCCTGCGTAGAGCGATAAGCGCTTACAATGAAGTAGAAAATGATGATTAATAGGAATGGAAGCGCTGACAGGAAGTAAGAGTCAACGATATAGGGCTTTAGGTAATTGGTAATTGCATACGCGAGGCCAAATACAAAGCTCATGATCGTCGCGCCCACAGGCATTCCGTTTCCGATGGTTGCCGCTGCCATACCGATGAATCCACGGTTTGCGGTAATGTTTCGGATGAAGAAGTTGTTGTAGCCCATAGATAAGTACATACCGCCAAGGCTTCCGACAGCTGCCGACAGCACAAAAGCAAGTGTGTAGATCTTTCTGGGGTTAATACCAACGGATTCTACCGCATGAGGATTCTGACCGGATGCGCGGATACGCAAACCGATTTTCGTGCGAAACAGCAGGAACCAGACCAAAAACACCATGACCAACGCGATGTAAGTAAACAGGTTATGCCCCGATAGAATGGCCCCTAGTATGGGGATGTCCTTAATCAGCGGTATATCAATCGAACCCAGCGACAGGCTTTGAACCACGCCTGCGGTCGTGTTCTTTGTTCCAGTTACAAGGTAAACCACGAATACCGTTCCCGCAACCAGCGACATATTCAGTGAAATGGACATCAGATATAGGTCCGCCTTCATCACGAAGGATGCAAAACACAGGAATAGCGCCAATATTACGGAGCAGGCCATACCGCATAGAATACCCAGCCATACATTCTGGAACATTGCGCTGAACATAACACCAGCAAGAGCTGAGGTCAGCATCATGGCCTCAGCAGCCATGTTCAGCAGTCCGGCTTGCTGCGAAATGGTAGAGCACAGCGCCACAAAAATAATAGGTGTGGAAATACGGATTAGGGAGTAGATAAAATTCGTGATGTAATCAACCATTATGCTACTTCTCCTTTCTTCTCCGCCAGCTCAGCACGACGAGAAATCCTGAAGATGACCTTCCGACGAGTGCCGCCCAAGAATTCTTCTGCAGCAACAAACAGGATGATGACTGCCGATAGCATGGTGACCATCTCAACAGGAATGTTGGTGTTGGCATTCAGAACAGCCGCAGCCTGGCGAATGTAAGCCATAACAAAGGCTGTAATGGGCACAAATATGGGTTTCTTCTTTGCCATAACGGCCACCAATAGACCATCCATACCAACATTGGTCAGCAGGGACAGATAGTAGCTATTGTACAAGCCAAATACCTCTACCGCTGCAGCAGCGCCTGCGAACAGACCGCCGATTAACTGCGCAATAAAAATAATCCGCTTGGCATTGATGCCAGAGTAAATTGCAAATTGCAGGTTATCGCCGCAAAGGCGGATTCTCATACCCAACGGCGTGCGGTAGAACACAATCAAGCCGATAATCACGCCGATGATTGCTACCCATATACCGCCCGTAAAGTTACTGCCATTCCAGTAACGAGTGAAGCGCGCGGCATCAGGATAGTTTGGAGTACCAAGGAAGGAAAGGCTGCGGTCTGCAATGGTTCCCTTGATGAGCCAAAGCGCAGCATAAAGACAGAACATGTTCATGATTGTGGACGTAACCATTTCATGGGCGCCCAAGCGTTCACGTCCAAAGGCGGGAATCATCAAAATAGCCGCACCCGTGAGCATGCAACCCCCAGTGATGATGATCATGTTAACAATCTTAGGAAGAGTGGGCATAACATTCAGACCGAAGGTTGTGCCAAACATGATAAGCAACACGGGAATTGGCGCCAAGTTGATAGCACCCTCACCAGCCATGTTCAAACGTCCCGCAGAGTAAATGTAGCACATGCCCATACCGGTAAGCATATAGGAGGCATATTTGGCTAACACCTGACCAAAGCGGCGTTTCGTCATGAACGGACCGAGCATAAAGGTACGAACAGCTTCGCCTGCGTCGGCGTCGCTCATTAGGATAATGACTACAATGCAGATCAGAAATGCGATAACGATTCCCAGAAGCACCCGGAGGAACTCAAATACGGAATCAATAAATTCTACTTTTTTCAAAACAGATCCCCCATTTCATCAGGCGTCATACTTTTAACGCCAAGCATATATTCGCCAAGCTCGTTGGCTGTCAGGGATTTAAGGTCTGTGAACTGCGCTACAAAGCCACCGTCTTTCATGACAAGCAAGCGATCTGAAACCTCCATGATTTCGTTGAGGTCGGAGGAAATCAGCAATACACCATAGTTCTTCTCGCGGGTGTATTTGACCAGCAGGCGGCGAATCAGATCGGTGGTACCAACGTCGATACCACGGGTGGGCTGATTAGCCAGAATGACGTTTGCACCGCTGCAAAACTCGCGTGCAATAATAACCTTTTGAATATTACCGCCGGAAAGGAAGCGTATAGCGGAGTTACCGCTGGTACAGGCAATTTCGAATTCCTCTATGCATTGATCCACAAACTTGTTCAGTTCTTTGACATTGAGGAACGGACCCTTCTTAAACTGAGGGCTATCTAGGTAAATAGAGGCAATATTGTCTCGAATCGACAGGTTTTGAGCAACCCCGTACTTCATCCGGTCCTCAGAAATATGAGCGAGTCCCATTTGACGGATTTGCTTGATATTCTTTCTGTCTGTCTCCTTGCCATTGAGCACAATACTGCCCTCCGTACGCGTAACCAAACCTGAAATGATCTCAGACAGCTCGGTTTGACCATTGCCTTCAACGCCTGCAATACCCACAACCTCACCTGCGCGAACGCCAAAGGAGAGATTCTTCAAAACGCGTTTGCCGATGTCGTTCACATAGTTTAACTTTTCAACATGCAAGGTTACATTCGACGGAGTCGCCTTTTCTTTATCGATTTTTAGAATTACGTCCCGTTCTACCATCATGCGGGACAGCATGGTAGCATTCAGATCCTTAATTTCGCCATGACCAACCACGCGTCCATGACGAATAACCGTGCAACGATCGCACAGTTCCATTACCTCTTCCAGTTTGTGAGAAATGAAAATAATGCCATAGCCTTTTTCCCGCAGCAATTTCAGCTGTACAAAGAGCTCGCGGGTCTCCTGGGGCGTAAGCACAGCGGTAGGCTCGTCCAGAATCAGGACTTGAACGCCGCGGATCAGCGCCTTTAGCAGTTCTACCTTCTGCTTGTAACCAACGCTCAAATCACGAATTAGGCTGTTAGGGTCCACAGCCAACTGGTACTTCTTTGCCGCATCGCTTACTAGCTGTACGGCCTTTTGAGAATCATAGAGTTGTCCTCTGCCAGGCTCTGCGCCAAGCATGATGTTATCTGCTACGGTCAGATTAGGTACCAACATAAAGTGTTGGTGAACCATACCAATGCCCTTATCAATTGCGTCCAAAGGATTGGCGATTTTTACTTCTTGGCCGCGGATGTAAATCTTTCCCTCTTGACTGGTTTCATGTCCAAAGAGGACTTTCATCAAAGTTGTTTTTCCTGCGCCATTTTCACCGATAAGGGCATGAATCTCGCCTTTGTTAACCGTCAGCGATATGTCCTTATTGGCCATAAACCCGTTTGGATATACCTTCGTAATTCCTTCGATTCTAAGAAGTTCATTCGGCATTCGTTTCTACTCCTTAATGAAGTGGGGCAAGTGGCGGCTTCGCCACTCGCCTCTTTAAATCATGTGTAATAAGCTGCCTTAAAGATTATTTTACGAATTCAGCATCCTTATTGTCGCGATAGGTTGCAAAAGCATCGTAAGATTCAAAGTCAAAGTACGAAACTACTTTGATTTCGCCGTTAGCGATCTTTTCGGAAATTTCAGTAATCTGCTTCTGAACGTCTTCAGGGGTGTTTTCCTTATACCAGTCGTTCTCAGCCAGACCAGTGCCGCCTACAGCAATACCGTAGAGGTTGTTGCCAGCCTCGATGCCGGTAGCTTCGCCGTTAATGTTTGCAAGAATCAACTCTACGCAAGGCTCAATGTTCTTAAGCATGGAAGTAACCATGGTATCATAGCCCTGTACGTCACCAACGGACTTGAAGTACCCATACTGATCATAATCTGTGCCAATAATGAACTTGCCGCCTGCAACGCCGCCCTTTTCATCAGCCGCCTGCATAGCGCCCAGTGCTACAGAACCACCTACATTGTAAACATAGTCGCATCCGTTATCCATTAAAACGTTTACGGATTCGTAGTCACCTTGTACGGTAAGCTCGCCCATGTAGGTATACATCATATCTACATCCAAGCCCATTTCTTTAACGGCATATTTGTAGCCGCAAAGCCAACCGGTTCCAAAGTCATTGGTGATCGGAACGTCCAGATTGATAACAGCACCAATCTTGCCCGTCTTGCTCATCAAAGCAGAGTACACGCCTGCCAAGAAAGAACCTTCATTCTGAGCAAAAGAAATACCATAGATATTACCCGTGTCGCCAAAGTCAGTGGAAGGAGCGCTATCATACAGGATGAACGTGGTGTCTGCCCATTCGCCGTTCTGGGACATTTCAATGATGGTGTCGGAGATGTACCAGCTCATGGCCATAACGTAGTCATAATGCTTGGTATCCAGAGCATCGACTAAGGAGTTTACAGCCTGCGCCGAGTCTGCACCATATTCAACCAGAGTTACATCATAGCCGTACTTTTCCTCGGCCGCCTGAGTTGCACGCCAACCCATATCAGCCAAACCGAAATCGCCAATATACGCACAGTAATAGAGCATTGTTTTGCCTTCGCCAGCCTTAGGAGCTTCACCCAGTGCGCAGTTAATCAAACCAAAGCACATCACCATTGTCAGAACGATTGCTAATACCTTTTTCATGTGTTAACCCTCCTGTTTTCTTCTTACCTTACACTCATACAGCGCAAGTACCGATGCGATCGAATATGTTCGTTTCGTGTTCGATGTTTCCCATTCGCAATTTTCGTAAACGAGTTTCGAACATTTTTTAACATATCTGGTTCGATTTGGTTTGTCAACCATACTATATCTTTCTATAGTAATCTCCCACTAGCCTTGTTTTAATGGCTTGTACAAACTATGATCGTTCCGTTCGTTTCGCATCGTTATTATGTTTGTTATGATATACTCGTACTTTCTATTTGTCAATCGTTTTCCCATATAATACATGAAGTGATACGAATTTGTTTTTTTCATGATTACTTCGACAAAATAGTATGGACATATTTCACAAACGTGTTATAATTTAATGGGAACAAATTCCTGTGTACATAATCAAATTATATAGTACTATAAGATCAGAGTAACAATATGTTCGTTAAATGTGCAAAACGCATATTTCGAACACGTTTCATACAAAGAAAGTTATATGGAGTACGATTTTATGAGCAACACGATACGACAGGATCAAATATTCACATTGTTGGAGAACCACGAGAAACTATCCGTTGCCGAGCTGGCGACTCATTTCCAAGTAACCGAAACCACCATTCGCCGCGATTTGATTTTTATGGAGGAGAAGCATCAAATCATTCGCAAGCGCGGATATGCTATCTTACCCGATCGAGGGTACGGATTGCCGCTTCGCCGAAGAAACACACATCAGGGAGAAAAGCTGAGGATTGCCAAGAAAGCGTTTGAGTTGTATCACAACGTTCATTCCATGGCTTTGGATTCCGGAACCACGATAGGCGAGCTGGTCAAACTGCTGGTCGACAACCGCGAGCAAATCGACGTAGACTTGATTACCTGTTCGCTGTCTACAGCTTATGATACCTGTCAATATTTCCATACTTCCGTTCCGGGCGGTCTGATCTTCCCAAGCGAAGTATCCTGCGGCGGACCCTATATGTCCGATTTTCTTAATAATGTAACCACAGATATCGCTTTCCTTGGCAGCACGGGCATTTCAAATACTCCCGGACTGACGGTTTCTTATCCGCCAATGCTGGATGTCAAGCGTGCATTGATGTTATGTGCAGCCAAGCGCGTGGGTCTGCTGGATTCCTCCAAGTTTTTCACCAGAGGCATTTATACCTTCTGCAATTTTGACGAGCTGGACGTACTCATTACTGTTAAAACCGAAGACAACGCTCGTGCATTAGATGAAATAGCGAAGCATAATGTTGAAATCATACTGGCATAGGACAAGGGAAAAATGCTCGAGTCCCATTTTTGTATGCAAAACGCCCGTGTTGCTTCAATGAAGAAGCAGCACGGGCGTTTCCTGATATGTCACTCTAAAACAACGGGTTCAGGGCGATAAAATGAGCGAAGCTCCCCTTATGGTTGCTTGCCGATGTAAGCGAGGATGCCGCCGTCAACGTACAGGACGTGACCGTTGACAAAGTCGCTTGCTTCGCTGGCGAGGAACACTGCGGGTCCGATGAGATCCTCTGCATCGCCCCAGCGATTTGCGGGGGTCTTTGCAAGGATGAAGCTGTCAAAGGGATGCTTGGAACCATCTGCTTGCGGCTCGCGAAGAGGTGCGGTCTGAGGGGTAGCGATATAGCCTGGTCCAATGCCGTTGCATTGGATGTTGAAGCTGCCATACTCAGAGCAGATGTTGCGGGTAAGCATCTTGAGACCGCCCTTAGCAGCAGCGTATGCGCTAACGGTCTCGCGGCCAAGCTCAGACATCATGGAGCAGATGTTGATGATCTTGCCTGCGCCCTTTTTGATCATGGCAGGAATCACAGCCTTGGACACGATGAAAGGAGCGTTGAGGTCAACGTCGATCACCTTGCGGAAATCAGCTGCACTCATATCGCACATCGGAACGCGCTTGATGATGCCTGCGTTGTTGACCAAAATATCAATGACGCCAACTTCCTTTTCGATGGTAGCGACCAATGCGTTGACTGCATCCTCGTCGGTTACATCGCAGACATAGCCGTGGGCTTTGATGCCCTTTTCGGTATAAGCTGCCATGCCTTTGCCAACTAGCTCTTGGTTAATGTCGTTAAAAACGATGGTTGCGCCAGCTTCTGCCATGCCTGATGCCATTGCAAAGCCAATGCCATAGCTTGCGCCAGTTACTAGAGCAATCTTGCCCTCTAGTGAAAACATATTCTTCATTCTTTACTCTCCTTCAATAGGTGGTTAAGTTGATTGCAGCCTGATTAGCGCTGCACGCGGCCGGAGCCGCTTCCCTTCATCAAACCTTCGACTTCGCTGACGCTGACGCGGTTGAAGTCGCCGTTGATGGTGTGCCTGAGGCAGGATGCCGCTACTGCGAACTCAAGTGCAGTCTGCTCGTCATCATAGGTGTTAAGGCCATAGATCAAGCCGCCGCCGAAGCTATCGCCGCCGCCAACGCGGTCAACGATGTCTGTGATGCGGTACTTGCGGGACAGGAAGAAATCCTTGCCGTTGTAGAGGCATGCGCTCCAGTCGTTGTGGTTTGCGCTCTTGCTCTCGCGAAGTGTGATGGTGATGCGCTTGAGGTTGGGGTACTTCTCCATTGCCAGCTTAGCGATTGCTTTGTACTGCTCAATGTTCAGCTCGCCGCCCTCCACCTGTCCTGCACTCTCAGCCTTGAGAAGCAAGCTCTTTTGGAAGTCCTCTTCATTTGCAACGATGGTATCAACATACTTGACAAGCTCGGTCATCACTTCGTCTGCGGTCTTGCCGTACTTCCACAGGTTCTTGCGGTAGTTCAGGTCACAGCTCACATGCAGACCATGAGCCTTTGCAGCCTTCACAGCTTCCAAAGAAAGCTCTGCTGCGCCTTCGCTGATTGCGGGGGTGATGCCTGTGATATGGAACCAAGTTGCGCCGTCAAAAGCTTTCGCCCAGTCGATATCGCCAACCTTGGCTTCGCAAATAGCAGAGCCTGCACGGTCGTAGATGACCTTGCTTGCACGCTGCACAGCGCCGGTTTCGAGATAGTAGATGCCCATGCGGCCATCTTTCTTCACGATGTTTGAGGTATCAACGCCAAAGCCGCGGAGCTCACGTAGGCATGCTTCGCCGATATCATTTGCGGGCAATACGCTTACAAAAGCGGTATCAAGACCATAGTTTGCAAGAGAAACAGATACGTTTGCTTCGCCGCCGCCAAAGGTAGCTTCCATAGAAGGAGACTGGAAGAAACGCTCATATCCTGGGCTCTTAAGACGCAGCATGATTTCACCGAAGGTAACAACTTTTACAGACATGATTGACATCCTTTCATCTTATCAAGTATTGTATGTTATTTCTGGAGGAGGTGGAGCGCAAAGCCCGCGATCTCGTCCTTGAGATAAATAGCCTTTGCACTAGCGCTGCTCTCGTCAAACTCGAAGTCGCGGCGTTCCAGATGCCAGCGTGCACGCTTGAGACTGTTAGTAGCGATTGCGATATGACCATGTGTGCCGCGGAAGGGCTTCTTCATCATTTCAAAGCCATCGCCAACGAATACGGAGCCGTTGCCATCCTTGATCGGCCAGCCCAGAAGCTTGCAAAGCTGATCTGCATGCTTCGCCGCCGTTTCAGGATCGCCGCTGTTGATGCCGACATGCTTGACTTCAAGACCCAGCATGAGGTTGACAGCAGAGCGGGTCAGGCTTTCAATTTTTGCCCAATCCTTGTTTGCAACTGCATCATTGGGAACCATCCAGCTGCCGCCGCATGCCACAATTTTAGAGAATGCAAGGTAGTCATTGAGGTTCTTCTCATTCACGCCGCCCGTGGGCAAAAAGGTCACATTGCCGTAAGGAGCGGACATTGCCTTGATCAAATTGAGTCCGCCAAGGGGCTCAGCAGGGAAGAACTTCACGGTCTTGAGTCCAAGACCCAATGCAACTTCGATATCGCTGGGGTTCGCGCAGCCAGGAACGATCGGCACGCCTACTTCTTGGCAATACTTGACGGTGTCAGGGTTTAGGCCGGGAGATACGATATAGGTTGCGCCGGCAGCCACTGCACGGTCAACCTGATCGCGCGTGAGCACTGTGCCTGCGCCAAGGATTACCTCAGGCAGCTCAGCATGTACACGCTTGATGGCTTCCTCAGCAGCATCCGAACGGAATGTGATCTCTGCAACAGGCAGACCGCCATCGGATAGTGCCTTACAAAGAGGTACCGCGTCCGCTGCGTCCTCAACCTTGATTACAGGAACAATGCCAACTAAAGATAGTTGTTCGATCATATCCATATTCATTCCCATCCTTTCATCTTATCCTTTGTATTAGCGGATATCTGTCATTTGGACAGCATCCATGTCGTCAAAATCTTGATTTTCGCCAACCATACCCCAAATGAAGGTGTAAGCGCGGGTTGCGCTTGCGGAGTGAATGGACCAACTGGGGCAGATGACTGCCTGCTCGTTGCGCATAACGATGTGGCGGGTCTCGGTAGGCTCGCCCATGTAGTGCATCACAACAGCGTCCTCAGGCAGGTCAAAGTACAGATAAACCTCCATGCGGCGGTCATGTGTGTGGCAGGGCATGGTGTTCCAAACGCTGCCTGGGCAAAGAGCGGTCATGCCCATCACGAGCTGACAGCTTTCCACCTGTCCGGGAAGGATATACTTGCAAATGGTGCGGTGGTTGCTCTCCTCCATTGTGCCCAGCTCCACCTTCACGCAATCCTCAGGACGGATATAAACGGTGGGATAGGTCTTGTGTGCGGGCGCACAGTTAAAGTAGAACTTTGCAGGGTCTGCACTGTCCTTGCTCGTAAGCTGGATGTCCTTGCTGCCCATGCCAATGTAAATGCCGTCCTTATAGCGCATGTCATAAACTGTACCGTCAACCGTAACTGTACCTGCTCCGCCAACGTTGATGATACCAAGCTCACGGCGCTGGAGGAAGTACTCTGCGCGAAGTTCTTCGCCTGCATCGAGTGTCAGTGCCTTGGTAGCAGGGACTGCACTACCTGTAATGATGCGGTCAATATGGCTGTACACCATCTTTACCTCATCGCTCCTGAACAAATCATCAATTAGGAATTCCTCACGAAGGCGCGTAGTATCGTAGGTTTTTACATCTCTGGGGCCTGCCGCTGTACGTAGTTCCATGTGATTACCTCCTTGCTAAATGCATCGTTTGTGTTATAGCGTGACACCTGTTTTAAATATAGCCATATCGTGATAGCCGTTTCTCTCGCTGCAAACCTCTTTGCCAGCGGAAACTTCCAGCACATAGTCCATTAGTTTTTGGGATAGTTCCTCAAGGCTCGTGCCGCTTAAGAGTGCACCTGCATCAAAATCGATCCAGTTGCGCTTCATGCCTGCAAGCTTTGAGTTGCTGGCAATCTTCACAGTCGGCACGGGAGAGGCGAACGGCGTTCCGCGACCTGTTGAAAACAGAACGATTTGCGCGCCTGATGCCGCGAGCGCCGTGGATGCAACCAGATCATTGCCGGGAGCACACAGCAAGTTAAGTCCTGCTGTTTCAGCCTTCTGGCCATATGATAGGACATCCTTTACAGGTGCAAAGCCGCTCTTTTGCGTGCAGCCAAGCGCTTTATCCTCAAGCGTGCTAATGCCGCCCGCTTTATTGCCAGGCGACGGATTTTCATAAATCGTTTGGTTATGCGATTCAAAGTAATGCTTGAAGCCATTGATTAGTTCAACCGTTTTGTCAAACAAATCTTCTGTTTCGCAGCGTTCCATCAGAATCGTTTCTGCACCAAACATCTCGGGCACTTCGGTTAATATTGTACTACCACCTTGAGCGATCAGCAAGTCTGAAAATCCGCCAATCACGGGATTTGCTGTGATGCCGCTAAAGCCATCCGAACCGCCGCATTTAAGCCCTATCACAAGCTTGCTTGCGGGGCAGGGAACGCGCTTATCGCTGCGCATCGTAGCTGCAAGCTGCTCAATGAGCTCCATACCCGCTTCGATTTCATCCTCTACCTGCTGGGACACGAGGAAACGCACGCGGCTTTCATCAAATTCGCCCATGTTTTCGCGAATCTGATCCACACCGCTGTTTTCGCAGCCAAGTCCAAGCACCAGCACACCGCCCGCATTGGGGTGGGTTGCGAGGTCTGCCAGAACCTTGCGCGTGTTTTCCTGATCATCACCCATTTGAGAGCAACCATAGGGATGCGGGAATGCAAATACGCCCTCTACGCCTTCCCCCACCAGCTTCTGTGCTCTCTTTTCAAGCGCGCGCGCTACATCGCTTACGCAGCCGACCGTGGGCAAAATCCAAAGTTCATTGCGTACACCCACACAGCCACCCGAGCGCAGGAAGCCATCAAACATCACAGGCTCTTTTGTCTTTACAGGATCAACTTTAGGACGATATTCATACTCGAGTTCACCCGAAAGCAACGTCTTGATGTTCTGCACATGCACATGGTCACCCTTTTGAATCAAAGCTTTTGCTTGACCGATTGGGTAACCATACTTGACAATCGTTTCACCAATAGCAAGGTTTTGCAGCGCAACCTTATGTCCCGCCGGGATGCCTTCACTTAGCGTTATCTCATCGCCAGCCACGGTAATGGTTGCGCCAGCTTCAAGGGGGCTGATGGCAACAGCCACATTATCATTTGCACTGATCTTCAAAAGTTCAACCATCATTAACCTCCAAAGGTTTCAGTCATTACGGTTTTTGCACCCTTTGCTAGTATTGCTTCAAGGCTCTTGGTGACGCTATCTGCAAGACCTGCGATTTGGGTTAAGTCTGTGCCAAAGAAGCATTCATTTGATAAGAAGTCACGAACCAGCTCTGCCGCAGGCTTATTGCTGTTTTCTGCGAAGAAACGAAGTACCGCTTCATCGTCTCGCAGCATGTAGGGCTTGCCGTCTCTCATGCATTCCAATCCGCCATCCTTGAGCGTACCACCATGATACAGCGCGATAAGCGTCGCGATGGAGAAGGTCAGGTGCTCAGGCAATGCCTGTTTTGCTTCTACGTAGCCAAGCAAGCTCGGCATGCAGCGTGCACGCCATTTGGATACGCTATTGAGGCAAATGGACAAAAGCGCATGCTTGATATAGGGATTCTCAAAGCGGCCTGTGACCGCCTCTGCGAAGTTCATGAGGTCTTCTTTGGGCAATGTGAGGGTTGGGATCACTTCATCATACAATGTCTTTTGCATGAAGGTCTTGATCATCGGATCGCCCATTGCACTCAGAACATCGTCATATCCGCAAAGGAAAGCAGCGGGTACAAAGGAAGTATGTGCACCATTGAGAATACGAACTTTACGCTGCTTATAAGGCTTTTGGTTGTCTGTGAAAATGACAGGCAAGCCACAGTCAGGCAAGGGCAGTTCTTTTGAAATATCCTTATCAGCCTCAATAACCCATAAGGCAAAAGGCTCGCCTGTTACCAGCAAACGATCCTCATAGCCAATGGTCTCCCAAATGCCTTCGATTTCATCCTTGGGATAGCCCGTTACGATTCGGTCAACCAATGTAGAGGTAAACACGCATGCGCTGTCAAGCCAGTTTTCAAAGCGCTCACCAAGGTCCCAAAGCTTTGCAAGTGCTTTCACGCAGCGCTTGAGTTCAATGCCGTTATCATCGATCAATTCCACCGGCAAAATGATAAGCCCCTTATCATCGGCGTAGTCAAATGCTTGCGCACGCTCAAAAAGGAGCTTACATAATTTCCCTGGATATGTATTGGGAGGGCACAGATCAAATGAATCGCTTTCATCAAGTACGATACCCGCTTCGGTTGTGTTGCTCACCACAAAACGCAAAGTATCAAGCTTTGCATAATCGGAGTACTTCTCATATTCCTGATAAGCATCCACAGCATCCGAAACAGCAGTAACAAGTCTGGTTTGCTCAACGGGCTTACCGTCTACCAATCCGCGAAGCAATACCGTGTATCTGCAATCCTGTTCATGAAAAGCATTCAGCGAGCCAAAAGAAATCGGCTTTACCAAAACTACGCTTCCATTGAAGTCTGTTTTTTCATTTGCAATGTCCATCATATAGTCAACAAATGCACGAAGGAAATTACCTTCACCAAATTGTAAGACTCTTACAGGACGCTTAGGGGCAGTGTGCATGGTGGCTTGTAAGCGTTCCATTTTTCAAATCCCTCCAATATCTTTCATAATCATCAGATTATTTCTCAGTCAGCTTGTGTAAACAATTACATTACTGTGCCCTTATATTACTCCATTTTTTTGTAATCGTCAATCGTTTTTGTGGTTTTTTCAACCAATTTCATTTGTTTACAGAATCAATATAACTTCGGCTGTGCATGAAAAACATGTTGCAAAACGGTTTCATTATGTGTATAATATACCAGACGATAGAAATCCGTAAGCATTTACATATAGAAAGGGATTGGGCACATGAACATCTATGACATTTCTGAAAAAGCCGGTGTGTCAATCGCTACCGTTTCACGCGTTCTCAACAATAGCCCACATGTAAGTAAGAAAACCAAGGAAAAGGTCATGGCTGTCATTGATAGCTGCGGGTATGTGCCTAACGCATTCGCGCGCGGTCTTGGCCTAAACACCATGAAGACCATAGGTCTGCTTTGCCCAAATGCAGCAGATCCCTATTTGGCGCAGGCACTTGCTTATTTGGAGCAAGAATTCCGCCGTTTTCATTATGATTGCTTGCTTAGCTGCACGGGACGTGAACTGGATGCACGCATCCAAGGCGTTGAACTGATGAAAACGCGCCATGTTGATGGAATGGTATTGATGGGATCAACCTTTATCGAAGCCAAGGACAAAAACAATGAATACATTCGCAAAGCAGCGGAGAAAACGCCGGTTGTTTTGCTCAATGGTTCCTTCCAATGCGACAATGTCTATTGCGTCGTTTGCGATGACCAGCGTGCCACCATGGAGGCAACCCAGTACCTCGTCGATTCAGGACGCAAGAACATTCTTTATTTGTACCACAGTAAAAACTACAGCGGTCAAAAAAAGCTAAACGGTTACCGCATGGGACTGGAAAGCCGCAATATCAAACCTCAGGATTCACTCGTTCAGTTCTTTACAGAGGACAAAATGAACGTGATGGACGTTAAGGAGCACCTCATTTCTCTTCATGATAAAGGACTTGTATTTGACGCAGTGCTCACCTCCGAGGATATTTTGAGTGTAGGCGCGGTCAAATATGCACGCGCCATGAAGTTGAGCATTCCAAAAGCACTGAGCATTGTAGGATACAACAACTCCAGCTTCTGCCTTTGCTGCGAGCCCGAGCTTACCAGCATTGACAATATGCTCAAAGCGCTATGCGATCATTGCGTAGCTACCATGCTTGGCGTACTTGAAGAAAAGCAAATGCCGCAAAAAACAGTTTTTACGGGCGAGTTAGTCAAGCGTGGGAGCACGCTATAAATATTTTTACCAATTCTGCAAAACATATTACATCATAATAAAGGAGAGAGTTTAATGCAAGCTTTCATGGATAAGGATTTCCTACTTTCAACCCCAACCTCACGCACCCTCTATCAC
>LFRM01236111.1_pt1 | contig 15111 bp, 15 predicted proteins | sample 618341 | NCBI WGS metagenome assembly LFRM01 (sample SAMN03654438, study PRJNA283298) | anaerobic digester metagenome | isolation source: pool of bioreactors CSTR01a, CSTR02a, and CSTR03a thermophilic anaerobic... | place: Denmark: Kgs. Lyngby | collected 2014-05-21 | reverse complement strand
CCCTGGGGATCCTGGACGGACGTCGGTTCCCTGGGGATCCTGGACGGACGTCGGTTCCCTGGGGATCCTGGCGGCCTACTGGCCGGCTCCCTGGGGATCCTGGACGGACGTCGCCCCCCCTGGGGATCCTGGACGGACGTCGGTTCCCTGGGGATCCTGGACGGACGTCGGTTCCCTGGGGATCCTGGACGTCGACTCCCTGGGGATCCTGGACGCCAGCTCCCTGGGGATCCTGGTGGCAGACGGACGGAACCCCGGTCGTCGACCGGGGCCCGTAGCTGCAGAATCTATGTGTGCGCGGATCATACTGGCGCGCACTGGCGGCAGTATGGCCACCCGTCCACCCGAATCGGGTTATCGACAGATTCGCCGCACGCGCAACACATAATCCGGGAGCACTCCTGGCAGAAGTAACGGCCGTTCTCCTTGGATAACTCTCCCTGCGCGTGGAGTGCGCCACACCCTGCACACTCCAGTGCATACCTGTCGGTGCAGTTTTCGCACCAATACTCCCTGGAGACCTTGTACATCTCAACTCTCGGGTGCCGTTCACCGCACTGGACACACGCGGTGGTGTATTCGTCCGCGCAGTATCGGCACCAGTGTTCCCCCGAGACGATCGGGGCATCTATCTTGAGTGCCCACTCCCCGCATCTCCCGCATGGAATGCAGTCGACTCGCAGACACTCCGGGCAGACCAGATCATCACCGATTATGGTGAGATCTTCCTTCTCGTGGCGGTCTCCACACAGGTTGCAGTGGAACATAACCGCGTTGGGCGTGCGGCCGGAGCTCTTAACGTAAATGTCCACCGACCGCACGTCATGAATGTCCTCCCACGCGCCGAGTAGGTACCCGCTATTGTTGTTGACATAGATCTGTCTGAAATGGTCCAGGATCGAAACCTTTCGGTACGAGAGACCTTCTGCGGTCGCGACCAGCCGCGCGAGATGCAGTAGGTCGTGACTATAACCTGGTTGGCAGTATCCGTTTATTAGCACGAAAGATTCGTGATAACCGCCCTCCGAATCGTGGTACGTGCACGGGATGATGAAGCACCGCGCGATGCCGGCGTACCACCGGCCCCGATCGTCGGGTGCGTAGTCGAAATGGTAACCGAATTCGGGGGATGACGGTTCAAACGTCCGCAGGAGCATGCCGCCACTGCCCTCTATGTCATAGGGTGCGTGGTCGTACAGACCTCCAGGGTGGTAGCACGAGTCATCATCCCCGTGCGCTCCCTTTTCGTACAGGAATCCGCTCTTGTCGCACGTGAATTCCATGTCGATCCGGAACCAGTATTCATCGGTGCGCGACGTATTGTCCGCCGCGGTTTGCCCGATCGCGCCTAGTAACGCCGGCGTCGCCATGTATCCTCGTCTCTTGAGAACCTTGGCGAGACGTTTAGGATACGTCCCCCTCTTGGTCGTCCATACAGGTTCCACGTGCTCCATTACGTCCGTGGGGATTCCGGCAGATTCCAGGAGCTCCGCGATCCGCGCGAGTCCGTCCGGCTCAATGCCGTTGGCGGCGATTAGGTAGTGGTTCATTTCATCCAACTTGATCTTGGCTAGCATGTTTGTCTCCTCCTGCCCTTCCCGTGGCAACAAAACTGGAGGCGCCGATATATCCCCGCGGCGTCCACGGGGACTAGAAGATTACGCCGCCAACGTAGGTGTCGCCAGCGATCTTGACGTCGCCGGCGACCTCGGCGGTGTCCCAGATCACGGCGTTCCCGCCGATCTTGGCGGAGCCGCCGATCCAGGAATCGCCGCGTACCGTGGCGTTTCCGCCGACGTTGGCGTTGTCGGTGACCGTGGCGTTTCCGCCGACGTTGGCGGTGTCGCGCACCGTGGCGTGGCCACCGATCCTGGCGTTTCCGTCGATCCACGCGTAGTCCAGAATCTGGGCATGGCCGCAGACCGCGGCGTCCGGGCCGACATATGCAGTCTCCGCCACCCGCGCGTGGCGGAAGACCCAACCGCCGCCGTTAGCGTGGCGGTGCCAGTCTGTAGGGACGGAGCAATACTCTAGAGTGAGTACGTGTTGCGGTGGCGTGTTGCTCATGGTGTTCTTGCCCTCAGTCATCTTTCGTTCCTTCCCTTCCCTTATCCTTGTGCCATTATTATAGCACAGTTATGATCATATGTCAACCCGCAAACTGTTGTTCGCCCACTGCGCCGCCACTGCGCGCCACGTGCCCGCGTGCCTGCGCGCGCCCACGCGCGCCACGTGCCACCGCGCCACCGCGCCACCGCGCGCCGCCACTGCGCCGCCACTGCGCCACTGCGCGCCGCGCAGTGGGGACCCCCGGGGTTTCACCTTACAAATGTTTGGGCGCGCATCATCCCCGCAAAGATTTTTTGCTCTGACAGATTTGGGTGTATGCTATTTGTAACGCGGTCACACCTATTGACAACTAGGCGCACAGGTGTTATACTGTCAGCATGGGCACGGATCTGATAGAGAGAGCGCGAAAGGAGGAGGCGCGGCACGCACTGGATCTGCGTGTGCAGGGTCTCTCTTACGTCGAGATCGCCCGCTCAATGCACTATGACAGTCCGGAGACTGCCGAGGCGGCGGTACGTTGTGCCATTGCGGAGGAGCCTCGGGAGGACGCGGAGATGGTGCGCCGGCTGGAGCTGCGCCGGCTGGACCGCCTCATCCAGTACATCGAGCGCACGATTCAGGCGCACGCGGCCACACCTCCCTCCTCTGCGAAGTCTCGCTTCGAGGTGCCGCCCGACGCGGCCTCGGCCAGCGTATTGGTGAGGCTGGCGCAGACTCTCCTTCAGGTGCAGGATCGGCGTGCGGCGCTCCTTGGCCTGGTCACGAAGGAGGAGCCGGGTGCAGGTACGATCATCGAGCGGGTCGTCATCAACCTGTCGCCGTCGCGCTCTCTAGGATCCGAGGCTGATCAGCATGTTCAGCTGGCTGAGTGTCCGTCCGAGCGCCCGAATGGGTCAATCATTGATGCGAATTACATTCCCACCGAGCCTCCTTCCGGTTCTCCCGAACCCCGCAACACCGGTGGGATGGGGTAGGCATGCGCGCCCACGCATGCCTACCTCGCCATATCACGGAGTCGGCGAGTCATGAAATCTAGCTCCGAGGAGCTTTGGCGAGTAACGGAGGATGGGGGCCTCTCGGTGCGCCTGCACGAGGGGCAGACGCAGGCGTTCCTCTCGGCGCGTCGCATCACGCTGATCCTTGCGGGTGTGCAATCGGGCAAGACCAGCTTTGCACCCATCTGGCTCTACGACCGCATCCAGCGCCTTGGTCCTGGGGACTACCTTGCCGTCGCGCCGAACTTTCCGCTGATGGACAAGAAGATGAAGCCGGAGTTCCTGCGCTTCTTCGAGCACACGCTGCGACTCGGGTCCTGGCGTGAGAGCAAGCGGGTTTTCGAGTTCTCGGACTACGGCTCGCGGCGGATGTTCGGCTACGTTCCCAGCACGCCGACGACGGTGTTCTTTGGCTCCGCTGCCAACCCGGACTCTCTGGAATCCGCGACGGCGAAGGCCGCGTGGTTAGACGAGGCGGGCCAGGACGACTTCACCCTGAAGGCGTGGGAGAGCGTCCTCGGGCGTCTTTCGCTGGCGGCGCATCCCTACGTTCTCCCTTACCGCGCCCGTTTCATCCTGGACGCGCTCTACAACCACGTAGAGGCGCCCCGGCCAGACGACCCGTCTCGTCCCTTTGACCGGCGCACCCGTGACCCCATCGTTGTGCCGCTGCCGCCGTCGCACTACGAGCTCCTCTCCGCGCAGTCGATTCGCTACGTGCCGGAGCCGGATTCCTCGTTGCCGCACCCGCACTTCCTGTCGCACCTGACAGTCGATGAGCTTATCGACATGCTCCACCAGCTCCCGCCGCCCCTCCCGGGTGGTCCGATTCTCATCACGACGACGCCTTACAACCTGGGTTGGATGAAGCAGGAGTTGCACGACAAGGCGAAGCACGGTCTGCGCCGCGACGTGGAGGTGGTGAACTTTTCCTCGTTGATGAACCCGAACTTCCCGCGCAACGAGTACTACGATCGCAAGCGCACGATGCAGCCCTGGCGGCACGCTATGCGCTACGACGGGAAGTTCACTCGCCCAGCCGGCCTGATCTACTCTTCCTTCATCGACGCTCCCGCGGTGATCGACACGCACACCTCCCCCTCCCCCACCTCTCCGATCGCCGGTCCGCAGCGTCCGGAGGAATCCTTCCGGTACGTGCGGGCGCCGAACGCCGAGGGGCACGATCAGCCGGGGCATAAAGTGCCGTGGTTTCGCATTCCCTACGGGTGGCGTCGCTTTGGCGGTGTGGACTTCGGTGCGGTGAATACCTGTCTGATTTGGCTGGCCGAGGTGCCTCCGCTCGCGTGGAATGACTCCAGCCTCTCCACGCCGATGTCGCCGCACCTCCTTCCGCCGACTGAACCGGTGGACCTACCCCGCTACGTGGTTTACCGGTGTGAGCTGCTTGGGTCGCCATCCTCCTCTACATCGCCATTCCACTCTGCCCACGGCGAGGCTTCTGGCCTCCCTCGCGGCGGCACTGACTGTGACATGGAGACGGCGCAGTTCGTGCGTCGAGTGCATCGCCGCTTGCAGGAGGAAGGCTTATTGCCGGAGCACGTGGTCTGGTGCGGGGGTGCTCCAAGTGAGCGCCAGTGGCGCATTGACTACACCGCGGCGGGCCTGCCCGTGCACGAACCGTACATTTCTGACGTAGAGGCTGGCATTGACTACGTGAGCGGCGCCCTGGCGAATAACCAGCTCTACATCATGGAGCCGCCGCCGTTCACGCCCAACCAATCCGCGCGCACGCCAAACTCGCGTGCCCATGACGCCACGGACTTCCCTCCGGAGGCGATTTTCGGGGTGGACTCCATCGGCACTTACGGGTTGATCGAGGAGCTCAACACCTACAGCCGCAAGCTGGACGACATGATGGAGCCGACCGAGGAGATCAAGGACAAGAAGCGGTTTCACCGCCTCGATGCGCTGCGCTACGCGGTGACGCAGACGGCGCTCTCTCCCACGGCGCAGATGTATGACGAGGAGGAAGTCGAAGGGATGTTCGCGCATTTGAACCGATACGGCAGGAGTTCGCGGTCAAGGCCGCGAATATATTCTAATGAGCAAGCTCGTGTCGTTTATGGGGGTGACTACCCGCCGCCTGCTGGCTCTCCCCGCAGGGGCGTGCCGTGGTCGCACCTGATGGTTAACCGCTAGAGGCGAGAGTCGGAGGGCACCGGCTAGGAGGCGAGGTGACGGTATGGCGCGGCGATTCAATTCGCGGAGCGGTTTTCACGGTTTCTGGTCGCGGCTGGCTACGTCCGTCTCCTCCGGGGTCGCGGAGATGCGCCGCACCTGGAACGAGCCGACTGACAACCTCAACCAGGAGTTCGAGAACCGCTCGGCAATCTACGACCGTTTGTGGGAGTACTACACGAACACCATGTGGCTCGATCTGGCCGCGTGGGAGTCCTACATGGCCGAGCACGGCCTCTACCGGCACATCCGGCCCATCTACAACCCGATCTTTCGCCTCGATGCCTTCTACCAGAGCATCTACCCGGGGCTGCTTTCTACTGGCTCGACGCGCCCGCCGGACGGCATGCCGCTTGCGATCCCGCTCGCCCGCAACACTCCGGATGAGATCCGTGCCGCCATCGGCAACGCATGGCGGTGGTCGAATTGGCAGGAGCAGAAGAACGTCTATATCACGCGGGCGGTGGTTACGGGCAACTCTTTCGTGCGCATCGCTGATGACCTCGACGGGCGCAAGGTGTACGCGGAGTCGGTGTGGCCGGGGCACGTCCAGGACCTTGAGTTGGATAGCAGCGGCAACGTCACCAGTTACGTGATTCAGTACGATACCTACGCCCCGCCCGAGGCGACGCTCCCACCCGCATCCTCGTCTCACTCATCACACCGTCAACTCGTCACGTTCACCGAGCAGGTAACGCAGGAACGCATCTTCCAGCAACTCGGCGGCACGGTCCTCCGTGACGAGGAAAATCCCTACGGCTTCGTGCCGGCGATCTGGTGGCGTTTCAATAACGTCGGCTCGGTCTATGGCCTTCCGGCGTTCTTTGCCTCAATGGGCAAGATCGACGAACTCAACCACCTGATGAGTCTGGTACACGACGAGGTGTTCAAGACGGTCGGCTCACCCATCCTGCTCCGCGGCGTGGTTAACCCGGCGGGGTTCCCGGTGGCCAAGCGCGGCTCGACCGCCGACTTCTCCTACCGGCACAGTGACCGTGAGGAGAAGGGGATCATCTACGCGCCGAACGAGAACGCGGGGATCGAGACGCTGAAGACGAACGTAGCCGAGGCGCTCCAGGTCGCGGACGGGCTGCGCAAGGAGATCGAGAACGACTTTCCGGAACTCACTGCCTATGTTGCGTTGCGCGAGATGACGCAGACCACCGGCCCTGCCGTGGATGCGCTCTCCGCCGACGTGAAGAACCGCTTCGCAAAGGCTGCGGCGTCCTCCGACCAGCAGATGGTGAAGCTGTGGCAGATGGTGCTCGCCATCGCCGGCATGCGCGTCAACCGGGGCGACTGGGGGTCGCGCTCCGAACTTGACCGCACGCGCCTCTCGTTCCAGCCGTTCAGCCTTTCGTCCTACGAGGCGGAGGAACTGGACTTCGCCATTGAGATGCGCCCCCTGGTTTATCCGAGCGCGCGCAGACGCTACGAGGACGAGGAGGTGTTCTACCGGGCGCTCTCAACCGCCCGAGACGCCGGGATTCCTGCGGACGTGTTCCTGCGCGACATGGGCTGGGATGACGCTCGTATCGAGAGCACGCGCCGCGCCATCATTGAGGGCCTGGAATCCTCGATCCAAGGCGCATCTGCCAGCGCGGAGAGGCGCAGTGCCGAGACGGTGGCCGCATAGTCGCCGAGGTAGTTTCGTCACGACTGATAGTTGGCGAACAAGAACGAATTTATATAAAATCCAAAGAAGGAACATGCGTTCGCATGTCGAACGTGTGAGTAGCAGGCGCATCCGATCCACACGTCGGACGTGTAATAAAGCGAAGAGAGGAGAACGCCGTGGCAGACGAGGGCAACAAGCCCGGAAGTGAAGGCGGAACGACGCCCGCGACGCCCGTATCGGGCGGCGCCTTGGGCGCGGGAAGCCAGCAGAGTGATGGGGGTGCCGAGGAGCGCGTACCGCGCTCGCGGCTCAACGAGGTATTGGAGCAGAAGAGGGCTGTGGAGGCGAGGCTCGCCGAACTGGAGGCGAAGCAGAAGGCAGCCGAAGAGGCAGCGCTCGCCGAGCAGGGGAAGTTCAAGGAACTCTACGAGGCGGCGGTCGCGAAGGCAGCGGAAGCCGCCGAGCGGGCACAGGCCGCGGAAGCGGCGCTCGCCAGGCGCACCGAGACCGTGCTGAAGGACTTGAAGGCACGTGTCAAGGAGTTGCCGCAGGAGTTCCAGGATATCATGGGCGAGGTAACGCCTGAGAACCTGGACGAGAAACTGGACCTATACCAACGCGTCGCGAAGGCGGCGGGGGTGCCCCCGAAGCGTGGGACGGGTCCGCTGCCGGCGCCGGTCAACGGGGGCGGCAGCAAGAAGGAAACAGAAGGAAGGCGCGAGCAGATTGCGCTCGTGCGACGCGCATTCTGAACGCAGGAGGCGCGCGCCACGTTTGTTGGCGGTCACTTCCTGCGTCGGAGTAGGGGAGAAAGAGCATGGCAGACCTCTCTCTCGTGATGGCTGGTGTGTGCGCCACGGTCGGCATGCCTGCGGACCAGAAGACGCTCGTGGCGTCCGAGGCCCTGGAGGCAGGCACTGTGGTGCGAATTATCCAGTCGGGCACGAACGCAGGGAAGTGGACGAAGGCTGACGCCACGTCCTACGAGAACGCGAATGCCTACGGCATCGTGCTCAAGACGGTCGTGGCCGGCCAGCCGGTGACGGCGGTTCGCAAGGGCTATATCGATGGCTTTGACCTGTCTGGTGTGAACTACTGGACGGACGTGTACTTGTCGGACACCCCGGGCGCGCTCGCGGACGCCGTGGGCACGATCCAGAAGGCCGTCGCCGCGGTGGTGCCGTCGAACTCGCAGCGTCTCGGCACTGCCCCGGACAAGATCCTCCTGGTGGACTTCCCGCTACGGCAGGAGGCGGTCGTTGACGCTAATTTCGACAGCGGTACGACCGACGGGAAGGTCGCAGCCCTCATCGCCGCGATGAAGAAGCTTGGCCTGATTGAGGGGGCGGCGTAATAAGGGGAGGTGAACGACAATGGCTAACCACGCACTCTACGGCTTCGAGAACCTCACCTCCCGTATGTCGGAGCGGGTTACGACTATCGGGGTCGATGACGTTCTCGATGCCATCAACCAGAGCCTCGAGGAGCACAACCGCCAGTTGAACGCCCTCGTGGGCTTGTTCGCGGAAACGACCACGGACTTCCAGACCCAGTACCGCACTCCGGTGCACTACCGACTCCAGCCGCTCGATGAGAACGGCCGGGCCGAGCCGATCCGGCGCGCGGGTGCCTACACCTGTGCCTGGCCGCTTAAGCAGGCTGGTTTGGCCCGCGGCGAGAACTACGTCACTGGCGTGAAGACGACCCTCGCGGAGTTGGCGATGGACATCGCCGCCATCGAGGAGGCTGACGCGCGCTGGATGCGCGACCAGATTCTCGCCGCACTGTTCAACAACGTCACCTGGACCTATCCGGATGACCTGCACGGGGATCTGTCGATCCAGCCGCTCGCGAACGGCGATGCCGTTACCTACAACCTGCGGACTGGTGATGACATTCCGGCGACGGACAACCACTACCTCGCGCAGGCCGAAGCCATCAGTGACACCAACAACCCGTTCGAGACGGCGTGGGAGGAGCTGATGGAGCACCCGGAGAACGAGGGCGCGGAGGTCATCGCGCTGGTGCCCTACAACTTGCGTAGCAGCATCCGCGCGCTCACCGACTACTACGACGCCCCAGACGCCAACATCAACTACGGGAACGATACTGCGCTCCTCGGGGCCTTCCCGAACATCGCGGTGCCCGGTGAGATGCTGGGTTACGTCGGTGGAGGGCGCACGAAGGTCTGGGTGTGCGAGTGGCGCTCCCTGCCCAACAACTACATCATTCACGTCGCCGTGGGCGCCCCCGCGGGCAAGCCGCTGCGCATGCGGCAGCACGAAGAAGCGGAGCTCCAGGGCTTCAAGATGGTTGCGACCCGCGAGGACTATCCGTACAGTGAGAGCCAGTGGCTCCGGTTCGCCGGCTTCGGTGGCTGGGCACGGGTCTCCGCGACGGTGACTCTCATCGGGAGTGGGTCCTACGCCATCCCGACCGGATACGCTGAGCCGGTGCCCTAACGGCCACGCCTGGTCCCTGCCGTCTAACTCAGTCGCGTCCGCGGCAGGGACCGGGCATATGCCCTTTCTGGGGAGGTGTTCACCTATGGCTTCTGAGAGCGTTGTCAAGAAGCGGATCAACGCCGCGACAGACCGGATCAAGGCGTCCGTGGCACGCCTGGGGGTTGTGCTTGGTCGCGAGATCCGCTGGCCGCACAACAAGGACCCGCTCGTGTCTCGCGCGCTCATCCTGGAGACCGTCGCCGACGCCTTCGAGCAACTGGACCTCGCCCCGGAAAACGAGGCGACGAAAGCGGCGTCACGAGACGTGTCGAACGATGTGAGCGAGGTACTGCTCGCTCTCCTGGCGCGAGGTGCGGGGGTCTATGAAGTGGTTCTGGACGACAACGGTGAACCGGTGTCGATCAAGCGCTTCAAGACGAAGCGCACCGGTCCCGGGGAGGTGATCCAGCTGTGAGCACCTTCGGTCGATCCGACGTGGTGGATTTCCTGCGTGGCGAGCATCGCGCGCTCGCCGCGGACGCGGGTGTTGAGATTAACGATACCGCTGCGGGCGTCAAGAGCGTGATCGACCGTACCTTCCTGGAGCTAGGAACGGCCTACTCAAGCCTTTCGTCGGCGACCGCTGACGAGATGCTTTACCTGCCGGCCTGCGAGATCGCGTCCTACTTCCTCCTGCGGCGCATCGCTTCGATCTATGCGCCGAAGGCGGATGTGTGGACCGAGCACCCCTCTCCGGAGGAGCGGCGGTCGCAGAAGTTCGAGCAGGTGACGAAGTTGATGAACGCCGCGAAGAAGGCCGCTCAGGGGTTCGGTTACCTCACCGAGGCGGACGGCGCCGACAACATGGCGACCTACGGCACCTTCCTCGTGGATAACTTGGAACCGGAACCGGAGTAAACGATGCTCGTCGCCCGCGTTGATCCTGAGAGCGAAGCAATCAAGCGGCTGGACATGCTGCTGGAGAAGTTGCGCAACGTTCTCCCACAGCGTACGTTGCCGTCTCTTTTCACGCACCTCGCCCGGCGGTCGGAGCAGGCGATCCTGGGCGAACGGGAGCCGGACGGTACCCCGTTTGAGGCGCTGGCCCCCAGCTACGCCAGCTGGCGTAGGCGCAAGGGCTACACGGTTGGCGGTAAGGTGACGATGTTGCGCATGGGCGCGGCCTACCGTGGGCGCGGCCCGAACCAACTCTTTCGCAGCCTCCGCCCAGGTGCTTCAATGAACATCTCTACGCTGGATACGAAGCGTTCCGGTGGTGTCACCGAGCACGTGCTGACCTACGGCACGTCAGACCCGGTGGGCGCTTTGATGCAGAAGGACCCTGTGCCTGGCGGACCGATCTCAGAACTTAGCGGCGTACCTGCGCGCCCGTTCCTCTACATGACGGACAGCGACTGCGACTACGCCGTGAAACTCGTGATGGACATGTTGGAGGAGGAGGCGTAGCATGGCACACCTGATCGAACCGCTGGAGATGCGGGACCAACTCTACGACTTCCTCTCAAACCACGCCATGCTCACTGAGATCGCCACATGGAGCAAGTCGCTCCTCGACGTGGTGCCCGACGAGGCGGATTCGGCTGGGAAGGCCTTCCCGGTCGCCGCGGTGACGTGGCACTACGAGTGGAACGCGATGGAGACCTCGCCGATCTACGTTGGTGGTACTGATCGGCGCCGGTTGCTCCTGTGGGTGTGCATCTCCTGCAAGGCGAGCATCGCCGACGGGGGGTCGGACGTGACTTCGACCGACCAGGCGGTGCGTCTGGCGAACCTCGTGGAGTTGGTGCTCCGCTCGAACGATGGGCGGGCACTTTCTTACGGTGGCAACACTGCCGCGCAGGGCGTGGCGACGCCAGAGATGCGCATCCGGGTCGCCCGCAAGGACACCGACCTAAAGAAATGGTACTCCACGGTGTACATCCGCGTGGAGATCACCAACATCCGGGGGCAGATTTCATAGGAGGGGATGATGCGAAACTTCAGAGTGCGCGAGGACTGCCCATTCGAGGAGGTCGCCTTCGGAGCGCCTTCGGTCGGCTTGAAGAAGCGCGGTGAAGCCTTCTCCACCGATGACTCGGCGTTCCTCCTCGCGTTTGACTGTGGGCAGGTCGAGTATGTCGAGGAGGTAGCGCCCGTGCAGGAAACGCTTGCCTCCACGCCGAAAAAGGGGAAAGGCGGCTGCTGCGGGCAGGTTGAGTGTGTTGAGGAGGTAGCGTCCGAGCAGGAAGCGCCTGCCTCCACGTCGAAAAAGGGGAAAGGCGGCTGATGCTGACCTGCTCTCCTGGAGGTGAGCGATGGCAAGAGCAACTACGATAGTTCAGAAAGTCAACGACGCTTTTCCGCTCTACGGGGCGCAGACAACCCTCGGAACGCCGGTTGTCCCGGCGACACGATGGGATCCGGTCACTGGTGGTGAAGTCTACCTGCGCCCGAACACGCAGACGGACCGTTTTGTGGGCGCCCGCGTCTACCGGCGTGGAGGCATTATTCGCGCTGGGATCGACAACCTGGAATTCCGGCCTCGAAACGCGACCATCCTGGAGATGGCCGTTCGCGGATCAAGCAGTGACCCGACCGGCGAATGGGCCTACGACGGGCAGGTTCAGGCGAACACGATCTACGCTGGTAGCACGCAGGAGTGCGTGCAGTTGGACTGGGCGAAGATCAACACCCTGGAACTCACCCAGGAGTACCCCGCGGACGGTGACGACCTTCCGCTGACCGCGACTGCTACCATCGTCGCTGCGACCGGCGTAGTGGGGACTACCGGGTTGACGAAGCAGGAAGCGGAGACCTCGCCGACCTTGCAAGGGTGGCAGAGCTTGGTCACGCTCTCCGGTATCGTCGCTGGAGCGCGCATCCGGCGTTGGCGACTCTACATTAACAACAACATCTCCTACATGACTTACGGAGACATCTCCTCGGCGAACCGTTACGCATCGGAGCTGCGTGAGGGCGAGGAGGAGGTGGAGTTCGAGCTCGACGTGGAGATCCCACTGTCGTGGGCGGCGGCGGCGAACAACGATTACAACGCGGTCTGTTACACCCCGGGGCCGATCTCCGGTACTATCGTTTACACGAACAACTGCACGGGTGGTTCGCCACAGACGACGACGCTCATGCTCTCGAACCTGGTGCTTGCCGAGGACCAGGGGTTCAGTGAGCCGTATGAGGCGGAGGGCGCTGACCGTGAGCCTGTGAAGGTCTTCACCTTCAAGTTCGTGAAGAATGACCCGACGCTCATCTCGTTCGCTGCTGTTACCGCTTGATGCTTGAAAGGACACCGACCGATGAAGATCGCACCGCTAGAGAAGACGCTCGAATTGGACGGAGCGGTATTCCGCTACCGAATCCCGTGGGGGGCGAAGCAGGCATACATCGCGCTCGCGCATGGAGCGCAGAGTGAAGTATCTCCGGAGGCGCGTCGCATGATCGCCGACGCACAGCGTGAAGGCCGTGAGCTCACGCCGGAAGAGATGGCTGAGATCGGCGGCGACTCCGTGATTGACGTAGCGAAGGCAGTGGACATTTTCTTCTCACACCGATGCCTTACCGACTGGGACGGCGTGATGGTCGTTGACGCTGAGGGGAACGAGAAGCCGCTGCCGTTCTCCCACGAGAATGCGAAGGAGTACCTCCCCGGCGAGGCCATCGTCGCGCTCGCGATGGACGCGCTGATGCGAATAGTGGAGTCCTCGGGAAACTGAAGCGGCTCCGCGAACAGGCGGAGCGGTACGCACGTGGGCAGGAGGTCATCGATCCGGAGCCTGCCATCCAGTACGATATGCTCCTGCGTCGCTACCCTGGCTATCGAGGCGTCGATGACCTCTTGAACGAACACGCGGAGGTCATCGACGCCTTTCTTGTGATTGCCGAGGCCGAGGGGCGGCATCAAGAGGCGGAAAACCGCAAACTCGAAGCGATGTCACGCCGCTCTGGAAGGAGGTGAGTACGTGTCCGATAAGAACCTCGAACTGAAAATCGTCGTCCGCACCGTGGACGAAGCCTCGAAAGTCATCCGTCAGATCAAGCAAGAAGCGGCTCGGCAGGTATCTGGCCGTGGCGGCGCAGGTGTCAGAAGCGAAGAAGCAATAGGCCAGGGTCGGCAGAAGCGTCCGCAGGCGAAGGGGCAGGGGCACCTGCAGAGTGTCGCGGATGATGTTAAACGCATTAGCCAGATGTATAAACTTGGTCTCAAAGGGTACGAACACCTCCCGGACGACGTGCAGAAGGCGTTGATGACGATAGAAGGGGCGCAGCAGCAGATTTTGAATACGGTTGCGGAAGGGGCTGTACTCGACAGCCAGTTGGATGAACGTAAGCTCGGACATCTTAAAGACCTCCCGAACGCCGAGAAGAAAGCGGCGCTAAAGATAGAAAAGGAGATCGATCGGCGTACGGATGCGAAAGCGAGAGAGTATGAACTCGACAGCAAGTTGCATGAACTTGGTATCAAAGATATTGAAAACCTCACGTTCGCCCAGAAGAAGGCGAGGTTAATTGAAGAAACTGAGCGGCTACGGCGTGATAAGAATCGTAGGAAATCGGTTGATCTCGACAAACAGGCGGCTGAACTTGGTATCAAGTGGCGTGGAAACCTCACGAACGCCGAGAAGGAGCTGGCGATAGCGGCTCACAAACGTCGTGAGGCTATGAGGCGGGCAAACGAGCAGTTGCTCCGCTTCCGCTTGATGGACGTGGCGATGGGGCTGCGCACCATCTCCACCGAAGCGTTCGTTCTCGGGTCTTCCATGCTCGGTGTCGGCGTAGCCGTGGCGCGGGCTTCGCTGCAAATGAACACGGCGCTCGTCCGCTTCCGGAAGACCGCCGAGGCGATCATTGGGAATAAGGAGGCGGCGCAGCAGCTTGAGTCTGAACTCACCTCGTTCATCATTCGCTCGCCGTTTAAGACCCAGGAGGCGACGGAATCCGCGCGCAAGCTCATCCAGGTGGTCGGCGCTGACGCCGTGCGCTACCTGGAGGACCTGGCGAACCTCACCGCTGGCTCCGGCGGCGATCAGGCGACGCTTGACCGCATCATCACCACCTTCGTGCAGTCCTACAAGGACCCGAGGTTGATGGGCTACACTACACGCTCGCTCACGCGCAACACGGTGCAGATCCTCGCGCTCGTCCGCAAGGGCCTCGAGGAGGAGGGGAAGAAACTCTCCGAGGAGCAGGTGAGCGCCCTCATCAACAGCAGCATGAGCGGCAAGCGCTTCTGGGAACTGCTCTTGAAGGGGTCCAAGGCCACCTTCGGCCCCGACATCATGAAGCACCTCGGGGAAAAAGACCCACTGTTCCAGTGGGAGGTGACGATAGACCACCTTCTGGTGAAGCTCCACCAGCTTACGGGGCCGTTCCGCGAATGGCTGCTCGCCGTGCTCAAGGGGATCAACAGCATTCTTGACAAGTTCGATAACGCCCCCGGTGGGCTGGGGGCGGTCCTATTCTCGCTTGGCATCACCGCGTCCATCGTCTTCGGCGGCATGCTCGTCGCGCTTTCTGGCATTCTGTTCATGGCGAACCTCGTCGTGCTCTCCATCATCGGTATTCGCTCGGCGATGAACGCTCTTGGCGTTTCAACGCTCGGTGAGCTAGTCGCCGCCGGGAAGGCGTGGGTCGGCGGGGCGCTCTCTGCTGGCAAGGCTGGGGCCGGCGGGGCACTCTCTGCTGGCAAGGCGTTGGCCGGCGGCGTGATTGGCGCCAGTGGCTGGACGAAAGGGCCGGGAGTGTTCAAAAGAGTCGCGGCGTGGTGGCGCGG
>LFRM01121592.1_pt1 | contig 15119 bp, 8 predicted proteins | sample 618341 | NCBI WGS metagenome assembly LFRM01 (sample SAMN03654438, study PRJNA283298) | anaerobic digester metagenome | isolation source: pool of bioreactors CSTR01a, CSTR02a, and CSTR03a thermophilic anaerobic... | place: Denmark: Kgs. Lyngby | collected 2014-05-21 | reverse complement strand
TCCAGTTCCCAGTCATGGACAGCAGTCCGGTAGTTGTCCCACTCGGCCTTCTTGGCCCGGAGGAAGTATTGGTAGATGTGGCTGCCGAGGGCAGCGCGGATGACCGGGTCCCTTTCCAGCTCCTCCAGGGCTTCGGCCAGGCTTCCCGGCAGGCTGGGAATGTTGTGGCTTTCCCGTTCCGCCTCGCTCATGCCATAGATGTTTTCCGAAACGGGGTCGGGGGGCAGGATCTGGTTGTCGATCCCGTCCAGGCCTGCCATGAGGATGACGGCCAGGGCCAGGTAGGGGTTGCAGGCCGGGTCGGGGCTCCTGAGCTCGATCCGGGTTCCCTCGCCCCGGACGGAGGGGATCCGGATGAGGGGGCTCCGGTTCCCTTCCGACCAGGCGATGTAAACGGGGGCCTCGTAACCGGGCACCAGGCGTTTATAGGAGTTGACCAGAGGGTTGGTGATGGCTGTATAAGCCCGGGCGTGCTTCATCAGGCCCCCGATGAAGTAGAGGGCCACATCGCTCAGCTGATACTGGGCGTCGGGGTCATAGAAGGCATTGCGGCCATTCTGGAAAAGGGACAAATTTATGTGCATGCCGGAGCCGCAGACGCCGTAAAGGGGCTTGGGCATAAAGGTGGCGTGGAGATTGTGCTGGGCGGCTATGGTTTTGACCACGAAGCGAAAGGTGACCACATTGTCGGCGGTGCGGAGGGCATCGGCATAGCGGAAGTCTATCTCGTGCTGGCCCGGGGCCACCTCATGGTGGGCCGCCTCCACCTCAAAGCCCATCTTCTGCAGGGCCAGGACCATGTCCCGCCGGGCATTTTCCCCCACGTCCATGGGGACCAGGTCGAAGTAGCCGGCCCGGTCGCAGGTGATGGTGGTGGGCTTGCCCCGGTCATCCCGGCGAAAGAGAAAGAACTCCGGCTCCGGGCCGGCGTACAGGGTATACCCCCGGGCGGCCGCTTCGGCCACGGCCCTTTTCAAGGCGCCCCGGGGGCAGCCGGCAAAGGGCTTGCCATCGTGGGTGTAGACATCGCAGATAATCCGGGCGGCGGTGGCGCCGTTGCCGATGGTCCAGGGCAGGACGGTAAAGGTGGCAAAGTCGGGGCGCAGTGCCATGTCCGATTCCTGGATGCGGGTAAAGCCCTCGATGGAGGAGCCGTCAAACATAATCCTGCCGTCCAGGGCCGTTTCCAGTTGATCGCTGGGAATGGCGACATTTTTGGTAATCCCCTGGACATCGGTAAACTCCAGCATGATAAAGCGGACCTGATTTTCTTCGACTAACTGTAAAATCCTCTCCCGCGTTATTTTCAACCTCTGTTTCGCTCCCTTCCCAAAAGATGCTCCGGTCCTTGGCTAGAGAAGGAAAAAAGCGGCACCTTTCCCACAGGGGAGGTGCCTTTCCCTTTGCAACACGTCCCTGTGCCATAACACTATTTTAGTCTAAGGCTTTGCGGTTCTGCTGTCAATCGCCGGGACGGGGGTCAAGGGCAAAAGAAGAGTTTCCGGGCAGGGTTTTGTCCCCAGGAAGCAAATATTAGAAATAATATTCTGGCAGCAGGGAGGGATGGCCGTGGCCATGCCGGTACAGGACTTACTGAAGGGGCTGGGGCAGCTGAGGGAAAGGCTGGAGGGCACCTTGCCCCCGGCCCGGCTGGAGACCCTCCTGGCCGGCTGGCTCCTGGCCAGGGCCTGGAGGGATAGGGGCTATTGTTCGGGGGATGGCGGCTTAACCAGCCAAGGCCTCCCGGCATTCTATCCCTCCCTGGCCGCAGGGGAGCTGGCCGCCCTCTGGGAGGATTGGGAAGGGCTTTGGGACCAGGAAGGGGTCAGGGTCAAGGAGGCGCTGGGGGAGACTTTTCTGGGTGATATGGCGGTGGAAGACCTCAGCGCCCTTTATTCTTACCTCCAGCACCCCCGGCGCCGCCGGCGCCTGGGAGCCTATTACAGCCCCCCGGAAATAGTGGATTTTATCCTCGGGCACACCCTGCTTCCCCTTTTGGAGGAGAGGGGGCCCGAGGGGGTCACCTTCCTTGATCCGGCCTGCGGCTGTGGCCACTTTCTGGCCCGGGCCTACGATTATTTCCGGGCCGCCTACCAGGAAAGGGGCTTTCCCCCGGGACGAATTCCCTTCCTGATCTTAAAGGATAATCTCTTCGGCGTGGATCTGGACCCCTGGGCCCTGCAGCTGGCCGCCCTGCACCTTTTGGAGAAGGACAGGGAGCTCTGGCAGCAGGAGGGTGGCCTCCCGGCCTTGAATCTGCTCCGCCTCGATGCCCTGAACAAGGAGGAAGGGGGGACTTCCTTTTTAAGGGGCTCCTTTAGCGTGGTGGTGGGGAACCCGCCCCATGTGACCAACTACGCCCGCCCCTCCCAGCGCCTGGACCAGTCCTACATCGATACCCTCAAGCCCCAGTACCAGTTCAGCCGGCGGCGGACCAGCAACCGCTATAACCTCACCATGTTCTTTTTGGAGCGCTTCCTGGAACTTTTGGAAGCGGAGGGCAGGGCCGGCCTGGTCCTGGATGGGAGCGGTTTTCAGACCACCGTTTACCGGGAAATCCGGGCCGAACTCTCCTCCCGGGCCTTAATTCTTCATTTTGTCGCCGGCCTGGAGGCCTTCCCCGGGGTCAACAACCGCCAGGCCATCCTGATTATGGAAAGGGCCGACGGGGAGGGGCGGGGGGGCCACCGGATCAAGTACCGCTGGGGCCTGCAGGGGGAGGTGGTGGAAATCCCCCAGGCTTCCTGGTCCGGCAGCTGGCAAAGGCCGGTAGCCCCGGAGCTTGCCCACCTCTTGGCCAAGATTGAAAAGGCCGGCCGCCCCCTGGAGGTATTGTACCGGCCCATCTCGGGCATAAATGTCACCAACCGGCCGGAAGCCGGCCTGAAACCCTTTCTGAGCCAGGAGCCCCTGGATGGCACCTACCACAAGGCCATCTTCAGCGGGAACATTTCCCCCTATATCCTCCGCTGGCCCACCAGGGAGCAGGAAGAGGCCCGGGGGCGGAAGCGGAAATACATCTGCTACGACCGGGATCTGGCCCGGGCCGTCAATCAATACCTGGCGGCCCGGGGGGAGAAGGCCCGGGTCTCCATCGGCAGGAGTGAGGAGCGCTTTCGCCAGCCCAAGCTCTTTGTCCGCCAGTCCCTGGGAGGGGACCGGCGCCTTGCGGCGGCCTACAGCACCGATCCCGAGGAATACTGCGACAACAGCGTGTATGTCATCAACCTTCAGGATCCCGCCTATTCCCTCCTTTACCTCCTGGCCCTCTTAAACAGCAGCCTCATCACCTTCTACGCCCGGGAGGCCGACTTCCTTTCCGCCGCCTCCAGCGCCACGGCAACCCGCCTGCCCATGGGAAAGGGCGGGGGCAGGGGACTGCGCCAGCTGCCCGTTCCCGCTGTCCCAGCTCCCGTCCAGGAGCCCCTAATTGCCCTGGCCCGGCAGCTGATTACCCTGGGGGAAGAAGTGAAGGCCGCCGAAGCCCGGGGCGCTACCGGGACAGTGGCGGCCCTGGCGGAGGAGATGGCAAAACTAAAGGAGCAGGTGGATGCGGAGGTTTTTTCCCTCTACGGCCTGACCCCTGCAGAAGGGGAGCTGATCCGGCGCTGCCTCAGGGACGGTGAAGATGGGCTGGGGAAATAAAATGACGAAAAAGGGAGAAAAATTGGCGGCCGAGGCAGGAATTCGGCTGTGGGTGTATAAGCTATAAAATAGCGGCATTTACGGAGCGGGAAAGACAAGACAACAACTGGAGGTGTAAAAGATGGGACTGCTGCTGGCTGCGCTGGGAGGGGTTATAGCAGGTATTCTCCTGAAAAGGGCCCGGGTGGAAGTGTCGACGCGCTTTATCTTTAATGCCGTGATCTTTGCCCTGGTAATTGCCCAGACGGTCCTCTACTTCTTTGATTCCGGCCTCCCTGCTGGCACCATCCTCACTGTCCTCCTGGTCCTGTGGGGTATGGACATGGTGTCCAGCTGGGGAAGCAGTCGCGATTACTAAGGCATCTCCAGGTACCCGTCGGTATAGATCCCCTGCTCCCGGTTCATGCCGGGGGCAGGGGATGCTTGTTTTGGGCCGGGGTCTTTGGTTCCCTTTGAGATGGGTTTCTATTGGGAAAAATGCGATTATTTGCCGCGGCGTTGACAGGCCCCGGAGCCTTCTGATAGTATATAAGGCAATGCGGCAGGTTACAGCCGCCCAAAAAGTGCATAGGATCCCGGCACAATGTTGTGCCACTCTTATCAAGAGAGGTGGAGGGACTGGCCCTGTGAAGCCTCGGCAACCATCCCCGTGGGGAACGGTGCCAATTCCAGCGGAGTGCGACTCCGGAAGATAAGAGGATGGGTGGACGATTATTTACCCCTTTCCTCGTGTGTTCCGAGAAGCGCACAGAAAGGGGTAAATTTTTTTGGTGAGGGGAGGTGGAGGTTGTGGCAGTATTCATCCTGGCCCACACCCTTCAGGAGGTTTGTAACTCTTCCCAGGTGCTGCCCGCGGAGGGGCGAATGCCCCGGACCGGGGCTCGAGCATAATAACTCTCAAAATAGGAGTTTACATTGTACCAGTATCTGGGAAAGGAGCAGAAAACAATGACAACGAAAAGGAATTTTCACTTCGAGACTTTGCAGGTCCACGGGGGCCAGGAGGTCGATCCGGCCACTGGGTCCCGGGCAGTGCCCATCTACCAGACCACAGCCTATGTCTTTCAAGACGCCGACCATGCCGCCCGGCTCTTTGCCGCCGAGGAAGAAGGCAATATCTATACCAGGATCATGAACCCCACCACCGCCGTCTTTGAAGAGCGGATGGCCCTCCTGGAAGGGGGCCTGGGGGCCCTGGCCACGGCTTCGGGACAGGCCGCCACCGCCCTGGCCCTCTTCACCCTCTGTCAAGCGGGAGATGAGATCGTGGCCGCCACCACCATCTATGGCGGGACCTACCATCTCTTTGCCGAGACCTTTCCCCAGCACGGCATCCAGGTCCGCTTTGTCGACCCCTCGGACCCGGAGAATTTCCGCCGGGCCCTGACGCCCAATACCAAGGCCTTCTTTGCCGAGAGCATCGGCAACCCCCTGGTTAATGTCCTGGACATTAGCGCCGTGGCCGAAATAGCCCATGAAGCCGGGATTCCCCTGGTGGTGGACAATACCCTGGCCTCCCCCTACCTCTGCCGCCCCATCGAGCACGGGGCCGACATTGTGGTTCACTCGGCTTCCAAATTTATCTGCGGCCATGGGACCGTCATTGCCGGGGTGATTGTAGATGGGGGCAAGTTTGACTGGACCAATGGCCGCTTCCCCGGCCTTGCCCGGCCCGATGAGCCGGAAAGCTCCTACACAGAGCGCTTTGGGGAGCTGGCCTACATTGCCCGGGCCCGGTCCGAGGGCCTGCGGGATCTGGGCCCGACCCTGAGCCCCTTATCCGCCTTCCTGCTCCTGCAGGGGCTGGAAACCCTCTCCTTGCGCATGGAAAGGCACTCGGAAAACGGGCTGGCGGTGGCCCGCTATTTGCAAGCTCACCCCAAGGTGGACTGGGTCTGCTACCCCGGCCTGCCAGAACATCCCACCCACCATCTTGCCCAAAAATACCTGGACGGCCATGGGGCCATTCTTTCCTTTGGCATCAAGGGGGGGCTGGAGGCAGGAAAGAGCCTGATCAACAATGTCAAGCTCTGGTCCCTCCTGGCCAATATCGGCGACGCCAAGTCCCTCATCATTCACCCGGCCACCACCACCCACCAGCAGCTTACTCCCGAGCAGCAGCTGGAAGCGGGAATAACGCCAGATCTGGTCCGCCTGTCGGTGGGCCTGGAACACATTGACGATCTCCTGGCCGATCTGGAGCAGGCCCTGGATAAGGTGTAGGGGAGGGATAGAGAGATGGCACAAGCTCTGCGCCTAGAAGAGGAAAGGACCGTAGGTCTGGTTGAAACCCGCTCTTTTTCCCTGCCCGGACCCCTGCCCCTGGATGGGGGGGAGGTTCTGGAAGAGCCCGTCCTGGCCTATGAGACCTACGGCCGCTTAAATAAGAAGAGGGACAATGCTATCCTTATTTGCCATGCCCTGACGGGGGATGCCCATGCCGCCGGCTACCACAGTCCCCGGGACCGGAAGCCGGGCTGGTGGGAGACCCTGATCGGGCCGGGGAAGGGCATCGATACCGACCGCTTCTTTGTCATCTGTTCCAATGTCATTGGGGGCTGCAAGGGGTCTACCGGCCCCTCTTCCCCCAACCCCCGGACGGGGCGGCCCTACGGCCTGGATTTTCCCATTATCAGCGTGGGGGATATGGTCCGGGCCCAGGCCCAGCTGGTGGATTACCTGGGCATTGAGACCCTCCACGGGGTAGTGGGCGGTTCCATGGGGGGCATGCAGGTCCTCCAGTGGGCCGTATCCTATCCGGAGCGCCTGCAAAAGGCTGTGGTCATTGCCAGTGCCCTCGCCCACAACGCCCAGCAGATTGCCTTCAATGAAGTGGGCCGCCAGGCCATCATGGCCGATCCCGGCTGGCGGCAGGGCCACTACTACGGCACCTCCGGGCCCCGGTCCGGCCTGGCAGTGGCCCGGATGGTGGGACACATCACCTACCTCTGCCGGGAGGGTATGGACAAGAAGTTCGGCCGCCGGATCCAGTATAAAGGCGGAGAGAAATTCTCCCCCTCCTTTGCCGTGGAAAGCTACCTGTCTTACCAGGGAAAATCCTTTGTGGAGCGCTTTGATGCCAACAGCTACCTCTACATTACCAAGGCCATCGACAACTTCAACCTGGCCCCCGATGGCAGGCTGGAGGAAGTCCTTGCCCGGGTCCAGGCCGAGACCCTGGTCGTCTCCTTTGACTCCGACTGGCTGTATCCTTCCTACCAGTCCCAGGAGATTGCCGCCGCCCTGGAGGGGGCCGGCTGCCGGGTGGACTACTGGGAGCTGGCCTCGGACTACGGCCACGATGCCTTCCTCATTGAAAACCCACCCCTCTCCGCCCTGGTACGGGACTTTCTCAGTTGACAATTGACAATGGACAATTGACAATTTTTGGGGTTGCGGGTCGGCGGTAGGGACGATTCAACAATTGAAATTAATTTGGTAGACCGCTGGGGACTTGTTCTATGGTAAAGATAACACTTCTGGCGGAGCGACATTGCGACGAGCGGCTAAGAAACTCGCGACGGTTCCGCAGGCCAGCGGGGCGGAGGACAGGAGGTCCGGAGCCTTCGTGCGGGACATGGAGGTCCCATGGGCTCACGACCCCGCTGGACAAGGAACCGGAGCGCAAGTTTCTTCCGCGAGGAGAACTGGGAGCGAAGCCAGAAGTGTTTTTTTACTATAGGAAGGGGACAGCCCTGATCTGGAAGTTGGAAGTTGGAGGTTGGAAGTTGGAAAGGGGGACACAAAAGAACCGTCCCCCTGTGTCTCATGTTTGGTGGACCGGTAAATGGTAGGGGCGACCTGTGGTCGCCCCTTTTGGAAGTTAGCAGCTAGAGGTTAGAGGTTCGAGGTTCTCGAACAAGAAAGGAAAACAGCACTTCTAAGCTTTTCGCCGGAAGTGCTGTTTTTTTGGCTGATCTTTATAAAAGTGTGCTCCTCCACCCCTATTATCCCCTGATCTTTACTTCAACGGTATGCAAAGGTACTTCCTTACCTGATCGCCGGATGGCTTCCTGTACCAGGCGGACCAGGCCGGTGCAGCAGGGGACCTCCATGTAGGCCACGGTGATGTCCTGGAGGTTGTTGGCCTTAATAATGGCAGCCAGTTTAACAAGGTATTCTTCTACATTATCCAGCTTGGGGCAGCCAATAACTACCGTCCGGCCCTTGAGCAGGTCCCGGTGAAAATCGGGGTGGGCAAAGGCGGTGCAGTCGGCCGCTACCAAAAGGTGAGCCCCTTCAAAAAAGGAGGCTTCCGGGTGAACCAGCCGCAGCTGGACGGGCCAGTTGCCCAGCTGGGACGGGCTGGTCTCTTCTGGCTCAGCTTCTGCTGCTGCTGGTGCTTCCTTTTCCGCAGCCAGATTCAGCTGGCAGGCGCCGGGGCAGCCCCCCAACTTATTCTTTACTTCATCGATATTGGCCAGCCGCTCGGCCACAGCTTCTTCGTCGAAGGCTTCTGCCTCCCGCTCGATGATGCTGATAGCCCCCCGGGGACAGTGGCCCAGGCAGTCTCCCAGGCCGTCGCAGTACTTGTCGGCCACCAGCCTGGCCTTGCCGTCGATAATCTGGAGGGCACCCTCAGCACAGTTGGGAATACAAAGGCCGCAGCCGTCACATTTCTCTTCATCAATATGGATTATCTTACGCACTACCATAGCGGTTTCTCCCCCTTTTAGTTCAATGTCCTACAACAAATTTATTATATCAAAAGGTCTTCGTCTGTGATCTGGATCATTTTTCTGCGTTATTGCTCTGAAAATACCATGTCCCCCCTGCTCCTGCCGGTAACCATAATAATTGTCAATTGTCAACTGTCAATTGTCCACTGTAATATGGGGAGGGATAGACTTCTCTCTGTCGAAGTAGAGGATTGAGAAAAGGAGGCAAAGAGATGCACCCGGAAAAACTGCTGGCTGAGATAAGACAGCACCCTTCCTATAAGGGACAGATAAAACATATAGAGAAAATTCCCCCCCGGGAAGCCCGCTACGGCAGCCTGGAGGTGCCCCTGCACCCCCTCCTGGCCCGGCACCTCCAGGAGCAGGGCATTACCAATCTCTACAGCCACCAGGCGGCGGCTGTCAATGCCGTGGCGGCGGGGGAGAATGTTGTGGTGGTCACCCCCACGGCTTCGGGGAAGACCCTCTGCTACAACTTACCCGTTTTGAATGCCCTGATCCAGGATCCTGCGGGCCGGGCCCTGTATCTTTTTCCCACCAAGGCCCTGAGCCGGGACCAGCTGGATGCGGTCCAGGCCTTTCCCGTACCCGTCACGGCTGCCGTCTATGACGGGGACACCCCGGATCAGGAGAAGCTGGCCATCCGGGAGGAGGCCCAGATTGTCATCAGCAACCCCGACATGCTCCACCTGGGCATCCTCCCCAATCATCTCAAGTGGCATTCCTTCTTCAGCAGGCTCCGCTTTATCGTCATCGATGAACTCCACGCCTACCGGGGTGTCTTTGGGACCAATGTGGCCCACATCCTGCGCCGGCTCCGGCGCATCTGCTCCTACTATGGTTCCGAGCCCCAGTTTATCCTCAGTTCCGCCACCATCGCCAACCCCCGGGAACACGCCCAGCGGCTGACGGGGGTGCCGGTAACCCTCATCGACGACAATGGGGCCCCCCAGGGGGAGCGCCATTTTGTCCTCTGGAGCCCACCCCAAAACCGGAGCTACATCCACGACGTGGCCTGGCTCCTGGCCCTGCTCATGAAGGAACGGGCCCGCACCATTACCTTTTCCCGGGCCCGGCAGGTGACAGAGCGGATCCTCCGCCTGGCCCGGAACTCCCTGCCCGGGGGCCTGGCCGGGAAACTGGTAGCCTACCGGGGCGGTTACCTGGCCCGGGAGCGGCGGCAGATCGAACAGGCCCTCTTTACCGGCCGGCTCCTGGGGGTTGTCTCCACCAATGCCCTGGAGCTGGGCATCGATGTGGGAGAGCTGGAGGTCTGCATCATCGCAGGCTTTCCCGGCACCATCGCCTCCACCTGGCAGCAGGCCGGCCGGGTGGGGAGAAGGCAGAAGGATTCCCTGGTGCTCTTTATCGCCGTGGCCAATCCCCTGGACCAGTATTTCCTCCGCCATCCGGAGGTTCTCTTTACCCGGCCCACCGAACAGGCCCTCATTGACCCGGCCAACCCCTATATCCTCATGGGCCACCTGCCCTGTGCCGCCCAGGAGCTCCCCCTGACCGATGCTGATCTTGCCCTCTGGGACGACATCTCCCAGGATCTCCTTTTGCTCCTGGCCGAAGACGGCCAGGTCATCAATTCCGACGACCGCTGGTACTACCTGGGGGAAGGCTATCCCGCCGACCGGGTGCAGATCCGCACGGCCGGGGAGACCTTCCAGCTCCGGGACAGGGGAAACAGAAACCGCCTGGTGGGGGTCATCGACGGCCAGCTGGCCCTTTCCGAAGCCCATCCGGGGGCCGTCTACATGCACCAGGGGGAGACCTACCTGGTGGAGGACCTGGCCCTGGAGGAAAAGTGCGCCTACCTCCGGCAGGTGGATGTGGACTACTACACCATGGTGAAGCGGGCCAAGGCCACCCAGATTCTGGCGACCCAGGCCCGGCGGGACTTCCACGGGAACAGCCTGGGGGTGGGGACCCTGCGGGTCACCACCCAGGTCACCGGTTACTTACGAAAGCACGAGATCACCGGCCAGGTCCTGGGGGGAGGGGACCTGGACCTGCCGCCCCAGGAGCTGGAGACGGTGGGGATGTGGCTCCAGGTCCAGGAAGACATTATCGCCGAAGCCCGTTCCCTGGGCCTGGACCCCATGGGGGGCCTCCATGCCATCGAGCATGCCGCCATCGCCCTCCTGCCCCTCTTTGCCATGTGCGATCGGAACGACATCGGCGGCCTATCCACCCTGGCCCACGACCAGACCCAGTCGGCCACCATCTTCATCCACGACGCCTATCCCGGGGGTGTGGGCTTTAGTGAGGCGGCCTACCGGGCCCTGGAAGATCTCCTTGCGGCCACCCTGGAGGCAGTCCAGGCCTGCCCCTGCGAGACCGGCTGCCCCTGCTGCATCCATTCCCCCAAGTGCTCCAACTTCAACCGTCCCCTGGATAAGGAAGGGGCCATCTTCATCCTCCACCGCCTCCTGGAGCGGGAATATATCCCCAGGAAAGGGGACGGGAGGCGGTCTATCCTGGCCAACCCCAACCTGCGGCGCCTGGCCGCCGGGCTGGGACGGGGGAGGAAGGGGCAGGTGAGCTGGGGTGAGTAATAAAAAGATCGTTTTCCTGGCGCCCCATTGGGAGATGCTGCACCTGGCCAAGAGCCTGGTGAGTCACTATGAAAATGTCGCGGTCAGGCTCGGCTTATTGGAGCAGGGGGTAGAGGAGGCCCTGGCCTGGAAAAGAAGGGGAGAAGTGGAGGTATTTATCTCCCGGGGAGGAACAGCCTTTCTCCTGCAGCAAAGGGGCCTCGAGGCCCCCATCGTGGAGATCCCCGTGACTGTCTATGACCTGATCCGCTCCCTGAAGGAAGCCCGGGAGGTCAGCACCAGGATCGGGGTGGTTGGTTTTTCCAATATGATCCGGGGTATTGAAGGCCTGGCACCGATTCTGGATGTGGAATTAAAGGTAATCTATATCGACCGGGAAGGGTTTAAGGGCAGTGTAGAAGAGGAGGCAGAAAGCAGGGTGCAGCAGGTTATCAACGAGGGGATCGGGGTGATAATAGGGGGGGTTGTTACCTGCACCGTCGCCTCCCGGAACAATATCCCCAGTGTGCTGATTAAAACAGGCAAGGAGGCTATTTTAAAGGCCGTCGAAGAGGCCCAGCGGGTTGCAGCCGTCCAGCGGGCGGAGAGGGCCAAGACAGAACAGCTGGATGCCATTATCGAGAGTGCCACCGAAGGAATAATTGCCACCGACGAAGGGGGTATCATCACCGTCTATAACCCGGCGGCGGAAAGGATAACGGGCCTGCCGGCCGGCGATGTTGTAGGGAGGCCGGCCAAGGAAGTTTTCCCCGGCATGCCCTTCGCCCAGGTCCTGGCAACGGGGGAAAATTCCCTGGGCCATCTCCAGACCTTTGCCAACGGCGCCCGGGCCCTGACCAACAATGTGCCCATTGTCGTCAACAACCAGATCTGGGGTGTCATTTCCACCTTCCAGGATGTGACCAGGATCCAGGAACACGAGGTAAATGTCCGGCGCAAGTTCCACACCCGCAGCCACCAGGCCCGCTACACCTTTGCCGATATCACAGGTGTCAGCGACAGCATTAAAGGGGCCAAGGAGACAGCCCTGCAGTTTGCCCAGGTTGAATCCAACCTGTTGATAACGGGGGAAACGGGGACGGGAAAGGAACTCTTTGCCCAGGCCATCCACAATGAAAGCAGGCGCCGGGAAGGGCCCTTTGTGGCCGTCAACTGTGCTGCCCTGCCGGAGCCCCTGCTGGAAAGTGAGCTCTTCGGTTATGAGGAAGGGGCCTTCACCGGGGCCAGGAAAGGGGGCAGGGCGGGGCTCTTTACCGTAGCCCAGGGGGGCACCATCTTCCTCGATGAAATAGCCGAGATTCCCCCCTCCCTGCAGACCAAACTCCTGCGGGTCTTACAGGAAAAGGAGGTCCGCCCCGTCGGCAGCGACAGGGTCCTCCCTATAGATGTGCGGGTTATCGCCGCCACCAATAGGGATCTGCGGGCAGCGGTGCGGGCCGGTCTCTTCCGCAAAGATCTCTTCTTCCGCATCAATGTCTTAAACCTCTCCCTGCCGCCCCTCCGGGAGCGGCGGGAGGACATCCCCCTCCTTGTCGACCATTACCTCCACCGCTTCAGCAGGGTTCTGGGCGGGAACTGGGAAATAAGCCCGGAAGCCATAGAGTACCTCCAGGAATACTCCTGGCCGGGAAATGTGCGGGAGCTGCGGAATATCATAGAGAGGGCAGTGCTATTTACCGGGCAGGAAAATAAGCTGGTTACCCTGGCCGGGGTCAAAGAAGCCCTGGAAGGCGATAGACTCCTTTGCCCCCCTGAAGGCCCTGGGGGCAGGTCAGGGCAGGAAGGTATCTGTCTCAGCGGCAATCTCAGGGAAATGGAAAGGCAGGTTGTGCTGAAGGTCCTGGCCCTGGAAGGGAACAACCGGACCCGGACAGCGGCCAGGTTAGGTGTCAGCCGCACCCATATCTGGCGGCTTTTGAAGGAGGAGAAGGAGGCAGAATAATGTCCTACAAGCTGGTTATCATCGCCCCCTATCCGGAACTGGCCACCCTCTGTCGCCAGGTGGCCAGGGACTTTCCCGATCCCGTTGAAGTCCATGAGGGCATCTTCAATGGGGGTGCAAAACTAGCCCTGGAGGCCGAGGAGAAGGGGGCCGATGTTATCATCAGCCGGGGGGCAACGGCGGCGGCCATCCGGCGCCGGGTGAAAATTCCCGTTGTCGATATCTTAAATGACGACAGCGACCTCCTCAATGCCCTCTACCACGGCAGCCGCCTGGGAAAGAGGATAGCCGTTGTGACTGCCCGGAGCCTCCTTTCGGAAAGGAAGATGCTGGAAGAACTCCTCCAGGTGGAACTAAAGCAGTATGTGTTCAATGAGCGGGATGACCTGCAGCAGGTTATCTCTGCCGTCAAAGCAGCTGGTTTCCAGGTGGTGGTAGGAGGGATATATACCGTTCTCCTGGCCAAACAGGCGGGCCTTGGGGGTGTGCTGATCAGGAACGGCAGGGAAGCCATCCTCCGGGCCCTTGGGGAAGCCAGGAATACGGCGGCCGTGCGCCGGCAGGAAAAGATAAGGGCCCAGTACGCCCAGGCCATTATGGATTTTGCCCAGGAAGGGATTATAGCTATTGATCAAAACTGTATGGTAACCGTATTTAACCGGGTGGCCGAGGGTATCTTCGGCCTGCGGGCAGACCAGGTGCTGGGGCGGCCGGTTACCGAGGTCATCCCCAATACCAGGCTGGATAAGGTGCTGCGGGCAGAAGAGCCCGAACTGGGGGAGCTGCAGAAGGTGCAGCCGGATACCTACATTGTTACCAACCGGGTGCCCATCAAGGTGGAGGGCCAGACCACGGGGGCAGTGGCCATGTTCAAAGATGTGACCCGGCTGCAGGAGTATGAAAGGAAAATCCGCCGCCACATCCAGGCCAGGGGGCATGTGGCCAGGTACCAGCTCCAGGATATCCTGGGAGACAACAAAAAGATGCTGGCTGTGAAAAGGAAGGCGGCCCAGTATGCCAGGACAGATTCCACCATCCTGATCCTGGGAGAAAGCGGCACCGGCAAGGAAATGTTTGCCCAGGGCATTCATAACCTGAGCAGGAGGAAGCACGGCCCCTTTGTGGCCGTCAACTGTTCCGCCATTCCGGAAAACCTGCTGGAAAGCGAACTCTTTGGCTATGAGGAAGGAGCCTTCACCGGGGCGAGAAAGGGAGGGAAGCAGGGGCTTTTTCTCCTTGCCCATGGGGGTACCATTTTCCTGGACGAGATAGGGAGCGTTTCCCCGGCCATCCAGACGCGGCTCCTGCGGGTGCTCCAAGAGCAGGAAATCAGGCCCATCGGCTCCAACCAGGTCATCCCTATCAATGTCCGGGTAATTGCTGCTGCCAATATCGACTTACTTGCCGCTGTAGAAAGGGGAGATTTTCGCGCCGACTTGTTTTACCGCCTCAATGTCCTCACCCTTTCCCTGCCTCCCCTGCGGGAAAGGAAGGACGACATACCTCTTTTGGCCCGGCATTTTTTACAAAAGGCCTGGCCCGGTAGGGAAATAGTCCTGCCCGAAGCTGCCCTAAAACCCTTAACGGCCTATCACTGGCCGGGCAATGTCCGGGAATTGGAAAACGTCCTGGAGCGGATCGCCGTCTTTGCCCGCCACGACGGCCGGGTAGAAGAGAAGCATGTCCGCCAGGCCATGGCCGATATTGACTTTGCCCAGCCTGCCCCCAGCCTCACTGTGCCCCTGGAGGGAGATCTGGAACAAATAAGAAAGAGAATAGTGCTGGAGACCATAAATCAAGTGGGCGGCAGCAAAAAACTGGCGGCGGAGAGGTTGGGTATCAGCCGGACCCAGCTGTGGCGGATCTTAAATAAGTAACAAATAGTAACGAAGCGTTACAATATGAAACATACTACCCCCGGTAGAATTATTGGCAAAATACAAGAAGTGGCGATTTACCGGGATTTTTGTATTTTGGCATTTATTTTGCTTATAGAGATTATTAGAGATGGGGCAGATTACAATGCCAATGATGGACAAGCTGGGACAGCAACAGCAGCGGTAGAGAGAAAAGAGGAGAGGAGGGATGAGGAATTTAAAAAGAGGGGGTGAAAGGGACAAGAATTGTCTATTGACACTAAGGGGGTAGCTAGAAGATGAAAAAGACGACCATGCTGCGGAAGTTACTTGCCAGCAAGGAAATCCTGGTCGCACCCGGGGCCCACGATGTAATGACCGCCAAAATTATCGAACAAGCCGGTTTCAATGCAGTTTACATGACGGGCTATGG
>LFRM01087937.1_pt1 | contig 15128 bp, 16 predicted proteins | sample 618341 | NCBI WGS metagenome assembly LFRM01 (sample SAMN03654438, study PRJNA283298) | anaerobic digester metagenome | isolation source: pool of bioreactors CSTR01a, CSTR02a, and CSTR03a thermophilic anaerobic... | place: Denmark: Kgs. Lyngby | collected 2014-05-21 | reverse complement strand
GTAATGTCAATAGGTACGTTGATAGCGTATATATTAGCTTTTTATTTAAGTATACCTTTATCTCGCTTTTTTAATTTAAATTTACCTTATTTTAAATTTATAGGTAGTTTTAAAAACATTACTGTTTTAAATATTATGTTATATCGTATTATTGCTTTTATTTTAATATTAGTGATAATATTAATTGCTTTAAATATCATTATTAAAATAGCAAGCAAAGTGGAAAAAATATTAAAGTTTACTATAGTATTAGGCATTCCTTCCAAAATTTTAGGTTTTGTTTTAGGATTAATTGAGGGTTATGTATTAATTTATATCTTATTATTTATAGTTACGCAACCAAATTTTAATATGGATTTTATAAATGAATCAAAATTAACACCTATTATTCTAAATCGTACCCCAATTTTATCAAATATTGCTAGTCAAATGAATAAAGCTGTTAATGATATTTATAATATAAAAGATAATTTCCAAGGCGATATTAATACAAGTAATTTAAAAACTTTAGATATTATGTTACAATATAATATAACAACTAAAGAAGAAGTTATGGCTATTAAAGATAAGGGTAAGTTAAATGATATTACCAATATCGAAAGTATTTTAGAAAAATATTAGGAGGAAAAATGATTAATTTAACCAATGAAAATTTTAATGAACTTATTAGTCAAGGAGTAGTATTAGTTGATTTCTCAGCTTCTTGGTGTGGACCTTGTCGTATGTTAAGTCCCATACTAGAAGAATTATCAAAAGATAGTACTTTGAAAGTTATTAAAGTTGATGTTGATCTTCATAACAATTTAGCTCAACAATATACAATAATGAGTGTACCAACTTTAATGTTGTTTAAAGATGGAAAAACGATATCTCAAAAATCCGGTTTTATGTCCCTTGAAGATCTTCAATCATGGATAAAAAGTAGTATATAAAAATTGATTATAAAATTTTATAATCAATTTTTTTTATTTGCAATATTTTTAATAGTTCTTCAGGGATACAGGCTATATAAGTAATCCTTTCTTGATAAATAATATCTTTAATATCTTTTGTCTCTAATATCTTATATATAATTGTTTTTTGTTCATATGGTATAGTTAATTCGACATTAATATATCTTATATCTTTTATGAGATTAGTATTTTTAATTACACTACTGCTAGCTTTGTTATAAGCTCTATATAAAGGTCCTGTTCCTAATTTTATTCCTCCAAAATATCTGATTACTATAATTAAAATATGATTTAAATTTTTCTTAATAATATTATCTAAAATAGGTGTACCTGCAGTTCCACTAGGTTCATTGTCATCATTACATTTAATTAAATTATCTATTTTATAAGCATAACAATAGTGATCGGCTTTTTTATATTGTTTCTTCATATCATTTAAATATTTATCAATTTCTTTTAGTTGATAAACTTTTAAAATATGGGTTATAAATCTCGAGTTTTTAATTATTATTTCATTTTGATCATTATTTATAATAGTTTTCACTTTTATCACCATTGTAATTATAACTTAATATTTTTTTATTGTAAAATATTTAAATTTTAATTAATTATAAAAAAATGTTATAATAATAACAAGAGATGATTAAAATGTTTAAAGAAAAATTAAAAGTAGTACCTACTTTACCAGGAAGTTATCAAATGAAAAATAAAGATGGTATCATTATTTATGTAGGTAAAGCAAAAAATTTAAAAAATCGTTTAAGAAGTTATTTCAATGGTACTACAACTGGTAAAACTTCAATGTTAGTAAAAGAAATAAAAGATTTTGATTATATAGTTACTAATAATGAATTAGAGTCTTTAATTTTAGAAATTACCTTAATTAAAAAATATAATCCTAAATACAATATTCTTTTAAAAGACGATAAAAGTTATCCTTATATTGAATTAACAAATGATAAATATCCTAGACTTAAAATTGTCCGAAATATTAAAACTAAGAAAAATAAAACTCAATTATTTGGACCGTTTCCTAATGTTAATGCAGCTAAAAAAACATTAAATATTATTAATCGTCTTTATCCTTTAAGAAAATGTGAAAGAATGCCTAAAAATGTTTGTTTATATTATCATTTAAATGAATGCTTAGGTTATTGCGAATATCCTAAAGAGGAAGATAAATTAAAAACAATGACAAATGAAATAATTAGTTTTTTAAAAGGCAATAATAAAATAATTACTGATAAAATTAATTTTGAAATTAAAAAAGCTAGCAAAAATCTAAATTTTGAAAGAGCTTTAGAATTAAAAAATATGTTAACAGATATTGAAATTACCTTAACTAAACAAAAAGTTGCTTTAAATCGTCAAATTAATTATGATATATTTGGTTACTATGCTACTTTAAACTATTTGTCTATAACAGTTTTTAATATTAGAGAAGGGTTATTATTTGGTAGCTACAATTATAATATAAATACTTTAGACATAGTCGAAGATCTTTTACAATTTATTATTCATTATTATGAAAATAATCATATACTTCCTAAAGAAATAATTTTAAACGATATATTAGATAATAATTTATTATCAGAATATTTAAAAATTAAAGTAAGTACTCCTAAAAGAGGAATTGTTAAGCAATTATTAAATATGGCAAATGAGAATGCAGAAATAGCATTTCAAAATAAGGAAGCACAATTAAATAAATCAATAAAAGAAAAAGAAAAAGCTCTTCAAGAATTAAAGGAGTTATTAAAAGTAGATAAAGTATCTAGAATTGAAGCTTTTGATAATTCTCATTTATTTGGGACTTTTTATGTAGCAGGTATGGTTGTTTTTGATCAATTTGAACCTTTAAAAAAAGAATATCGTAAATACAAATTAGACATGTCTATAAAAGATGATTTATCAGCAATGAAGGAAGTTGTTTATCGAAGATATTACCGGGCATTATTAGAGGGTTTTGAACGCCCAGATATTATCATTGTAGATGGAGGTACACTACAAGTTAAAGCAGCAAAAGAAATTCTTGATAGTTTAAATTTAGATATTAAAATTATAGGTTTAAAAAAGAACCAAAAGCATCATACAAACACTATCATTAATGATAATTTAGAAGAAATTAAATTAAATAATCATAGTCATTTATTTTTAATGTTAAGTAAAATTCAAGAAGAGGTTCATGAATATACAATAAATTATCATCGTCATATTAAGAGAAAAGGTTCTTTAGCTAGTTTAATTGATTTAGTACCAGGAATTGGACCGAAAAAACGTCAATTATTATTAAAGAAATTTGGATCGCTTAAACAAATGCAGGAAGCTTCATTAAAAGAATTAGAAGCTGTTATTGATAAGAAAACAGCAAATAATTTATTTGTTTATTTACGTAATTTATAGTATAATAAAATTGGTGATAAAATGAAAAAAATAAATAAAAAAGGATTTACTTTAACAGAACTAATGGCAGTTATTTTAGTAATTGGAATTGTCTTTTCAATAGCTATTCCGAGTGTTAGTTATGTTATTAAAGCTAGTAAAAAAAGAGCTTACCGTTCACATGAGGATGTTATGAAAAAAGCAGCTATAGCGTATTTAACTCAAAATAGTAATAGTATTCCTATTAATGAAGAAGAGTGTTTTTTAGATGTTTCTTTTTTAATAAATAATAAATATATAAAAGCTTTAAAAGATCCTGATAATTCAGATTTAAATTGTATAGAGGGCTCTTTTATTATAGTTAAAAGGAGCGACAAGAAAGATGACAATGATAACTATATTAATATTAGTTTAAATTATACACCTTATTTAAATTGTAGTCGAAACGAAAAACCTGCGGGTATAATTAAACCTACTAATTCTTGTAATACCGGGGCTAATTAAAATGAATCAAATAAAAATAATGTCAACTGATTTAGCTAATAAAATTGCTGCAGGAGAAGTAGTTGAAAGATGTATGAATGTTGTTAAAGAGTTAGTTGAAAATTCAATTGATGCTTTTGCAACAGAAATAAAAATTGATTTAATAGATTCTGGTATTAAACAAATTAAAGTAATTGATAATGGAAAAGGTATGAATAAAAGTGATGCTAAAAATGCTTTTTTACGTCACGCTACAAGTAAATTATCTGAAATAGATGATTTATTTAATATTACTTCTTTAGGATTTAGAGGAGAAGCTTTACCTTCGGTTGCCTCTGTAAGTCAAGTCAATATGAAAACTTCTGATGGTAAAGTAGGTACAGAATTAACTATTAATGGAGGAGTTATTGAAGATATAAAAGAATCGGATTTAAGAAGAGGAACGATTATTACAATTAATAATCTTTTTTATAATACCCCAGTAAGATTAAAATTCCTAAAAAATCCTTATATAGAATTAACAAATATTTTAGATTATGTTAATAAAATGGCATTGTCTTATCCTAGAATAAAATTTAAATTATCAAATAATAATAAATTACTTTTAAATACAGATGGTTCAGATCGCTTACTTAAAGTGATTAATGATATATATGGTTTAGCAGCTACAAAGAAAATGATTGAAATAAAAGCTGAAAATAATGACTATGCGATTAGTGGTTATATATCATATCCAGAAATAGTAAAGGGAAGTGCTAAATCTATAACAGTATTAGTTAATGGCCGTGTAATTAAAAATAATGAAATTATAAAGATTATAAAAGAGGCTTATCATACTTATATAGCAGAGAATAAATATCCTATAGTAATTATTAATATTGATGTAGACCCTATTTTAATTGATGTTAATATTCACCCAACTAAAAGCGATATTAAGTTTTCTAAATTCGATAATTTAAAAGAGTTAATATTTAATACCATAAATAATAAATTAAAAACTTTTATTTTAATACCTGAAATAAAGGAAGTGGTTTTTAATCAAGAAGAAATTAAAAAAACATTAGATATTGTTTCTGAACCAGTTAAATTAGCATATCCTAATATTGAAGAAATAACATTAGATTTAGAAATTAATGAATCTTCTACCATTCTAAAAGAAGAGCCTTTGACTAATCGTATCAAAGAAATTTATCCTGTTGGTTTAGTACATGGAACTTATATAATAGGTGAAAACGAAAATGGAATGTATATAATTGATCAACATGCAGCAGCCGAAAGAATTAATTATGAACGTTATTTAAAAGAACTTACTGACGATAAGAAAGATATGATTAATTTATTAATTCCTCTTAATATTGAATTATCTAGTAATGAATTCATAATTTTAAAAGAACATTTTCATATTTTAAAAGATTTAGGTATTGAAGTAGAGGAGTTTGGTGTTAATACACTTGTTGTTAGAAGTCATCCAGTTTGGTTGCCTAAAAATAATGAAGCAGCATCAATTAATCATATTATTGATATTATTATTAATAAAGGTAATTTCAATAAAACTAAATTTATAGAACAAGTTGCTATTACCTTAGCATGTAAACTTTCTATCAAAGCTAATGAAAATTTAACTATAGCTGATATGCAAGTTGTAATTGATAAATTAAGACAAACAGCAAATCCTTTTACATGTCCTCATGGTCGTCCAACTATTGTTTCTTACTCTAAATATGAATTAGAAAAATTATTTAAAAGGTCTGTATAAGACTTTTTTATTGCTTTTTTAGTTCTATTTTGCTATAATATGCGTTGTGAGAAGAGATATTATGAGTAAAAAAATAATTTTAGAAAATTACAATGAATTAGAAGCAGTTAAAGAAGATGGTTATAGATTAGGATCAGGTGCTTTTGGAACCTGTTATTTGATGCCTAATGGTTTTGAAGTTTATAAATTATTTGATGACACTGAAATTCAATATTATTATGATTTAAAATTTTTTGATCATTTATTAGATGTGAAAAATGATTCTTATGTTTTTCCTGAAAATCTTATATATGTAAAAGATAAAATAATTGGATATTCCATGCGCTATGTTCCTGGTCAAACTTTAACTAATTGTTTTGAAAAGATTAAGCTTAGTAATTTACCAAAGTTTATTAGTAAATTGGAAATAGATACAAAGAAAATATCAGATTCTTTTATAAAGACTAGTGATATTGCATTAAGAAATACAATAGTAAATAAAAAAGGTTTTTATTTTATTGATACTGATGACTATCTTTATTCAGACTGGCGTACTCCTGATAAAGTATATGAAGAAAATCAAAAACAAATTAGATCAATGTTAATGACTGAAATTGCTAAAAATTATTCAGAAATTAATTTGTATATAAAAGAAGATAAGGTTATGCAATTTATAATGCGTACTATGAAGAACGATTCTAAAGCATCTTTGGTAGATTTTTTTGTATATTTAGAAATATTAGCAAATAAAGTGGCTGATGTTCCGATTACAACTTTTAGCGATTTAAAAAAGATAAAGGTAAAAAGTAATGAAAAATAAAGTAATAGTAATTTTAGGTCCAACTGGAGTCGGTAAGACTAAGTTAAGTATTGAGTTAGCTAAAAAATTCAATGGGGAAATAATTAATGCTGATAGCATGCAAGTTTATAAAGGATTAAATATTGGGACAGCTAAAGTTACCGAAGAAGAAAAAGAAGGAATTCCTCATCATCTTTTTGATATATGTGAACTAAATGAAGACTATAATGTTTATTTATATCAAAAACATGCTAGATTAAAAATTAAAGAGATCTTTAATAAAAATAAAACTCCGATTTTAGTTGGAGGAACAGGTTTATATATTAAAGCAGCATTATATAATTATAATTTTATTAAAGAAGATTTTGTTAATTATGATCATTTAACTAATAAGGAAATATATACTAAAATCCAAAATAAAAATATTCATATTAATAATCGTCAACGTTTATTAAGACAATTTCAAAAAGAACAAAATGATGTTGAAAATAATAAAGCTAATGAATTATTATATGATGCTATATTTGTTGGTTTAACAACCCCAAGAGATAATCTATATAAAATTATTGATAATAGGGTTGATAAAATGATTAATAATGGATTAATAGAAGAGGTAGAAGCATTATATAATAAAAATATTAAAACAAGATCTATTAATACAGCTATAGGTTATAAAGAATTATATAAATATTTTGATCAAACTTTATCCTTAAATGAAAGTATCGAATTAATTCAAAAGAATTCGCGAAATTATGCGAAAAGACAATATACTTTTTTTAATAATCAATTACCGGTAATTTGGTTTGATGTTAATTATAATCACTTTGAAGAAACTGTAAATGCAATTATAAACATAATAAAAGAATAGGTTATCTATTCTTTTATTGTTGATATATTATTTTATCATATACATGTTGAGCATCATTTATTTCTTCTAGTTCTAAGGTGGTTATTAAAAAGAAATTATATTCTAAAACATCAGTTCCGTTTGTTGTAATAGGATCATCCCATGTTAGATCAAGATGATACCAATCATTGTTATTATAAATATAATTCCAAACATGATTATCACTAGCAATTTTATAGTTATTAATTCCAAAATTAATTAAAAATATCATCATAGCATCAGAATAGCCACCACATAATCCATAACCTTCAATTAATGGTCCATAAGCTGTATCAGAATCATATTTAATAATATTGTGATCACTTCGGTTGTTGTCATATCTAGTATTATTAATTATATAGTCATGGATGATTTTAATTTTAGTTTCATTATTCATATCATCTTTAATTAGTTGATTCATTATTTCTTGGACTTTATTTTCAATAGTAGTTATTTTTTTATTACTGTAATTTTTCTTTATTTGTAATTTAATATTGCCAATACTATCATAAATTGTTTCAATATGACTAAAACTATTAAAAGGATGAACAAAATTATTAATATGCGATAAAGTAATTTGATTGCTAGCTATATATCTTACATCATCTAAACAAGTCGCATATTTTTTATCGTTACAATAAAAAGAAAATTCTTCTAATCCGCTGTTAACAACAGTATAATAAATATTTAATATATCTTGTTTATTTTCAGGTATAAAATTATTAGTATTTTGAACATAAACAAAATCAATATTACGATAATATTTATTTTTTTCAGTTATTTTAATTTCTTTTTCGTAAACATTTAATATATCTAAATATAATTTTACTAAATCATTACGAAAAACAATTATAAGACTTATAATAGAAACAAAAAGAACTGTACTTATTAAACGACCTATTTTCATATAATCACCTTTTCTATTATAACAAATATTAATTATATCTGTAAAAAAAGAGTAATAATTACTCCATATTATTAATCATTTTATTTAACTTAGCTTTATTACGAGCTGCCTTGTTTTTATGAATTAAGCCACGTTTTACTGCTTTATCAATTTTTTTATTAGCCTCATTAAGTTTTATATTAATATTTTCTTTTTCATTAGATTTAACAAGTTTTTCCACTTGTTTAATAGCTGTTTTCATACTTGATTTAAATGATGAATTAGCTTTTCTTCTTTTTTCATTAATTAAAACGTTCTTTTTAGCACTTTTAATATTTGGCATTTTTTCACCTCACTTTAAAACATATTAATCTTATCAAATATTTATTTAAAATGCAATGTTTTTGTATGAAATTTTAAATTTATATTAAACTAATAATGGTGAAGAATATGGGTCATGAAATTAATACTAGTAGATTTATGCTTAGAACTGATTTAATTAGTGATACGATTACCAGTTTCGGTATTAGTGATTTTAAAATGATTAAGGAAAGTATTGAAGATATTAATGTTGATCGTATTACCTTAGATTTAAAACAAGCTGAACTATTAAATAAAAAGCCTGGTAATTATGTAACAATATCTTTTGAAGATATAACTGATTCTAGTAATCAAAATAAAGTTATAAATGTTTTATCAAATGAATTAAAACAAATCTTAAAAATAAATAATATTAAAGACGACGATACTGTTTTAGTTATAGGTCTAGGTAATTCTAAATCGACTCCTGATGCTTTAGGGCCTAAAACAGTTGAAAATATATTAGTTACATCACATCTCTTTAAATTAGATAATACCGATATAGAAGTAGGTTTTCGTAATGTAGCTGCTTTTATACCTGGAGTTACGGGAGTTACCGGAATTGAAACTAAAGATATTATCTTAGGTATTTTAGAACATAATAAACCTCATTGTTTAATAGTTATAGATGCTTTAGCATCGTCTACTATTGATCGAGTTAATAAAACTATTCAAATAACTGATACGGGAATTGAACCAGGTAGTGGAGTAGGTAATATTCGTAGTGAAATTTCTTTAAAAACAGTAGGTATTCCAGTTATAGCTATTGGAGTACCTACTGTTGTTGATGCTGTAACGATAGTTAGTGATGCTATTAATTATTTATATAAAAATATTAGTTATAAAAAAGAAACTATTAATCAAGCTAGCAGTAAATTAAAAATAAATGAAAATTATTTAAATTATAAAAGCAATTTAAATCCAACAGAAAAACAAAAATTGGTAGGTATTATTGGAACCTTAAACGAAGAAGAAATAAAATCCTTAATTTTTGAAGTTTTAACACCAATTAATTATAATTTAATGGTTACTCCTAAGGAAATTGATTTTCTAATTGAAAAACTAAGCTTTGTTTTAGCTAAAGGAATTAATAATTGTTTACATCAAAATAAACAACTAAATTTATAAAACGACAAAAAAAGTAAGCATAATTTCATATAATGAAACATATAAATTAATGGAGAATTATATGAAAAATAAAAAAGAAAAATTAAACAAACATAAATCTTATAGAAAAATAATTTTATTAATAAGTATTTTTCTTTTTTGTTATATATTAACTTTAAAAATATTTCATCAATTAAATTTAAATATTACTAATGAAGAATTTTTACGAAATATTATTAATTCTTCAAATAATTATATGAATAGCAATATTGAAAAGGAAACAATAGCAACTAAGGTTATTTCTTTTTTAGCCAATGTTGACCCTAAAAATCCAGTTACTTTTTTAACTAATAATTATATTAAAACTTTATCTATCCAACAAATTGATAATGATGCTTTAGAAGATATAAATGAGTTATCAAAAAAAAGTAAATATATTAACGATCCATATAGTAAAGTAAATATTCAAGATCCTTTAGTATATATATATAATACTCATCAATTAGAAAATTATCATCAAGATAATACTGAATTATATAATATTACTCCTAATGTTATGATGACTAGTTATATATTAAGAGAAAAGTTAAAAGATTTAGGTATTCAATCGATTGTTGAAGAAACAAATATTAAAGAAATCTTAAATATTAATAATTGGAATTATGCTGCTAGTTACAAAGTAACTGAAATGCTTATTAATGATGTAAAGATTAAATATCCTAGTATTAAATATTTTATCGATATACATCGTGATTCAGTTAAAAAGCAAATTACTACAGCACAAATAAACGATTTAAGTTATGCTAAAATAATGTTTTTAATTGGTTTAGAAAATCCTAGTTATCAAAATAATTTAAATTTAGCTACTAATTTAAATAATTTATTAGAAAAACATTATCCTGGAATCTCTAGAGGTATTTATAAAAAAGAAGGACCTGGTGTTAATGGAATATATAATCAACATTTATCATCAAATGTTATGTTAATTGAATTTGGGGGAGTAGATAATGATATTTATGAAGTTTATAATTCTGTAGTTGCTGTTGCTAATGTTTTAGCCAATTATATTGGAGCTAATAATGAATAATCATTTTTTAAAAGGTTTTATTCTTTTAATTGTTTTATTCTTTTTAGCCCTTTTTGTAACTCAAGTAAGTGGTTATTATGAATATAATAATAATCAAAAAACAGTTATGACTAATGAAGCTATTAAAAGGTTTGAAGCTGATATTAAAGAAGGAAAAGATATAACTATCGATAATTATTTAAAGACTAAAAAATATAGTAATAATATTTCAAAAACAGGTTTAAAATTGTCAAATAAATTACAAAGTTTAGTTGATAAAAGTTTAAAAAAGGTCTTATCTAAAATTGCAGAAGATTTTAATAAATAAATATAATTTAATTTTAAATATTAACAAATAAGATATTTGTTGATATAATATAAATAGGTGATAGAATGAAGTATTATTGTATAGGAATAAAAGGTGCTGGCATGGCAACTTTAGCCTGTATTTTATTTGATTTAGGACATGAAGTTGTTGGTTATGATGATTATAAGGATTATAAATATACTGAAGATGGTTTAAATAAAAGAAAGATTAAAATCTATACTAATAATAGTTATATTTTAGAAAAAGATACAATAGTAACTTATTCAGCAGCTTTTAGTGGTGAACATCCTGAGATAAAAAGAGTCAATAATAGTCCGGCAAAAATAATGCTCTATCATGATATTTTAGGTTCTTTATCAGCTCAATTTAAAACTATATGTGTTGCAGGAACTCATGGTAAAACTACTACTAGTATGATGTTAAAAACTCTTTTAGAAAAAAAAGTAGGTTGCAATTATTTTATAGGGGATGGAACTGGCTATGCAAATAAAAAAAATGAGTTATTTATATTAGAATCATGTGAATATAAACGTCATTTTCTAGCTTACTCACCAACTATTACGATTCTTACAAATATTGATTTAGAACATACTGAATGTTACAAAGATATAGATGATTTAATTAATACCTTTACAACATTTATTAATAAAACTAAAGATATAGTCATTGCTTGTGGCGATGATCAAAATATTAGAAAAATAAAAACTAATAAAGAAATAATTTTTTATGGTTTTAATGAAGATAATGATGTAATAGCTAAAAATATTAAATATAGTGAACATGGTAGTCAATTTGATTGTTATATAAATGGAATTTTGTTTGGTAATTTTATTTTGCCTTTATATGGATCTCATATGATTTTAAATGCTTTATCAGCTATTTATATTGGTTATTTAAATAATTTAACTGTAACTGATATTCATAATGAATTAGATCATTTTACAAATGCTAAAAGAAGATTTAAAGAAAATATCATTGGTGATATTGTTACAATTGATGATTATGCTCATCATCCAACAGAAATAAAAGTTACTTTATTATCAGCAAAACAAAAATATCCGAATAAAGAGTTAGTAGCAGTTTTTATGCCTAATACATACTCTAGAACTAAAGATTTTACTGAAGACTTTATTGAATCTTTAAACATTGCTGATAAAGCCTATGTCACACCAATTAATTCTGATAGAGAAATAGCTAGTGATTATGATAATATTTCTAGTGATGCAATTATAAATAAATTAAGAAATGGAACTTTAATAACAAATGAAACTGTTAATCAATTATTAGAACATAAAAATGCGGTTATTTGTTTTATGAGCTGTGCTAGTATATATATTTTAAAAGATAAATATGAGGCTTTACTATGAAAAGTAATAGTATCATTATAATTTTAACTGCTATTTTTTTAGGTTTAATCATCGGATTTTTCTTATTATATAAATGGATAATATAAGTAAATATATTATTCTTTTTTCTTTATACCGAATATAATACATGATATAATATAAATAGAGGAAATAAATATGAAACGTAGTGAAGTAGATAGGCAAAGATTATCCCCAATGATGCAACAATATTTAAATGTTAAAGATAAATATGAAGATGCGATTATCTTTTTTCGTCTTGGAGATTTTTATGAAATGTTTTTTGAAGATGCTTTATTATGTAGTCGTGAATTAGAATTAACTTTAACAGGTAAACAGGCTGGTCTTAAAGAAAGGATTCCAATGTGTGGAGTACCTTATCATGCTTATCGTGCTTATGTAGAAAAACTTATTAATCAAGGTTATAAAGTAGCTATATGTGAACAATTAACTGACCCGAAAGAAAGTAAAGGGGTAGTTGATCGTGATGTAGTTCAAGTTATAACTAAAGGAACTATTTTAGATAATAGTTTAGATGCGAAAGAAAACAATTATATTGGTAATATTTATGATTTTGATTATTGTTATGGAATAAGCTTTACAGATATAACAACTGGTTATTTTTACGTAACAATAGCTGAAAATACAACAAACTTACTTAATATAGTTAAATCTTATAATATAAAAGAAATAATAGTAAATAGCAATATAGATCGAGAAATTATTAATAATTTAAGGGAATTTAACAATATTTTAGTTACTTATCAAGATAACATTTTAGAAAATAATGACTATATTCAAGTATATGAAAACTTAGAAGATATACGTATGGTTAATACGATAAAACATTTACTATTTTACATTAATGAAACTAAAAAAGATATATTAAAACATCTTCAAAGTGCTGAAGTTTTAATTATGAACGAACATTTACTGTTTGATATTTATACCAAGAAGAATTTAGAATTAGTACAAACTATTCGTCAACAAGATAAAACATATTCTTTACTATGGCTATTAGATAAAACCAAAACTGCAATGGGAGCTAGATTATTAAAATATAATATTGAAAATCCGTTAGTAAATAAAGAAGAAATTATTCGTCGTCATAATATAATCGAAAAACTATTAACTGAATTTATTTTTAGAGAAGAACTTATAAATGCCTTAGATGAGGTTTATGATTTAGAAAGATTATCAAGTCGCATTAGTTATGGCAATTTAAATGCCAGGGATTTAATTCAATTAAAAAATTCTTTAAAAGTTTTACCAGTTATTGATAATATTTTAGAAGAATTAAAATATGATAAGAAAATTGAAACTTTTCCTGATTTATATGAATTGTTAGACCAAACTATTAACGAGGATGCTCCGATAACAATTAAAGAAGGTTCAATTATTAAAGATAATTATAATGAAGAATTAGATGAACTAAGACAAATAAGAAANNATTGGTTATAATAAAGTTTTTGGTTATTATATTGAAATTAGTAAAGGTAACATAAATCTTATTAAAGATGAATTTGGTTATGAAAGAAAACAAACTTTAAGCAATTCTGAACGATTTATTACCCCTTTATTAAAAGAAAAAGAAAATATTATATTAGGTGCGGAAGAGAAAATAATAGATTTAGAGTATCGTTTATTTATAAATATAAGAGATATAGTTAAAACATATATTCAAAGATTACAAGTTACATCTAAAATACTAGCTGAAATAGATATGCTACAATCTTTAACAATAGCAGCCGAGAATAACAGTTATGTTAAACCTGAAATAACAGATGAAAGAATAATAAATATAAAAGATGCTCGTCATCCAGTAGTAGAGAAAGTTTTAAAAAATGAATATGTACCTAATGATATTGTTATGGATGATGATGTAAATATTTTATTAATTACAGGTCCTAATATGGCAGGTAAGAGTACTTATATGCGTCAACTTGCTATTATTGTAATAATGAATCAAATAGGATCTTATGTCCCTTGTAAAAGTTGTAAAATACCTTTATTTGATAAAATTTTTACAAGAATAGGGGCTAGTGATGATTTAGTATCTGGAGAATCAACTTTTATGATTGAAATGAAAGAAGCTAATATGGCTATTGCTGAAGCTACAACTAATAGTTTGCTTTTATTTGATGAACTTGGAAGAGGTACAGCGACTTATGATGGAATGAGTTTAGCTCAAGCTATATTAGAATATATTCATGATTATATTAAAGCTAAAACATTATTTTCTACTCATTACCATGAATTAACTTCTTTATCTAATGAGTTAATAAATTTAAAAAATATTCATGTTTCGGCCATTGAAAGAGAGGGCGAGATTATTTTTTTACACAAAATAAAAAAGGGAGCAGTTGATAAAAGCTATGGTATTCATGTAGCAGCTTTAGCAAAATTACCTAATGAAATAATTAAACGTGCTAATGATATTCTTGCTGCTTATGAAAATAAAAGTATCAGAAAAAAGATATTTACTCAAACATCATTATTTATTGAAGAAGAACAAAAAACAACAATAATAAATAATTTAACATCAAAATTAAATGAAATAGATCCTTTAAATATTACTCCTTTACAGGCTTTGAATAAGGTTTATGAACTGAAAGAATTAATAAAAGATAAAAATGATTAATATATTATTTTTATCTTTTTTGTGTTAAAATAAAGATAGGTGATAATTATGAAAAGTCGTAGTGAGTTAAGACAAATAATTATAAATGTATTGTATCAAATATATATTTTTAATGATGCTCAAATTTCATATGAAACC
>LFRM01068965.1_pt1 | contig 15128 bp, 13 predicted proteins | sample 618341 | NCBI WGS metagenome assembly LFRM01 (sample SAMN03654438, study PRJNA283298) | anaerobic digester metagenome | isolation source: pool of bioreactors CSTR01a, CSTR02a, and CSTR03a thermophilic anaerobic... | place: Denmark: Kgs. Lyngby | collected 2014-05-21 | reverse complement strand
GTTATTTCAGCATCGATTTCAACAGTTCTAGTTTTGGCAACAAGCTATGCTTTTAGTCGCTTGCGTTTTAGATTGAGAAAACCAATGATGAACATCATTTTAATTTTGGGAATGTTTCCAGGTTTTATGACTATGATCGCAATTTATCATATTTTAAAAGCGATTGGATTGGGTCAATCTTTGTGGGCGTTAATCCTTGTCTATTCAGGCGGAGCAGCTATGGGCTACTATATTTCTAAAGGCTTTTTTGACACAATACCAAAAGCAATTGATGAGTCAGCAATGTTGGATGGAGCTTCAAAGAGTCAAATCTTTTGGAAGATTACTCTACCTTTATCAAAACCAATAATTGTTTATACAATCTTGACATCCTTTATTGCACCTTGGGTCGACTTTATCTTTGTCTCTGTAATTATGCGCGATAACTATCGAAACTATACTGTGGCTTTAGGACTTTATCAAATGTTAGCTCGGGAAAATATTTATTTATACTTTACAAGATTTGCGGCAGGTGCGGTTTTAATTGCCATACCAATTACTTTATTATTTGTGTATATGCAAAAATTTTATGTAGAAGGTGTTACAGGAGGTTCAGTTAAAGGATGATAAAAAAGTTTATTAAAATGCTTTTTATTTCAGTCCTGCTGCTTAGTGGCTGTAGCACACAAAATGCAGATCAGCCTAATCACAATGCTGTTTACTATCAAATCTTTGTTGGCAGCTTCTATGATAGTGATAGCGATGGAATTGGTGACTTACAAGGTGTCATTGAAAAGTTGGATTACTTACAAAATGATCTTGGTGTCAGTGGTATTTGGTTAAGTCCAATTCATCCATCACCAACATATCACAAGTATGATGTAGTAGATTATTATGATATTGATAAAGATTTCGGAACTATAGCGGACTTTGATGAACTGTCTAAACAGTTAAATGAGCGCGGCATGGATTTAATGTTAGACTTTGTTTTTAATCACACATCATCTCAACATCCTTGGTTTATAGAAGCTAAACAAGCAAATTTAAATGGTCAATGTGAAAAATCTGAAGTTTGTGACTATTACAATTTTGCCACAAACTATGAAGCTGGCTATACAAAGATAAGCGAAAATTTGTATTATGAATCACAGTTTTGGTCAGAAATGCCTGACCTTAATTTAGACAATCAAACAGTTAGAAGTGAAATAGTTGATATTGCTAAATTTTGGATGGATAAAGGTGTAAATGCTTTTAGATTAGATGCCACAACTCATTTCTATGAAAACAAAACTGCTAAAAACATAGAAGTTTTAGGTTGGTTTATGAAACAAGTCCAAAATATAAATTCAGAAGTCTATGTTGTAGGTGAGGCCTGGACTAATAAAACAATTATCTATGATATGTATGAAAGTGGTATTGACTCTTTTTTTAACTTTGATTTTTCTCAAAATGATGGTAGCATTGTAAAATCAATTAATCGAGAAAGAGGCCATCGATTAGCGAATACTGTTTTAGAATATAATGAAAAAATTAAGATGATTAATCCAAATGCTATTGATGCACTGTTTTTATCAAACCATGATAATGGACGTAGTGGCGCTTACTTTGGAGATCAAATAGAAAAACAAAAACTTGCAGCATCGATATATATGTTAATGCCTGGTAACTCCTTTGTATATTATGGAGAAGAGATTGGCATGTTGGGCAGTGGTGTTGATGAAAACAAACGTTTGCCAATGCAGTGGGGGAAAAATGAAATTGCAAATGAGCCCCAAAGGTATGTGGGTGCTAATTATCGAGAATTTGAAATTGATGGTGTCAATGTTCAGCTAAAAGCCAAAGATTCACTACTTGCTCATTATCAAAATATTATTCAAATAAAAAATCGATATCCACAAATTAATGAAGGTAGCTTAAAAGTTATTGACTTAAATAAAGATGAGGTATATGCTTTAAAACATGGAGACCTAATAGTTATTCATAACCTATCAAATAGAGATATTGAAATAGAAATTATTGGCGAGATTTTAGAAAAAATCAATTCGAAAAATTCAATTAAAAATAATCGCTTAATTTTAAGTGGTTATAGTTCGTTTTTAATAAAAAGTTTAGAAGATTAAAAAGTAGAAGTGGGTGATTAAATGGCAAATATGTCAGATGTGGCAAAAAAAGCTGGTGTTGGTGTTTCGACGGTTTCAAAAGTTATAAATAACTATGATAATATTTCTGATGCAACTAGAAAAAAAGTTTTAGCAGCAGTTAAAGAGTTGGATTATGTTCCAAATGCAATTGCTTCTGCTCTGTCTTCAAAAAATGGCAAAAGACTGGGTTTAGTTGTATTTATTAATAATCATCGCCAAGCTATTGATGAAATAAACATGCAATATATATTTGGAGCTTTTCAGCAAGCCAAACAACATAGTCTAGATATTGTGACAATTTTCTCTTCGGTGCTAGAAGGTAAAAGTGCCAAAGAGTTAGACATGCATTTTAGATCATTGAGAATACAATCACTTGTTATTTATGGTTTACATAAAGAAGAGCTAGAGTTTGAAAAATTTATAAAAATGGAAACCTTGCCAACAGTTGTCGTTGATGCACCCTTTACTGGTGATAAAACCACTTCAGTAATGGTAGATCATTTAAAGGCTCAGTATGACATTACCCAAACTATGGTCAAAGAACATGTATATATTGACAAAATTTTATATTTAGCTGGACGTCGTGATGGTTATGTAACTGATTTAAGAATGCAAGGGGCAGTTAATGCGATAATGGATTTAAATATTGAAATGGAAACCCAGTATTCTGATTTTTCAGAAAAGAAAGCTTACCAGCTTACTAAAGAGTTTGGAAAAGAGGTAAACTTAATTGTTTGTGCTTCCGACTTGATGGCAATTGGTGCTGTATCAGCATTGAGGGATATGGATATATTTAGACCTGTATGCGGATTTGATGGTATAACCTTGCTTGGATACATTGATTATGAGATAATGACCGTCAAGCAAGATTTCTATGCTGTAAGTAAGAGAGCAATTGATGAAGTTATTTTGCTAATTAAAGGTGAAAAAGGTCATGCAGTTGTTATGGATTATGAAATAGGACATATAAAATATGAGGATGTCATTATGTAACATCCTTATTATTTAAGGTAAATGAAAACGTTTTCTAAGGAGGAAGTAAAATGATAAAAGAAAAGTTGAATAGTAAATTAAATAATGATATAAAAGGTTCAAACATAAATGAAATTTATGATGCAGTCTTAAAAATGACACAAGAGCAAATTGCAGAAATTAAACATGTAGAGGGTGAGCGTAAACTTTACTATATTTCAGCGGAATTCTTAATCGGAAAATTATTAACAAATAATTTAATGAACTTGGGAATTTATGATGAAGTTGAGTCAATTTTAAAAGAAGCTGGTATTAAAATTAGTGATTTGGAAGATTATGAAGCAGAGCCATCATTAGGTAATGGGGGACTTGGCCGTTTGGCTGCTTGTTTTTTAGACTCAATTGCCACACTTGGCATAAATGGTGAAGGTTTAGGTCTAAATTATCACTATGGTTTATTCAAACAAGTATTTGAAAATAACAAACAATTTGAAACAAAAGATGTGTGGATGAATAAACCATCTTGGATGAGGAAAACTGATTTTGTCACCGATGTAGAAATAGCAGGGCAAAATCTTCAATCGCGTATGTATGAAATTGATATTGTTGGCTACAATGATAAAAAAACAAGTTTGCGCCTATTTGATTTAGAGTCAACTGATGAAAATTTAGTTAATGACACAATTACTTTTGACCAAAGTGCAATTGATAAAAATTTAACTCTGTTTTTGTACCCAGATGATTCAACCGAAGAAGGTTTAAGACTTAGATTTGCGCAACAATACTTTATGGTTGCAAGTAGTTTAGCTTACGTTTTAGATCAGTATAAAAAACCATTAAATGAAATACATAAGCACATTGTAATTCAAATAAATGATACTCACCCATCACTAGCAATTCTTTTAATGTTTAAACATTTATTAAACAATAAAATAAAATTTAATGAAGCAGTTGAAATAGTTTCTAACTTATTTGCATATACAAATCATACAATTTTAGCTGAGGCTTTAGAAAAATGGCCATTAAGTTATTTTGAAACAGTAGACAAAGATTTACTACCAATACTAGAAAAATTAGACAAACTAGTTAAAAGTCGCTCAAAAAATGAAAAAGTTGCCCTAATTGATAAGTTTGATGTTGTCCATATGGCATCATTAGCGATTCATTTCTCCTTTTCAGTAAATGGAGTTGCGGCCTTGCACACTCAGATTTTAACTGAGTCAGAGTTAAATGATTTTTATAAACTATATCCTAACAAGTTTAATAATAAAACAAATGGGATTACATTTAGAAGATGGCTTCAATTTTCAAACCGTAAACTATCAGACTATATTGAAAGTTTGATTGGTGACAGTTTTAAAGCAGATGCAATGCAACTAGAAAAGCTTATTGACTTTATTGATGATGAAGATGTATTAGAAGAGCTATTGGCGATTAAAGCAGATAAAAAACATGACTTAAATGTCTTTATTAAAGATCATCAAAATATTGATATTTTAGAAAATGGAATTTATGACATTCAAATTAAACGTTTGCACGAATACAAGCGTCAACAAATGAACCTTTTATACATTATTCATAAATATAAAGAAATTAAAGCTGGAATTTTACCTAAACGTCCACTAGTGTTTTTCTTTGGATCAAAAGCGGCTCCTGCTTATACAATTGCTAAAGATATTATTCATACACTGTTAACACTTGAAGAAATTATTGAAAAAGATCTTGTTGTTAGTAAACATTTACAAATTGTCTTTGTTGAAAATTATAATGTTACAAAGGCTGAATATTTAATTCCGGCTTGCGATGTTTCTGAGCAAATATCACTGGCGAGTAAAGAAGCTAGTGGAACTGGAAATATGAAATTAATGCTAAATGGAGCGCTAACTTTAGGGACAATGGATGGAGCTAATGTTGAAATTGCACAATTAGTTGGCGAAAAAAATATTTACATCTTTGGAAAAGATTCAGATACAATTATAGAACACTATAAAAATGCGACATACATCGCAAAAGATTATTATAAAATTCCAGTTATTAAAGAAGCAGTTGATTTTATAACATCTGACATAATGCTTAAATATGGCGACAAAACTAATTTAGAGAGATTACACCATGAACTAGTTTCTAAAGATTGGTTTATGACACTGATTGACTTTGAGGATTACATTAAAGTTAAAGATCAAATGTTTACTGATTATGAAGATCGATTAGGTTGGGCTAAAATGATGTTGGTGAATATTTCTAAAGCAGGTTTCTTTTCATCGGATCGAACAATTGCTGATTATAACAAGGAAATTTGGAAAGTCTAATGCGTAAGGCTGGAGTTTTACTCCCTATCTTCTCACTTCCTGGAACTTTTGGAATTGGGGATTTAGGAAGGTCAGCCTATCAATGGACTGACATGCTTGCCAATAGCAAAGCTACATTATGGCAAATACTCCCTTTAAATCCAGTTGGTTATGGTAATTCACCATATCAAACTTACTCTTCCTTTGCTGGTGATGAAATATATATTTCAATTGAAGAGTTATATAAAGATTTAGGTATTGAATTTGATATTGAGCCCATTATTAGTGATAAAGTTGACTATGAAAAAGTCAAAGAAAAAAAATCAGACTTACTTAAAAGGGCGTATAAAGTTTTTATTCCAGATAATGAATATGCTACATTTTTAAAAAAAGCTTATTGGCTCGATGAGTATGTTGAATTTATAACTTTGAAAAAACAAAATGAAATGAAATCTTGGTTAGCTTGGACCGATTTAAAGGCTAATAATGAGGCAATGGACTATGAACGTTTTGTGCAGTTTGTTTTTGATAAACAATGGCACAAATTAAAAGATTACGCTAATGAAAAAAACATTTTAATTGTTGGTGACTTACCAATTTATTTGGGTCATGACTCAGCTGAAGTTTATTTTCATCCGCAATTGTTTCACTTAAACAAGGATGGCAGCCCACGGCTTGTTGCAGGGGTACCACCCGACTATTTTAGTGAATTGGGACAGTTATGGGGTAATCCTCTATATGATTGGGACACACTTAAAAAAGATGATTATAGACTATGGGTAGATCGGCTATCTTGGAATCAGACCATGTTTGATGTTATCCGTTTAGATCACTTTAGAGCCTTTGATACATATTGGGTAATTCCAGCTACAGAAGATGTTGCTAAAAATGGTAAGTGGGAATTGGGACCTGCTCATGACTTTTTTGAAAAAATGTTTGAGCAAATACCTAATTTAAATATTGTTGCTGAAGACTTAGGCGATTTACGTCCCGAAGTTTTACAATTACGTGATGATTTTAATTTAATGGGCATGAAAATAATTCAATTTGCTTTAAAAGATCATGAAATTAAAGCAAACAAAAACATGGACAATCATTTAATTGTTTATACAGGTACACATGATAATTCACCTATTCAAGCTTTAATTGATGAAATGTCATTTAGTCAAAAGTTAAAATTAATGATTAAATTACCAAAGTTTTCATTTAAATTGTATGAAGTTATTTCTTATTATTGTTTGAGTCTAAATGCTGATTGGGCTTTTTTACCAGTTCAAGACATAATTGGCTTAAATAAAAGTGCAACTTTAAATTCGCCAGGATCAATTGGCTCACCAAACTGGGAGTGGAAACTTAAAGATTTCAATGAATTAGCAGTTAAAATGCCAATGTTTGAAAAAATGGTTAAAAAATCAAATCGAGACTAAGAAAAAACCTAAGTGAGATCGAATAAGATCAAACTTAGGTTTTTATATTATAAGATAATTTACTACTTAATTACTGCTTCACTATCTTTATCAAAGAAGTGAGCTTTGTTAATATTAAATGCTAGCTCTACTTTTTGACCAGGCTTGTATTCTGTATTAACTCCAACTTTTGCAATAAACTCACTTTCATTTAGTTTTGCATAAAGCATTGTTTCAGCCCCCAACAATTCTGCGACTTCTACAGTTGCGCTAACGATTGAATCTGGCATAGATGCTTTGATTAGATTTTCTGAACGAATGTCTTCTGGTCTTAAACCAAAGATAACTTCCTTGCCTTCATAACCTTGCTCTTTTAATGCTGAATATTTTCCTTCAGTAATGGCTAAATTTAATCCATCTTCACTAGTTATTCTGCCATTTTCAATTTTGACATTAAAGAAGTTCATGGCTGGAGCTCCAATAAAGCCACCAACAAAGACGTTGACAGGATTATTATAAACTTCTTTTGGTGATCCAATTTGTTGGACAAAGCCATCTTTCATTATAACAATGCGGTCAGCCATTGTCATTGCTTCTGTTTGGTCATGGGTTACATAGATTGTAGTTGTTTCAAGACGGTGGTGAAGTTTTGTAATTTCAGCACGCATTGCAACACGTAATTTAGCATCAAGGTTACTTAATGGCTCATCCATTAAAAACACTTGTGCATCACGTACAATTGCTCTACCTAAGGCAACACGTTGACGCTCGCCGCCAGATAAAGCTGAAGGTTTACGGTCTAAGTAAGTATCTAAACCTAAAATACTTGCAGCATTTTTAACTTTTTCATCGATTTCAGTCTTTGGTAATTTTCTAATTTTTAAACCAAATGCCATATTATCATATACTGTCATATGTGGATAGAGCGCATAATTTTGAAAAACCATAGCAATGTCACGATCTTTTGGTGCGACGTCATTAACAACTTTTCCATTAATTGAGATTGTTCCATCTGATATGTCTTCTAAACCAGCAACCATTCTTAGTGTGGTACTTTTTCCACATCCAGAAGGTCCTACCAATACGATAAATTCTTTGTCTTCAATATTTAAATTAAAGTCACTAACTGCATAACTTTTATTTTTGTCATAACTTTTAAATATATTATTTAATTCTACCTTGTAAGTCATAAACACAACTCCATTTCTACTATTATTATAATAAATTAGGCGCTTGTATGATATAGTTAAAGTAACCAAAGATTATGTGCAAGGAGCAAGATACAATGAAGGCAAGCAAACTTAAAGTTATCTATCAAAGTGCAACACTAGCAAAATCACCATCATTAGCTGTTGATACTTTTAGCTATTTTGATGGTAGTGACTACTTGCTAATAAGCAGGCAAATTCTTAGTGAAAGTGAACTTTGCTTACTTGAATCAATGATGAGTCAAAATATTATTAACTCTGAGTGGCATGATTATTTAGTGAGTGGATTAAATAATGAAATTTCTTATAAAAAACCATTAAGCATTATATATTTTTATAGCAAGGGTTTAGAAAGTAAAAAACAACAATGGTTAAATAGTTTTCAAGCATTTTTCGAAGACGTTATCGAAGCTTTTTTTATCAAAGATAGTTATGGCATTATTATAATAGAAAGTTTTAATAAAACGATTAAAGAGTTAGAGGGTTATATTAATATGCTAGATGATGATTTTTCAACTTTGACAAGTGTACTTGTGGGCTTACAAGGCAGTCTTGCCAATATTCAAAGTATTTTTAAAGAGGAAGAACAATTATTTCATAAATACAAACAAAGCAGCCGGGTTTTAAGCTTTTCTGATTTGTTTATTAAGGCATATATTGCGCCAAGTTTAAAAGAAAGTGCAATTAGTCAGCACATTAAAAGTGTTTTGATTAATGATGAAGACGCAATTGCTCTAATTAAAAGTTTATGGAAAAATCAAGGCAATCAGAGTGTTGTTGCTAGTGATCTCTTTATTCATCGCAACACTGTAAATTATCGAATTGACAAATTATATGCTGAAACCAATTTAGATTTACGTGATAACCAGCAATTACTTTTGTGTTACGTATTAGTTATTTGATACAATAGTTACTATAGTTAGGAAGTAAATTATGCTAAAAAAACAAAGACATCAAAAAATAATTGAATACTTAAAAGTTTTTCGGTTTGCTAAAATCGATGAACTATCAAAAAACCTTGAAGTATCAGAAATAACAATCAGACGAGATGTTAATGAGTTGGATGCTTTAAACAAAATTAAAAAAGTTTATGGTGGGGCTTCCTCTTTAGAAGCTGATTCTCTAAGTCAAGATATTGCCTTAAGTTTTCGACAAGAAAAATTTCACCAAGAAAAAATTGATATAGCAAAAGCGGCTGTAAAGTTTATTAGAGAAAATAAAACAATTTATTTAGATGCAGGCACAACTGTTCATTGTATAATCCCATATTTAAAAGATTATGATGTAACAGTATACACTCACGGTATTCATCATTTAGAAGCTTTAAGTGCTTTAGAAATAAAAACTTTTGTTATTGGTGGATTTTTAAAAATTAACACTCTAGCAAGTGTTGGGGGCATGAGTTTGGAAATATTAGATAATTTAAGTTTTGATTTAGCTTTTATGGGCTTTAATGGCCTAGATAGTGAATTTGGCTATTCAACACCAGATGAGTTGGAAGCTAGTGTTAAACGTAAAATTATTAAGCAAAGTCGCGAAGTTTATTTTCTTGGTGACAAGTCTAAATTTAATATTAAAACTGGTGTAAAGTTTGCAAATTTTGAAGATGGCACCTTAATAAGTAATGGGAAAATATAAGAAATTTAATTTAGAGTCTAGTTTTAGGCTCTTTTTTTACGTCCTAATGATAAAGTTTGCTAAATAATGATAGATAATGCTTGTAATCGCTTTCAAATATGTTACAATAAAAACAAGGAGGTCATATGATTAATATATTAAATTTAAATCCATCTATCGATTACTTTCTATTTTGTGAAGAATTCGAAATGAATAAAACAAATCATTCAAAAAGTGAGAGTGTTAATGTGGGTGGTAAGGGTAGTAATGTTGGGATTGTATTGAACAATTTAAGGGTTAATTCAATTATACATGGTTTTGTTGGAGGTTTTACAGGGACTTATGTCGCTAGTGAAATTGAAAAATATCAATATATTAAAAATGAAATGATTGATACTGGCCAACTTACACGTATTAATGTCAAACTTAATTATAAGGGAGAAACAGAGGTCAATGGTGTTGGAAAGATAATTCCAAATGTATATATTAAACAACTAGAAAAAAGTTTAGAAAGATTAAACGAAAAAGATATCTTAATAATGACAGGGCGCATTGCAAATGGGATGAGCTTTGATTGGTATTTGAAAATGGCAAAACAAATGAACAGGCAAAAAACTGAATTTGTCTTAGATATCAATGATTCAATTTTAAAAGATATTTTAAAATTTAAACCGCTTTTAATCAAACCAAATGAAGAGGAAATCAAAAATATTTTCAATCATCAAGGTGAATTAAGTAGGACTGATTTAATTAAATATGGCAAGTATATGCTAAAGGCAGGAGCAAAACATGTCATAATATCTTTGGGATCTAAAGGGTCTTTATTCTTTGTTGAAGATAGAGTTTTTAAAAGCGATAATTTACAAAAAACGGTAAAAAATACAGTAGGTGCAGGAGATTCAATGATTGCTGGTTTTATTGCTGAATATGCTATAAGTAAAGATCCACTAAAGGCATACAAAAAAGGACAAGCTTGTGGTAACGCCACTGCCTTTTCAAAAGAAATTGCAGATTTTGATATGATAGAAAAAATATTAAAGCAAATAGAAATAGAGGAGATTACAAATGAAAATTAATGATGTATTAAAAAGAAATCTTTTTATAGCAGAAATGACAGCTACTGACAAAGAATCAGTGCTACTAGAAATGACTAATAAATTATTTGAGGAAGGCTATATTAGTAATCAAGCTGATTTTTTAGAAAAAATTAAAGATCGTGAAGTAATAAGTACAACTGGTATTGGTGATGGAATTGCGATTCCTCACGCTAAATCAGATGACTTAAGTGAAACAGTCGTAGTCTTTGCAAAAAGTAGTAAAGGTGCAGACTTTGAATCTATGGATAACAAGCCAGCTCATTATTTCTTTTTAATTGCCACACCAACAAAATCAGGAGATGCCCACTTAAAAGTTTTAGCAAACTTGTCGACACAATTAGTAAAAACTACAACACAACAAGGGCTTAAAAATATAACTGATTTTGATTCACTGTTGGAAGTGTTTGGTCAAGAAGAAAAAGCAGAAAAAAATGTTGTAAAGGGTAGTGTGAATATTGTTGCAGTAACTGCTTGTGCAACCGGTATTGCCCATACTTATATGGCTTCAGAAAAATTGGTTCAAGCTGGAGAAAAACTTGGCTATAATATAAGAGTTGAAACAAATGGTTCTTCAGGTGTTGAAAACAAATTGTCATTAAAAGAAATAGAAGAAGCAGATGGAGTCATTATTGCAGCTGATATAAATGTTGAAACTAATCGTTTTGATGGTAAAAGATTAATCTCAGTACCTGTTGCTCAAGCTATCCACAAACCAGAAGAATTAATGGAAAAAGCTTTAGTGGCACAACCATTTAAAGCAAGTGGAACAATTAAATCAGATAGCAAGCAAACAGGCTTATATGGCCATCTTTTAAATGGTGTTTCACATATGTTACCATTTGTTGTTGGTGGAGGAATTTTAATTGCGATGGCCTTTTTAGTTGACCAACTTTTAGGGGTGCCAACTGAATCATTAGCTAGTTTGGGATCATATAATCAATTAGCTGGCTATTTAAATCAAATTGGTGGAACAGCCTTTGGCTTTATGCTTCCTGTCTTAGCAGGATATATTGCAATGAGTATGGCTGATAGACCAGGTTTAGTTGTTGGTTTTGTAGCTGGTGGAATCGCAGCGGCTGGTGGAGCAGGTTTTCTAGGGGCCCTAGTTGGTGGATTTTTATCAGGATTTGTAATGAATGCAATTAAAAAAGCTTTGGCTAATTTACCTAAAAACTTAACAGGCATTAAAACTATCCTTCTATATCCTGTTTTAGGTATCTTTGTTACTGGTATCTTAATGTTATTATTTAATATTCCAATGAGTGCTATCAATACAGGTTTAAATTCTTTTTTGAATAACTTGTCAGGGACAAATGCAGCGATATTGGGAGTTATCCTAGGATCAATGATGGCGATTGACTTAGGTGGACCAATTAATAAGGCAGCTTACTTATTTGCCACTGGAACACTAGCAGCGGCTACAGGTGGTGGAAGTGCTGTTATGGCGGCGGTTATGGCAGCTGGTATGGTGCCACCATTAGCGACTTTTGTTGCAACAAGATTGTTTAAAGATAAATACAACGAAGAAGAAAATCAAGCTGGAATTACTAATCTTGTCTTGGGTGCAAGTTTTATTACAGAGGGTGCAATTCCATTTGCATCAAGTGACCCATTACGTGTTCTTCCAAGTTTTGTTGTTGGATCAGCTCTAACNNCTAACCGGTGCACTTGTAATGATGTCTAACATTTTAGTTAATGCGCCACATGGGGGAATATTTGTAATCTTTTTGATTAGTAAACCGTTACTATATGTAGTTTACATACTTGCTGGATCAATTCTTGCAGGATTACTATTAGGAATAACAAAAAGAAAAGCTTAATGAAGTTTCAACAAAGTAAAAGCACTGTCAATTGACAGTGCTTTTTAAATGCAATAATTAAATTATTTGAGGTTTAAACGTTTTTAATTACACGACATGGGTTACCCACAGCTATTGTGTTGTCGGGGATATCTTTTACTACAACACTACCGGCTCCAATTGTTACGTTGTTGCCAATTGTGACTCCGGGATTAATAATAACACCGCCACCAATCCAAACATTGTTTTTAATAGTTACAGGTTTTGCAAATTCTATCATTTTTAATCTTTCAGCTGGATCAGTTGGATGCATTGCTGTATATATTTGAACATGGGGACCCAATAATACGTTGTCACCAATACTTACTTTTGCTACATCTAAAATTGTGCAGTTAAAATTGGCGAAAAAGTAATCCCCAACATCAATATTGTAGCCATAGTCACATTGGAAAAAGGCTTCAATATGAAAATTATCCTTTGTATTTATTAGTGATCTCATGATTTGATTTTTTGTATCTAAATCACTTGGTAGGGTGTTATTAAATTTAAAAGCCAAGTCACGAGCTTTTTTTCTGTCATTTACTAATTGTGTATCAAAGGCATCATAAATTTCTCCTGCCAACATCTTTTCTTTTTCAGTTTTTTGCATATGTCTCCTTTATTTTCTCTAGTGATATCATTATAACAATTTATCTAATTATTAAATGAATTTTTTGTATTTTAATGGTAAAAATCGATAAATTTATTGATAAACAATAAATAAGTGTTGATAAACAATAAAAATGATGTATAATAAAATTAATAAAAGAAATATTTTTGGAGGTTATATCTATGAAGAGTAAATTTGCTTCACACGCTTTAAAGATTTTGTTAACTGGTTTTGGTTTTGGAGTAATCTTTAGCGGTATTGTAGTTTTGCCGAGTATGGCAAATGAAATGGCAATGATTTATCCACAATTACTAGATGCCAAGTTTACAATCTTGCTTATAAGTGAATTATTGCTTTTACTGTTAATTGTTGGAATTATGATCATCATGTATTTACTATCAATTTTTGATAAGGGTGATACATACACATTTAAGTTTACGCGAGGTTTAGAGATTTTATTTGTGCTATGTTTAATTGCCACACTTGGAGTGCTCATTTTGTTTTATTACTTGTCAGCATATGGCGGACCTGGTCCCTTAATAGCTTTAGTGATGGCTGGTGTCACCTTTGTAATATTAATTGTAGCGACAGTAATTATGTTAGTAAGAGCGATTGTCATCGAATCGATTACTTATAAAACAGATTATGATCTTACGGTCTAGGTTATACATATGATTAAGGTAAATTTAGATGTCGTGTTAGCAAAAAGAGGTATGAGTGTTACCGAACTTGCTGAAAGAGTTGGGATAACGATGGCAAACATTTCAATTCTTAAAAATGAAAAAGCTAAGGCAATTCGCTTTTCTACTTTAGAGAAAATTTGTGAAGTACTACAGTGTCAACCTGGCGATATTTTAGAGTATGTAAAAGAGTAAAAGGAGAAAATAATATGAAAGCTAAAAATACGGTTTTTGAAAACTTTAAATTAATTACGATATCATTGTTAATTTTGCTAGTAGGACTTATTAGTGTTGATAAAATGACGACTAGAATCCCATTAATTTTAAATGAAGCAGTTTTAGATGTTACAGAAAATAATGGCGTAGTACAAGTTAAGTTTAAAGAAGAAGTGGCTGGTTTTGAAAAAGTATTTTATGATACTGATAAAAAAACGTATAACATTCTTGCTTGGCAAACCCCATACTCAAAAATGCTTGAATCAAATACAAACAAGTCAACAAAGATTGATTTTAAAGCAGAATCAATTGACAGTATTTACTACACAGGAGTTAAATCTGAGTTAGACACGATTATCTATGGTGATGTTAGTAGTGAAAACATTACAACACTACCAAGACTTGCGATGAATTATTATATTATACTTGCGATTGCTTTTTCTGTTTTGTTTTCAGTTTTAAGATTTTTCTTTAAAAACAATGAGAAGATTACTAATTACTCAACAATTGGCTGGTTTATAAGTGTTGCCTATATAATTAGTCACTCTCTTGTAATGATGACTAGATCAACTACTTACTTTATCAATAGAGACTTGAGTTTTGTTTTAATTGAAACAGTCGTATTAGCGATAATATTTATCTTATATTACTTTAAAACATTGCAGAAAACAGATCTTTGAAAAAAGTTATTAGCTTAGTATTTATTGTTGCATTTTTAACGATATTAATAGGGTTTTTAAATGTGATTAAAAGCCCTACTTTTAAAGTCATTTTAAAAGATGAACAAAGCAATTCGATAAGTTATAAAAACATTTACAGTAGAAAATTAAGTTGGAAAACAGATGAGTTTCTTAGTGATGATCTCGTTATATATACAGCTAAACCCGATACTTTTATTTCATTTATAAAAAATAATAAAGTTTTAAATAGATTAAATAACATAGAATTAGAAAATATAGATATTAATAGTTTGTCAGATAAAGAGATACTTGCTTCGATATTTTTAGAAGCAGAAAAAATTGAACATGAGATTTGGGAATTTAAAATTCTTAAAAGTGATGGTCGCTATTTTGTTT
>LFRM01186707.1_pt5 | contig 15140 bp, 20 predicted proteins | sample 618341 | NCBI WGS metagenome assembly LFRM01 (sample SAMN03654438, study PRJNA283298) | anaerobic digester metagenome | isolation source: pool of bioreactors CSTR01a, CSTR02a, and CSTR03a thermophilic anaerobic... | place: Denmark: Kgs. Lyngby | collected 2014-05-21 | reverse complement strand
CCGGCGCGTCGACCGTTATCGCGGCGATGGAAGCCGGGAAAAAAGCCGCTTATGAGATTGATTGTTATATAAAAAAATCCGGCGCTGTTAGCTATTAGTGGATAGAAAATAAATAACAATAGTTTGAAAAAAGCATCTCAACCGAATGCTGGTGAGATGCTTTTTTGATTAATTAAACGCGTTTTTTATTATTTTGTCGTTCGAATATACATTAATTTATGAAGAATCTAAACTAATAAGCAAAGGCATTTATGATTTTTTGTATGATGAAGCAGAAAGATTATATGGATTTGTAAAACTCAATGATAATCTCACTTGTAATGAATATTATTATGTTAGAGGCATTATAGGCAATATCTTAATAATTTTTATACTTGCCCTTTGGAATATTATGTTATAAAATATAATCATCAAAATAAAAAATGGGGATAAGTATCGTAATATTATAAATTGGTTAACATTTTCATATATTTAGGGGATGATATTAATACGAAGAAACTAAACCTGCTAGGATCTTCGATAATAGAGGAATCGGACTGGGCGAGAAAAATCTGTTCAGATTAAAAGTTACTATTATGATGCCGAGACTAAATTCTATTATCTTAACTCAAAGTATTATGATTCCTTTATAGGGAGATTTATTAGATATTAGCATGATATTATCGGGTGAGACAAATCTATATTGCTATTGCGCCAATAATCCGGTAAACATGCTTGATGATGCGAGGTATTGGCCAAAGTCGGCAAAAAAACTCCTAATTAGCGCAGCTGTTATTGCAACTGTGGCAGCTGCAGCTACAGGGCTTGTTGCGGTGGTTGCAGCGAGCGCGTTGAAGGAGGCGATATCTGGTGCAGTTTACGGTACTCTAGGAGCGCTGCTGTAAGCGCTGGAGTGCATTTAGTGAATACCGGCAGTTTTTCAGGAATAGGTGAAGCTGTGCTAAACGGCGCTGCAGATGGATTTATGGTCGGGGGCGATAACCGGAGCCATAGTGGGAGGTTAGGCGTAAGGGGTTTTTATGACGCGACCGAAGCTTTGCTTGAAGAATTCCACTCCAGCGACGATAACTCATACAAGTGGGCTATTGGAGCGACGATCGATAACATCAAGGATAAACGATATGAGGATGAATACATAAAAATCATTAATGACAAAAAGAATGGGACATCCCGGCAAATGTTTGTTTGGCTCCTCGGCAGACTAAAAAGCACCAAGGCAATCGATTCATTCATTAATTTATTAGATGATGAAGACATTAATGGTCATATTATAGTAGCCATGAAATATTACAAAAACAAAGATTTAATCCCCTATATAGAACCATTTTTGAATCATGAAAAAACCTGGATTCGCCGTGAAGCAAAGAAGGCTATCAGCAAGTTGGAAAAGTAAAACCCGGGCTTAATAATCTAGTATGATACTCCTAATGTAGACAGCGAATGAATATAAAATGGAGATTTCAATAATTCTATTGATATATTAGGTGAGTAAGCATAGGGGCTGAATGGGATTGCAAAAGCAAACCGACCCGTTCTGATGGGACAGTAAAGATTTCATATGAGGCAGAAATACTTATAAATCGAGGATATTATTATCGTATTTCTAGTATCGAATCTAAATATGATTTGATTATCATGACTGAAGAAGTTATTGAAAAGAAAGGAGGACTGATTTCATGGCAAAGACAATTGGAGAATTATTTGCAAACAGACCAACTGACAAGGATCATATTATTTATTTGTATAAAAGGGGTCATACGGCAAAAGAAATCCGACATTTTCTTGGGCGTTATTATGATGGTAACCCCGATTATCGTCTTCCAACGATTGATGAAATAAACCAAATAATCAAACAAAATTCAAAGGCCTAACAACTAGGCCTTTTTTCATTGCCATAAGTTCACCCTCTCCTTTCCTACTAGGGTCGGCATCGCCGGCTTTTTTCATGCCTATTACGCAATTCCGGCGGCCATAAGATGTTTGTTCCATTTCGCCTTCATTCTGCTAATCGATTTAAGACAATCTAATCATTACTTTCAATTAAATCACATCTCAATATGTTATAAAAGACCCCTTTGCCGGACAAGCGTGATGTTATCTTTCATGAACAATAGCGTCAAACAATTTTTCGTGCGCCGAAAAGCGCTCCCTTATCAAATCGATATAATTATCGGATAATATGAATTTCTTAAACTCGTCATAAGGAAGATACCGATAATCTATGGTTTCGCCTTCTTGCAGGCGGATTCTTGTTTTTTCTTTATTTATGAACACGATAAAACACTTGCATATCACTGGAATGTCCTTATATAAATAAGAGTATACAAAATGCAAATCGGATTCTTTTACTTCTATGCCCGTTTCTTCCTTTAGTTCCCTTATCGCGCCTTCTTCGGGCGTTTCGCCTTTTATAATGGAACCTCCGGGTATTTCCCATTTTAATCCCCATGGCTTGTCCGGATGTCTTTTCGTTATCAAAACCTCATTATTTTCCGTTATCGGGTAAATTTCAACCACGATATGAAAAACGCCTTTTTTGATGGGTTTACCCCTTACAAGTTCGAATCCCAGGGGATTGCCGTCCTTGTCATAGGCGTCCCATATTTCTTGTGACATATTCCATATCCTTTCAAATTGTTTTTATTCTGTTAATAGTATCACAAAACATTGATTAAATAAACACTTTTAGTCAGTTTCTTATAAATTCCAAAAAAAATAAAAACAACTATTCCTTTTGGATTATCCAATAAAGGAATAGCCTGTGAATCAATCAATCATTGGCTTTGATATGGTCATACACTCTTATTTCTTTAAATCAAAATAATGTCCGTCTCTTGACTTGTTATAATAATAGAAAGAATGAGGCCTTTCCACAATCATATCTAAGAATGCGAATAAACCCAAGACCGCTGGATTATCATTTAACGTGTAATTATCAATGATTTCATCATCAAGTTCCAATTTTGAAACATTAAGAAGTTTAAAATCAATCAGCAAATCTATGATTTCCTTTGCTCTTTCAAGAGGAATTGATAGTTCCTTGACAAATAGATTCGCGGTGAAACTGTTGTTAACGCGGGAATTGATCAGAATCAAGGCATTGAAGAAATCGTCATTGCTTAATTCTTTTAGGAAGGAAAGCATCTTTTCCTTATTTTTCAGGAAAGCATTATAGTTTTTGTTTTCAAGCCTTGGAAACAAGGCAAAAAAGGGTTTTTCCTTGTTAAGTTGATTTAACGCGATGCCTTCTTTTGATAAGACTTGAGAAGCGCATTTTTCTTCCATTACTTTAACATCATATGGTTTAATATCGACAAGACCATTCAGGCCTACTTCAATATAGTAACACAGCGAAAACGCCTAGGCAAAACGCTCTTCATTGCTCGGTAAACTACCCAGGTATATGGCTACTCTTTGTTCAATGTTTTTGCAATCATTGACCGGTAGACCAAACAACTCGTCGGTAGTCACATTGAAATATTTCGCGATTCTCGGTATCAGTTCGATATCCGGGTATCCTCCGGATTCCCATTTTGATACCGCCTGGGTTGACACTTGTAGGAACGGCAGTTCAAACTTATCTTAGCAACTATAGCCTAGGTAGAAAGATTGAAATTACCTTTTGCACAATTTTTATCATTTATTGTGCACAAAGCCTCGATTACTTATTTTTGCAGTTTTGTATATATTCTAATATTACCATTCTTTGATCAATTCATAAAGATAATTATTTTTATATATTTTTTCCTTGCCAACTCTTTCTGACAGCAATATGCCTACTTGCTCTAATTCGTTTAAATACTTGCTTGCAGTATTTCTTGATATAGATAAATTATTCCTTAAGTATACATTTTTTGTATAAAAATCATAAAACAAATATTCCAATAATTCTTCTGAGTAGATTTTAGGGCATTTATTTTTTATCATTTCTCTACAATGACTCATACTCTCTCTAAACTTATTAATAAAATTCAAAGTAAATAATGCGGTTTTTTCAACTCCGTTAATCATGTAGAGCAAATAATCTTTAATATATTTTTCATCTAATCTCATGTTATGCAAACATTCATAATATTGTTCTTTGGTGGAATTGATATATTTAGACAAATACAAAATAGGTAATGATAATTTATCTTGTAATACCAAATATAAAACATTTAGTATTCTTCCTGTTCTACCATTCCCATCATGAAATGGATGGATTGATTCAAACTGATAATGAATCATAGACATTTTAATAAGTGGATCTATATCTTCTATTTCATTATCATTAATATATTTCTCGAGATTACACAAGTATTCCCGAATCTCTCGTTCACTTTGTGGTGGATTATGAAGAATCTCTTTTGTTCTAGTACTCATAATGACAGTTCCGGGAATCTTTCTAATACCACCTACATTAGGTTCTATAATATGATGAATATCCTCAAGCATCTTAGTACTAATGAATCCATTTTTTTTAACCTCATTATATCCATATAAAACCGCTTGCCTATAGTTCACAACTTCTTTTGAAGCAGGGTTTTGCTTGTTTAAAGTGATTTCTTTAAATATATCATCAAATGTAGTTACTATATTTTCTATTTCACTGGATTCCTTTGCTTCACCCAAAATAACAGCATTTAAAACAAGTCATCGCAAATGGTTATTCATTTGATGAACCATCAAGTGTTGTAAAAGCAAGAAAAGACTATATGAAGGGAAACAACACAGTGATTACGTTCTATGAAGAATGTATGCAAGAGCGTCCTAACCTAAAGATTAAAGATAATTGTACAACAGGAAAAGTTTATAATGTCTATAAAGCTTGGTGCATGGATAACAACCATGGCTATGCTAAAACAGCTAAGGAGTTTAGGGATGAACTTGCTTCTTTCCTAAATGCATCTCATGCTGATTTAATTACCAGAAGAAATGGTGGTAGCTATTATAGTAGATATACTTTGACTGATGAAGCGAAAGAAAACTACAAAAAAGTATATGGTTATGACGATATAGCACTATTTTCATGACTTTGATGACAGACTTGGTATCATAGTTTTTGAACTCAGCTACCAAATAAAGGTCACAATTATAATGCTTATAAAAGTTTAATGACTTTTGTAGCTAAGTTTCAAACTTCTTGAAAAAAAATATAAAAGTATAAATATAATTATAAAACCATGTGTAGTTATAGTAACTATTAAACAAACTCAACAAGATAGCTACAAAAACCACAAAACGTTAAAGACCTTGATTTTATTGGGTTAAATTTGTAGCTTAACTAAAAAACGCTGTCATCTACTCTGCTATCAAAGTAACAAAGAAAGGAGGAATAAACATGAGAGATTATGTACTTATACCTGATGCATATAACTTACTTTGTCCTATACCATATAGCGATAATGTACTGTTAAATGATTCTTATCAATATTACCTTGTGGAAAAAGGTAACGTCTATGAACTAGTTAATAAAAACCCATACGATTCAATCACTGATCATAAAGTCAGATGTCCGAAATGTATGGCACAATTAGTCAAGATTTCAACTAATAAATACAACTGTATTTTTTGTTCTGAAGGGAGGTAGGTATATTGAAACAAATTAAAAGTGGTCTTGACCTTAATAATTTTGAGGTGATTGACCTAATTCTAAAGAAGTATCCAGTAATCTTTATGAAGGATAAACGACCAGAAAGTAAATTAAAATGGTGTATCCAATATAAAGGTAGTGGTCACTACTTTGAAACTTACAATGAACTATTAGATTATTATAATCAGAATTTGAGGAGGAAACATTAATGAAAACAACTACAATTTACAATCATGCTTTTTGGAACGCAATGAGAGGTAAAAAAGGAGCCTATAATGATATGAATGAAGGTAAAGAATCAGATGGCTATATCGTTCCAACAGAGTTTAATGAAAAGTATCAAAAAGCCTTAGAGAAAGAAAATCTATTCAGACGATTAGCCACTGTGGTTCATACAACATCCAAAGATGGAACAATCCACGCTGTGGCATCAACTGGTGTAGCTGAATGGGTTAATGAATCAGTAGCATTCCCAGAGAGTGCCGATACGTTCAGACAGTTCCCTGTCAGCTCTTACAAGTTAGCCAGCTTATCTAAAATTAAAGAGCACTTTGTGAAGGATAATGACTTCAACCTGGAAGGTTATCTTGAAAATGAGTTCGTTCGTAGGTTTGGTAGAAGCAAAGAGAGTGCCTTTATTAACGGAGATGGTATCAATGAACCTGCAGGCATTTTAAACGCCACACGTGGCGGGGAAATCGGGGTTACAGCCGAAGGATCAACAGTCCTAACCTATGATGAAGTGATCAAGCTATACTTCTCACTAAAGCCAGAACATAGAAGAAACGCAATGTGGTTAATGAATGATGAAACTGCCTTTAAGCTTAGAACCTTAAAGGATGATCAAGGTAACTATCTATGGAATCAAGCAGATAACACCATCTTAGGAAAACCTGTTGAGTATTCCAACTATATGCCATATATGGTAAGTGGTGAAATCCCTATCGCCTTTGGTGATTTTAGTTACTATTGGATTATCGAACGTCAACCACTTACGATTAATGTTCTAAGTGAAATATACCTTATTAAAGGTGAAATTGGGTTCAGTGGATGTGAAAGATTAGATGGTAGACTTATCCTTCCAGAAGCCGTAAAACTCCTGAAAATGGCTTAATATTGACTCCCGCTTGGGGTAAGGGGGGGGAATTATCTCCACAACTTTATTAAAGAGCAACGGGCGGGGGGCTTCACGCAAAAAGTCGCGGTTTCAAACAGGGTATAAAGAAAGGAAGACGGCAATTACTGCTATCTTCCTTTTCTAAATTTTTATTACAATTAAATATAATTTCAGTATAACAATCCAGCTAGTCTAACATATATTTTTAAACTGTAGCTGCAATTATTATAATTATTAGAATCCAAAAACATAATGAACCAATTGATAAGCCTAACCCGATTTTAGATCTTTCTCTATATTGATTCTTTGTGTCATTGATACCAATCAAACTAGTAATCAAACCTACAATTGAACCAATAAAAACTAAAGGATAAAACCCTAATGAACCAAATACCACCGAAATTGTAGCTAAAGCTTGTCCTTGATTAGATGATGTTCCATTATTAATAGTATTAATCAATTGACCACAAGATAAGCAAACATCTGCATTTTCCTTTAGTTCATTACCACAATTAGAACAAAATTTACTCATAATTAACCTCCATATTTATTATCTCTTTCCTTATTTTAACATATTTTAAATGTAACTGTCAATATTCAAGTGATACTTATATTTTTATTTATGAATTACAGTATTTGTGCTAAATAATAAGTAATTATGGTTTTACAATTTATTATATTCATTCTTTCAATAACCTCAAAAACTAATTAACTCTTCCTTTAGTTTTCCATGTTTAAAGGCAGCATTTCCAGATAAGTTTCTCATTAAAAATTTTCTTAATCCTTTATACTCGTCTCCTATAAAGCCAAGTCTTAATAGAAAACACCTAAAGTCATATTTTTCATTCTCACTTTTCTTTGCTGTGGATGTAACCCTATTTCGATCTATAGCCATTTTGCATAAGGCTTCAGTAAACTGTAAGTAATAGTTTACCTCACCACTGTCATCCGTCTTTGGATACCATGGAAACCTAACCTTCACATCATTTTCAATAATTCGCAAATCAAATGTACCAATAGCTTTACAGATTAGTTCACCTTTAGCAAATACTATCTTATGTAGATTTTCTAATGCCTTATCAGAAAACATTTCTCTTGGCATTGCTACTTCGAAACCATCAAATGCATTTTCACCATAGTTTGTGGGAATAAACCCTTTCTCCTCAAGCTTTGCGACCAAACTGTGTATTTCTGCAGGAGTCATGCTTTCATTTATTAAAAGCGATCCTTCTTTATCAACATTAGGCATAGTATTAATGATACCATTTAATTCGCCAAGTTTACTATTAGCTGTATTTAACGCTTTATAAATGTCAATATCATCATAGTTTAATCCAAACGGTAAATAGCGCATATTATCACCTTCATGCACAAATTTTATGTGCGCAAAGTCAATATGTGCACAAAAAACATTCTAACTAAACTATATTCATCTTTTTTTATTTTATTATATCTAAAAGTCTTTAAAATAATAATATCAGGTTTATAGGCATAATTATGAAAGTATCCCATATCAACCTCTTTTATCACATGTTGATTAGTTTATATCACAACCATTTTATCAAACAAAGCCAAATAATACAAATTTTCTATAAAAAGAAAAAGCCTCATAATAGAGACTCGTGTTAAATATTTTTCATAATGACCGATTCGATAACATCGGCGACGTCCTCGCAGGCGTCACAACAATTTTCAAACTGCAAGAGGACCTTATCCCAGATAATCAATTCTATCGGATCGACCGTATCAACATAGAGTTTCCTGACGGCTTCCGTATAAAGGCGGTCGGCCTTTTCCTCAAGATTATTAACCTCGACGATATAATCTCTTAATTTTGTTGATTTCTTAAAATCATGAAACTCATCAAACGCCTTTACCAAAGCTTTACAACTGTCGATAACGATTCTCGAGAACTCGACGAGTTCCGGTCTCAACTTCTTCACGTTATACATGTAGAAACACAACAAAACGTCCTCAATAGCGTCGGTAACGTTGTCAATCGTTTGGCAGATCGCGATGATGTCTTCTCTTTCAATCGGCGTAATAAATTCCCTGATTAATTTAAAGATGACGGTGTGATTCGCGGTATCGGCCTGATGTTCGATTTCATGCATATTATTCAATTCTTCTTTAATGTCGCGGTTGTCATAATCAATAATGATTTCGTTTAAAAGCTCGGCTTCCCGCAAAGAATACTTTGCTAGCTCGGAAAAAGAAACAAAATAATAATTTTTTTTCAGTTTCGACATTTCCTTATTTTCCTTTCTCTAAAAGATCAAAATAAATAATTTCGCCATCCCGTAGCCGATAAGCCCGCATCCGGGAAAAGTCAATAGCCAGGTCATCACTAAATCGCCAACGACGTTCCACTTGACCGAGGAGAATCTTTTCGCGGAGCCGACGCCCATTATCGACGTCGTTTTCATGTGCGTGGTGCTCACAGGGATTCCCCACACCGACGAAAGCAAAAGACAACCCGAGGCCGCGAGATCGGACGCGAAGCCTTGATATTGTTCAAGGCGGACCATGTCCATCCCGACTTTCTTAATGATTCGATACCCGCCGATTGAGGTTCCCAAAGCCATCACTGCGGAGCTTAAGATCATCAGCCAAACGGGAATAAAGAATTCCGTAACCTGGTACTGTCCCTGGGACAGGAACACGCCGAGCATGAAAACGCCCATAAATTTCTGACCGTCCTGAGCTCCGTGCATGAAAGCCATCGCGGACGCGCTGACGATTTGTCCCTTTCTAAAGAAATTTTGCGCTTTGCTGCGGCGGACGTTTTTAAAGATTTTCTCCAATAGTTTTACAAAAAGCCAGCCCGAACCAAACCCTAAAACCGTCGAAAGGCCGATGCCGTAAAGCACTTTGACCCATTCGGAGGGATTGATGCCGGAAAATCCGTTTTGCAGGGCGATTGCCGCGCCGGAGATACCGGCGATCAAGGCGTGGCTTTCGCTTGTCGGGATTCCGAAAAACCAGGCAAGAGTCGCCCAAATAACGATTCCAATCATCGCCGCCGATAGCGCGGTTATCGCCAGTTTCGCGTCGCCGCCAAAATCGACCATATTATAAATGGTCGCCGCGACCTTGGCGTTAAACATCGTCATGATGAAAACACCGAGAAAATTAAAGAAGGTTGCCAAAATAATCGCGTTCCGCGGGGTAATGGCTTTTGTAGATACGCATGTGGCGATCGCGTTGGGGGCGTCCGTCCAACCGTTTATCAAAATAACGGCCAGAATCAGGAGAACCGTGACTAAGGCGATTGGATTGGAAATCACATGTTCAACAAACTCGAAAAAATCAATTGACTGCATAAGCTTCCTTTTTCATATTGTTTTTTCCAAAACATCATATCCGATTATAATTATTGTTTAATTTAATCCCGTGGATATGCAATAAAAACGTATAACTTGTATGCGAACAAAAAAACCAAGTAAAATTATATCATAAATCAATATTTTTGCCAATGTGTAAAGATAATGATAACGGTTTTTTGTCATAATTTGGCTGTGATTATATGTATTTGCTTCCTTCCCTGACGCTCAGTCTAGCGAGCCGGCCTCGGTATCTATCGAGAAAATCACGCACCCAAACGGGATTCGTTTTGCTGTATTCGCGCAAACTCCAACCGATCGCCTTGTTTATGAAAAATTCATCGCTTCCCAAATTATTGCGGATAATCTCTTCCAATAAGGCGGTGTCGGTTTTGTCCTTCCGCTTGCGTTGATGATTGATGGCGATGCGCCGCAACCAAATATTATCGTCACGGCTCCAAGAAAGAAGGATCTCGTCTACCCGCCGGTCGCGAAAAGCGATATCGCCGATAATGGTATCCAAACTATCAACCGTGTCCCACCACGATTTTGTAACGGCCAAGCGTTTTAAGCGATCGATGTCATCGATCGTCAAGCGGGCGCGGATTCTATCCAAATAAGAAAGCGCCACGTACTGCAACTCCCTGCGCGGGTCTTCCCAACAGGAAAAAACAAAATTCCAGTCGACATCCTTTTGCTTACTCATTTCCATAAGAATCGGGGCGATTATTTCCCGCCGTTCGGGTGTTTTTATGCCATAAAAAAGAAACTGGTTGCGCATGTAGGCGGCCATTTCTTTCGCCCGGCGCGGGTTTTCTCTTTTCTTAAATTCTCCGACAATCACTTGATACATTTTTAGATCTCCGTTTCTTTTATTTTTTATCCGCAATATCGAATAAATTCATGTATATTCTACCCTTTTTTTATTATCAATTCAACATCCTTCTTGTGAAATAAAAAAAACACTAAAAACTTTAACAGCATTTTAGTGTTTTTTCGTCAATGTTTTATAACTCTTCTATCATCATGATATCAATGCTTAAACCGAAATAAGTGGAAACAGACACTTCATCGGGGCTTAACCCGATTATCGTCGTTTTGGAATATTCCTTTTGCTCATCAACAAAATCAGCAATCGTTTTGTCGGAAATATTCCACAGCCATAAAGGCGGCGCGATATCGATAACGCCAAATCGGACTTCTTCAAAATCATCCATTCGCGATAATATGTCGGCGACATGCATAACGTTAAAATACCCGGGTTCCGTTAATTCTAAATATAAATCATTAAAGCCTTTGCTCACGGAAGTAAAATCCAGATAAGGAAAATCATTAACGGTATAAGTTTTTTCTCGATCAAGGTTTGCCGGTCTTACTTTTAAGCCTTCATATCCTAAACGGAGGATGATAATATTTACAATCGCCCGTGACTTCGATTACCAACTCTTCCCCACCCTTAATCGTTTTGGTCCGGGCAAATAAATCGCGGTTATCATAACTCTCAAAAGCTCACTTCTCATTGTCCCCCTTAATTAATATCATATGCGGGCACAAAGGAAAAAAAACACCATGTTTCAATCATAAGTTTACATATTCTAAATTTTAACGTATTTTTCCTTCATAAACATTTTACCAAACATAACCAATTTTTTTTTGATGGAAAAGTAAAAAAACCATACCGCTTCGGTATGGCGTTTTTCGAATGGTGACCCGTACGGGATTCGAACCCGTGAATGTAGCCTTGAGAGGGCTATGAGTTAACCGCTTCTCCAACGGGCCTTTTCACAACTATTATACTAAATATCGATAAAAAATACAATATGGAATTATAAGAACTTCTCGATTGCTTATTTAGTGAAAACACTTACTTTAAACCAACCTTGAACAAACAAAAAAATTATGGTAATATATTATATGGAATAACAAAATCTGTCAATAATTTTTAAAATAATTATACAGAAAGAGGGTAAAGAATGAAAGAAACCATGAAGGCCTTGGTTTATCACGGTCCGGGTAAAATTTCGCTCGACGAAGTGCCCGTTCCCAAAATCATTGAGCCGGATGACGCGATTGTCCGCGTCACGACTTCCACGATCTGTGGAACCGACATTCACATTTGGCATGGCGGTTTGCCGGAAGTAACGCCGCCCAGGATTCTCGGTCATGAGTTTTGCGGCGAGATAGTCGAGGTGGGGCCGGCCGTCAGAAACGTTAAAGTCGGGGATCGCTGCGCCATATCATGCGTTACCCAATGCGGCGAGTGTTTTTATTGCCGGACGCAAACATATTCGCATTGCGATACCGGGAGTTGGATTTTTGGTTACATGATTGACGGCTGCCAAGCCGAATACGTCCGCGTCCCCCACGCCAATCTGGGGTGTTACGTTATTCCCGATAATCTAACCGACGAGGACGTGCTGCTTGTCGGCGATATTCTATCCACCGGTTACATGGGAGCCGAAAACGCGCGCATCCAACCCGGCGATGTCGTCGCCGTAATGGGTAGCGGTCCCGTCGGAATGTGCGCGATGGCGACCGCGAGGTTATGGGGACCGTCCCGAATCATAGCGGTCGACACGATTCAATCGCGGCTTGACTTTGCCGTGAAGAACGGCTGGGCCGATGTCGGGCTCAATCCCAATGATTGCGATATCATTGAAGAAATCAAGAAATTGAGCCACGGCCGCGGCGCCGACGCTTGCATCGAGGCAGTAGGCGTGACGCCGACGATGAAATACGCCTTAGACGCGGTCCGTCCCGGAGGCAACGTATCCGTCATCGGCGTTTTCGAAAAACCGTTCGAACTGGAAATGAACAAATTATGGATCAAAAACATCAACATCAGCATGGGGCTTGTCAACGCCAACCGCATCCCCCAATTAATCGATTTAATCGCCGCGGGAAAAATCAACATGAAGCCGCTTATCACTCACCGCGCGCCGCTTGATGACATCTTAACAGGCTACGACGTTTTCGGCGGTAAAAAAGACAATTGCATCAAATGGGTAATCAACTATTAATAAAACAACAGCGCATGAGCGCCGACATTATCGGCGCTCATTTTTTTATACGCGCGTAAAAAAACTACTTTTTCAGTTTATCCTGAAAAAGTAGTTTGCATGTCTCGAATCATTTTTAATCATAAGTGATGGCGTCAACCGTTTTACGGTCTAATTTTTTAATTACCGCCGTCATCAACCGGATCGCGTTCTCATAATCATCCTTATGAACAATCGACGTATGAGAATGAATATACCTGGTGGCGATGCAGAATGACATCGCCGGGACGCCGCTATGCGTCAGGTGCACGGCGCCGGCGTCGGTGCCGCCGCGACGGAGATAATCAAGCTGGTAAGGGATGTTTTCCTCTTTCGCGATTTCAATGACCTTCTCGCGCAGGGCGACATGACCAATGAGCGCGCCGTCATAGACCAGAAGGCACGGTCCGGCTCCGAGTTTTATCGACATATCGGTTCCCGGGGTATCCTTGGCGATTCCCACGTCAATCGCGAAACAAATGTCCGGTTCGATCGCGTATCCGGAGGTGCGGGCGCCTCGCAGGCCGACCTCTTCCTGCACGGTACCGACGCCGTAGGCGATATTCGGATGAGTCTCGTCCTTAAGACGCTTGAACACCTCGAGAACGATCGCGCAGCCCAAGCGGTTGTCCAAAGCCTTGCCGAGAAGATAATCGGGGTTGGCAAGCGGGCGGAAAGCAATCTTCGGGCAAATCATGTCGCCGACACGGATTCCCAAGTTTTCCGCTTCCTCTTTGTTTTTAACGCCGATATCAAGAAACATATCGTCAATTGTCGCAGCGGCCTTCGCTTCCTCGGGTTTTAAAAGATGCGGCGGTTTCGACCCGATTACGCCCTCGTAGGTTTTCCCCTCGACGGTCGTTACCGTGTATTGCTGGGCAAGCATTACCTGGCTCCACCAGCCGCCGATTGTCTGAAACTTCAAAAATCCCTCGTCGGTAATTTTAGTCACGATCATTCCGATCTCGTCCATATGACCGGCGAGCATGATTTTCGGGCCGGCCGGGTCGCCCGTCTTCCGGGCGATGATCGAACCCAACCCGTCATACGAAATCTCTTCTTTGGACACGACTTCCAAGAATTCGCGCTCCATAAATTTGCGCACGTTTTTCTCGTGGCCGCCGATGCCGTCAATCTCGCAAAGTTCCTTAAGGAGTTGTGCTTCTTTAGTCAATTTCACGCCCTGATTTCATCGCCTTTCTCTTCTTCGGGAATTATGACCTCTTCCTTCTTCGGCAAAGGATCCTCTTTCCTATCTTCTTCTTCGATTACTTCTTCTTTTTCCTTCTTTTTCTTTACTCTTCGCGTTTCTTCTTTCGCAAGCCATTCGTAACGGTAATTCTTATAGTTCTTATACCCGTCAAAAGCGATGACCAGCGCGCTTAAAATGGAGAAAATCAACAATATCCAGGCCAAGTTTTTCTGATTAAAGAAATCGGTAAAAACGATAATCGGCCCCAAGGTGATCACGCCGATATGGGTCGCGAACTGCGCGTAATCGGTCGATTCCTTCCGCAAAACCGTGGCGAAGAAATAAAGAACGCCGCGCAGCCAGAGAATGCCGCCGACAGAATAGCGCAAGAGGCTTTGGGAAGCATCGTCTTTCCCGCCCTCGAGAACCAAAAGGATTCCGACCACGACATTAAGCAAAATCTCAACAAGATAAATTGACATCATCAACCTGTCTTTAGTCGTCTTAAGCAGCGGATATAACCTGAACAAGCCGAATATAATCAAGGCGATGCCGGCGATATACAGGAAAATATCCGGGGTGACTACAACAACGATACCGACGGCCAAAAGGATGGCGGCGCCGATCCATTCAAAAACAAATAGATATTTTTTGAAGAAGTTTTTCATGATGCCTCCTACATTCTTTCTTTTACGCTAACTCCGATTAAATCTAAGCCGTTCTTCAAAACCGTCCGGACCGCATCCATTAACGTCATCTTTTCCGCCGTCTCCAGCGGGTCGTCTGTGATAATCTTTTCGCTATTATAGAAACTGTGCAAACCGGAGGCTAATAACAACAAATATTGAGCTATCTTATGCGGCAATCTTTTTCCCGCCGCTTCCTCGACATATAAGGG
>LFRM01165044.1_pt1 | contig 15143 bp, 14 predicted proteins | sample 618341 | NCBI WGS metagenome assembly LFRM01 (sample SAMN03654438, study PRJNA283298) | anaerobic digester metagenome | isolation source: pool of bioreactors CSTR01a, CSTR02a, and CSTR03a thermophilic anaerobic... | place: Denmark: Kgs. Lyngby | collected 2014-05-21 | reverse complement strand
GACCGCCAATGGCGGTAAGCGGCGCGCCCGGGGAAAGAAGGCAGACGCGGAACCGGCGCCTGCCCAGGTAGAAGAGCCGGCACAGCCCGATGAGCCCGGCGATGAAGCGAGCCAGTAGGATGGACGCGGGTGGGAGTAGCGCATGCCGTCGGTGAACCTGATATGGGAGCAACGGCTCGTCCAGCGGAAGCACCAGCGCATTGCCACGTTGCTGCTGGCCGTGATCGGCATCGGTCTTCTGGTCATTGCTGAGGAGGTCGTGCGCACGGCCATGAAGCGCCGGGAGTGCGTGGCCGGCATTCAGAAGTGCGAGGAGCGAATCAAACAGGCAAGGCCACTGGCGGATCGGAACCGCGAGCTTCAAACCCAAATCGCCGCCCTGGAGCCGACCGTGGCCCTGGTCAAAGATGCCCAGCGAATTACGCTGCGTTGGGTGGGCCTTATGGGAGAGCTCGACGCCAGTGTGCCGACTCCGGGGCCAGTATATCTCACCCAGCTCAACTTCTCCACGGGGGAAGCGAGCGCCGGGAAGCAGGTGCGGCCTGGCACCATCGGCACGCTGAACCTGTCGGGGGTGGCCCGGAGCTATCCCCAGATCGCTCAGATGATGAGGCGCCTGTCGGCGCAGGCCCATCTGCGCGAGGTGCGGCTTCTGCAGGCACAGGCGCTATCGGAAGAGGGGCAGATACGCTTCTCCTGCCGGGCCCAGTTTCATATTCCGGAAGATGAGGAGGCCCGGCTGGCGGTGAATGTCGAGGAGCAGGTGGCACAACGAGATTACACTGCCGTCGTTCAGAGGGCAGGGGAGAAGACGGTGCTCCACCGCACTCCCCTGACCGACGGGGAGACGCAGTAGCAGTCGCCGGCAGGGGGAAATGGTGAGTCTGCGCCTGAGACCGACCAAAAAGGTTCTGATCATCCTGGGGGTTGCCGCGCTGGCAAGCCTCGGGCTTTCCTACTTCGTGCTCAAGGCGCAGGCCAGGCAGCGTGCCGAGTGGGAGGCGAAGCTCGCCGCGAAGATGAAGGAGGCGGAGGAGTTGGAGTCTGCCGCCTTGCAGCTTCCCGATTCGGAGGCTGCGCTGCAAGATCTGCAATACCGCGTGAGCTTCCTCCGAGGCGCGGATGAAGAGGAGTACCAGCCGGCCCTCTTGACGGAGATGACCGAACTGGCGTGGCGCACGGGCGTGGAGATCTCCGGATTCAACCCCGTGGAAGGGGCGCCCACGGCCCAATCGCCGGTGGCGAAGACCACGACGGCGAGTAAACTGGCGCCGCATCGTTTCATCACGCTGAACCTGTCTCTACAAGGCAGTTTCCACAACGTGACGCGCTTTCTCTACCGCCTGACGGGTGTCTCCAAGGTCATCTCGGTGGATGGGCTGCAAGTTGTGCCGGCCCCTGAGGGGCCAGCGGATCACGTGCGCGTGACTGCTCAAGCGACGGCCTATGTCCTGAAGAACGTGCCGCAGGCAACCGCTATGGCAGCCGCCAAGCTGCAGGAGATCGCGGAGGCTGAGGAGAAATTCAAGGCGCAGACCCAGGGATTTGGTACCCTTGAGGAGTTGAGAGCCGCCGGACTCAGCGAGCTCAAAGAGGGTGAGACAATCGGGGGCTATACCTTTACCACCGATAAGAAGACCAGCCGGAGCACCTACAAGATCCTGGCCACCAGCAAGGACCCCAAGCTGCACAGCCTGAGCATCGACAAGTCCAAGAAGATTATGGATGAGACGGATAAGGTGCCCTATGATTAGACTGGTTGAGTCAACACCGGTCTTTGGGGCGCGGGCTCTGCCGGGCAGCTCCCCCAGGAAGCCGCGAGCGGCGACAGCCGTGGCGCTTGGCTTGTGGTTGTGCCTTGCCGGAGGGTGCCAGCCGCGCGTGCCTGCATCCCCGGGAGGGGGCACGAAGGCGGGCGCCGTCGCCCCTGGGGGACAGACTGGCCAAACGGATTAGGGCGCCAAGCAAGCCGCGCCTGCCAACACACCCGCCGGAGCGCCAAAGACGGATCAGGGCGCCAAGCAAGCCGCGCCCGCCAATGCACCATCCGGAGCGCCAAAGGCGGGCGGCGAGACCGCAAAAGTGGAGTCCCCCTTTCCGGGCCAATCCACCGCGGAGTCGGCTTCCAGCGCCGCGGGCACAGGCTCCAGCGCCTCGCGCGTGATCGCGCGACGTGATCCAGATACCATTCCCGGCGTGCCTCGATTGCCGCTCCCGCCTCCCCGGCGGTCCCCGTTCCGGCTGGATGGGGAAGGGGGAGAGAATCGGGCGGCCCAGAAGGCAGCCCCCGAGGTGACCATCCGCAGGCGCGAAGCGGGCAAGCCCACTGGCGAGCCTCTCGGCGTGGAACCGCTGCCACCGCTGGCGGGCCCCGCGCCTGAGCTCGTGTCACATGAGGATCCGCGGGCGCCTAGAATCGGGAACTCCACGCCGGTGCGCGGCCCGATAGCGGGCGCAACTCCTCCTGCGCTGCAGCTCACCGGCATCATCGATGGCGACCCGCGCATGGCGGTCATTGAAGGCGAGACAGCGCATTATATCGTTCGCGAGGGGGATCGCGTCGCGGGCGGGTATCGGGTTGCCTCCATCTCGCCACAGAAGGTGATGCTACGTTCGGAAGATAACCGCACCGTGGTCCTCCGATTCGGGCGCAAGGGCGGGTGAATCGCCGTGCCATATGCGAGGACGCTGGCCGGCGCGCCCGGTTGCCGGCCAAGACTGGGAAAGGGCGAACCGTGGATATCAGCGTACTGAGGAGAGGCCTAGGCGGTCTGGGGCGCGCCGCGCGCCGCGCGGGCAAGGTGTGCGCCGCCGGCGGTGACCAGGCAGCGCACGTGCCCCTCGTGCGCGACGGCCACACGTCACGATGCGCCAGCATGGCCTGCGCTGTTGCGTTCAGCCTGCTGGCTGGCGTGTGGAGCGTGGGGGCAGCCGCCGCGCCCGCTGCCGGCATGGCCCAGGTCTCGGTCAGCGTGCAGAAGCTGCCCGACAAGATATGCGTTCGCTTGAAGGCGGGCACCCCGCTCGGCCGGCATTTCCTCCGCTCTGTTGGCCGGGCTGGCGATGTGGCGCTGCGGATACCAGACTGCACCGCCAAGCCGGTCCGGATCCCGGTGTCCACGGGATCGATTCGCGCCGTCTCCGCTCGTCCGACGGGCAATGACCTGGTCGTGACGGTCGAGCGAGACGTGGCGGGGGGCTATCGCTCGGCCTATACGGCCAACCGGCGCGAGATCGTGCTGGAGGTCGATATGGCTTCCCCGGCCGCGGCCCGCGAGCTGGCCGTGCCGGGAGTGGCGCGCGCCACGGTTCCGAAGGAGGCGCCCCTGGCCCCTGCGCCACGCGTCCTCGCTTCACAACGCCCCATCGCCCCGGCTGCGGCTCCTGTGGCCGTGGTGGAACCGCGCATGCCACGCGCCCCCATCGTGCTGCCGGCATCGGATTCCGGTGTGCGCGTCGCCGAGGCGCCCCCGAGAGTTGCGATGCTGCCCGGCACATGGCGGGTGCTCGGAGCGCAGGCTCCCTCGCGGAGGTTGGTCACGCTCGACTTTGTCAATGCCGATATTCAGGATGTGCTCAAGGCGCTCGCCATCCAGAGCGGCGCCAACATTCTCATTGCCCCCAAGGTGGAAGGCAAGGTGACGGTGGGGCTGCGGAACGTGACGCCCGAGCAGGCCCTGGAGTACATCGTCCGTCTCAGCTCGCTCGCCTATGGGCGTGAAGACGATACCTACGTCGTCTGCACGCGCGACCAGATCAAGGATGTCTTCCCGCCGGGCACGCGGGGCGAGATCCTCTTTCCGCCGCCAGTCGCCGAGGCATCGCCCGGAGTTGCTGTGGGCCAGCCTGCCGGCCCCCCGAAGGTGAGCGTGGTTCGCCTGGAGAGGCTCGAGGCCGCGAAGGCCGTGCCGCTGGTCCAGAAGCTGGCCCCCGCGGTCCAGATTGAGACGCCGGATCCGAAGCTGGCCGTGCTCATCGGCGATGACGCCCAGGTGGCGGCCGCCGAGATGGCGATCCGTACGCTCGAATCCTCGCTTCCTCCGCTGCCCGCGCGCTCCGAGGGCGTGCCGCCTAAGCTGTCGGAAGAGTTCGAGATCGAGGTCTACTCGTTGAGGCATGTGAATGCCTACGATGCCGGACGCTTGTTGAAGGGGTTCATGACCTCTCGCATCCTGCCCGAGGTTGTGGTGGTGCCCGCGCCGGCGCCCGCCTATCCGGCTCCCGAGGATGATAAGGGCCGCGCGCCAATAGGGCAGCGGTTGGGCGATACCGATGACGCTTTGCTGAACCTGCTGGCCGGAAAGAACGTGGCATCTGGTTCGGAGGCCGCGGGGAAGACGCCTCCGGGCGCGCCTGAGGCTACCGAGAAGGCGGGTACCGTGCTGATCCCCGAGGGAAGCACGACCAACACGCTGCTCCTCATCGGCGCTCGTCCGGATATCGCCAAGGTAAAGGATTACCTGGACCGCATCGATGTGGCGCCCAAGCAGGTGATGATCGACGTCAAGGTGACCGATGTCTCGCTCTCGGATGCGGAGCAGCTCGGGATCACATGGAACTGGACTACGCTAGGCATTCAAGAGATTGCGCCGGAGGGATCAGAGACGATCCCGAGGATGCAGTTCGGGCGCTTTGGCCACGCTCCCATGGTGTTCAACGCCACCCTGGAAGCGCTGTTGAAGACCAACAAGGCGCGTCTCCTGGCCAACCCGCGCGTGGCGGTGCTGGATGGGCGCACGGCATCCATTCACGTGGGCGATACCGTTCGCTATCTGGCACTACGGACCAGCGGCATCAACGGGACGACGGTGACGATTGGCGAGGAGAGCGTCGGCGTGGTGGTCAGCGTTTCGCCGCGCGTCGGGGGCGACGACGTGATCGTGCTCGATGTCAAGCCGAAGGTGAACGTGATCACTGGTTTCACCCCCACGGGGGATGGCGGGCAGGTGCCGAATACGTCCGAGCGATCGGTAGAGACGGTTGTGCGCCTTCGCGATGGCGAAACGCTGGCGATTGGCGGGTTGATCCGTGATGATGACACGGTGACGATGCAGAAGGTGCCCGGATTGGGCGATCTCCCGATCTTGGGCGAGCTGTTCAAGTATCGCAACCGTCAGCGGTCCAACTCGGAGGTGCTCATCTTCATCACTCCAACGATTGTGCCGGATATCTCTTGAGCGCAACTGACGGACGCGATGTTGGGCCAGAGCGGCGTCACCAGGCACTCTTGGTGGCGTCGTTCTGCCTTCTGCGCCTTCTGGAGAGACGGCTCCCGGGCAGAGGAGGTGCGGGGGAGTCTATCCGGGAGGCGTGCTACTGCCTGTTTGGGGGGCACACCCTTGGGGTAAGAGCGGTCTGGTGGAAAGGCAGGCAGTCTCTATGCAGAAGAGGATGCTTGGCGAGGTTTGCGTTGAGAAGGGATGGATCACACGAGAGCAGTTACAGGAGGTGCTTGCCCAGCAGAAGGGCCTCAGCGGCCGTCAGGCAATCGGTGACATTCTAGTCAGCAAAGAGCTCATCACCGAGAAGCAGAAGGCGGAGGCGCTGAGCATCGTATGGAATCTCCCCTTCGTCGATCTGGCCACGATGACGCCCGATCAGGAGGTCCTCCAGGAGCTTCTCAACACCCTGAAGCCGGAAGTCTGCCGCCGCCTCAAAGCGCTGCCGTATGAGCGCGTGGGTAACCTGGTGCGCATCGCGATGGTGAACCCGCTCGATGTCTTTGCCCAGGACGAGATCCGGGCCTTGATGGGCAAGGAGATCACCATCGAGCCTGCCACGGTGGCCGAGGAAGATATCGTCAACCTCCTCAATCAGGTTACTCAGGGTCCAGACTCGGATATGGCCGAGATCCTGGATACGATGATGGCCGCCGCCGCGGACGAGGCCGATATCGAAGTCAGCCAGGATGAAGAGGAGACGATCGATGTCTCCGCCCTGCGCGAGATGAGCGATGAAGCCCCGGTCATCGCGTTGAGTAAGGCGATCATCCTCCGGGCGGTTCAGGAGAAGGCCAGCGATATTCATATCCAACCCTACAAGGAGCGCACGGTCGTCCGCCTGCGCATCGACGGCGTTCTGCGCGAGGTGATGACCGTGCCCAAGGAGCTCCACGCCGCGCTTGTCTCGCGCATCAAGATCATGTCGGAGCTCGATATCGCGAACCGGCTTGTGCCCCAGGATGGCCGTATCGGCCTCAACGTGTTGGGGCGGCCGTATGATTTTCGCGTCTCCACTTTGCCCGGAGTTCTGGGCGAGAAGATTGTCATGCGCATCTTGGATAAAGGCTCGACTCAGGTGGGACTGGAGAAGCTCGGCTTCTCAACGGAGACGCGCGAGCGCTTCGAGCAGATGATCACCTCGACCTATGGGATCATCCTGATCACCGGTCCGACGGGAAGTGGCAAGTCAACCACGCTCTACTCTGTTCTCTCTCGACTGAATGTGCCGGAGAAGAACATCGTGACGGTGGAGGACCCGGTTGAGTACCAGCTTCCCGGTCTGACGCAGGTGCAGGCCAACCCGGCGGCCAACCTCACGTTTGCCACGGCGCTCAAGGCGTTCTTGCGCCAGGATCCCAACATCATCATGGTGGGTGAGATCCGCGACCTGGAGGTGGCTAGGATCGCGATCGAAGCTGCGCTCACAGGTCACCTGGTGCTCTCGACGCTCCACACCAACGATGCGCCAACCGCCGTCACCCGCCTGGCGGAGATGGGGATCGATCCGTTTCTGATCTCGTCGAGCGTGATTGGAGTTCTGGCCCAACGCCTGGTGCGCCGGATCTGCGAGAAGTGCAAAGAAGCCTACGAGCCGGACCCGGTGGCGCTGAGGCGCGCGGGTTTCGAGGTCAATACGGATGAGCGGCTGGTTTTCTACCGGGGCCGTGGGTGCGACGCATGCGGGCATCGGGGCTACAAGGGCCGCATGGGCATCTACGAGCTGTTCCGAATGAGTGATACGTTGCGTGAGTTGGTGAACAAGGGCGAGCCGGCGTATACGATCCGCGCCCTGGCGCGCCAGGAGGGGATGAAGACGCTCCAGGAGGATGCCATCGACAAAATCAAGCTCGGGTTCACCACCCTCGAGGAAGCGATCCGGGTGATCTCAAGCGGGTAGCGACGCGCAGGACGAAGGAGGGGGAAGCCCCGCATGCCGGTCTTCAACTACACAGCGGTCAATCAGGCGGGCAAGCCGGTCAAGAAGTTCATCGAGGCCGAGACGCAGCAGCAGGCGGCCGAGCGGCTGCGCGCTGCGGGCCTGCGCGTGACGGAGATCAAGGAAGCCGGCAAGTTCTCCATGGCCGCGTTGAACGCCGCCCTGCAGAAGATGGGGGGCGTCCGGCCCCAATCGCTTGTGGTCTTCAGCCGGCAGTTCGCGGTGATGATCAACGCCGGGATTCCCGTCATCCGGTGTCTGGACGTTCTGGAAAACCAGGCCGACGACCCGGTCTTCGCCCCGATCATCTCGCGAGTCAAGTCGGATGTCATGGCCGGCAAGACGCTCACCGAGGCGCTGTTGAGCCACCCTCAGGCCTTCTCTCCTCTCTTCTGCAGCATGGTGCGTGCGGCGGAAGTGGGCGGCATTCTCGATATCGTCCTCAATCGCCTGGCGGCGTTTCTGGAGAAGGAGGCGGAGATCCGCTCGAAGGTGAAGAGCGCGATGATGTATCCGACCGTCATCTTCCTCTTCGCCATCGCCGTGACCACGGGTCTCTTCCTCTTCGTGCTGCCCACCTTCAAGAAGATGTTCACCGAGATCAGCATCGATGGCAAGCCGCTGGAGTTGCCATTCCTCAGCAACCTGATCTTCATGGTGGGCGACCTCATCAAGGCCTACTTCTTCATTCCGGTGGGGCTCGTGATCGGCGGCGTGATCGCTTACCGATCCCTGCAGAAGACGGAGAAGGGCCAGCGCATTATCGATGGCGCGAAACTGCGCTTGCCCATCGTGGGCGACCTCATCCGAAAGATCGCCATCTCGCGCTTCTCGCGTACCTTTGGCACGCTGACGCAGAGCGGAGTGCCGATCATGCAGGCCCTGGAGATCGTCGCCGATACGGCCGGCAACACCATCGTGCGCGATGCCGTTCTGGCCGCCCGACTGAGCATTCGCGAAGGCCAGCGCCTCAGCCCGCCACTGGCTGCCAGCGGCGTCTTCCCGCCCATGGTGACCCAGATGATTGAGATCGGCGAGGAAGCTGGCAAGGTGAGCGAGATGCTCGACAAGATCGCCGACTTCTACGATACGGAGGTGGATGCAACGATCAAAGGCCTCACTTCGATGATCGAACCGCTGATGATCATGTTTGTCGGATCGATCGTCGGCGTGATCGCGGTCGCCGTCTTGATGCCCATCCCCAAGATGCAAGAGGCGCTCCGCAAGACGAAGTAGTGCCTCCGAGGGTTTGGCCAGGAACGGCTGCCTGAGGTTCCGCGTGTAGAGAAGAAAATCGCCTGGCCCTACAGAAAGCGCAGGTGGCAGCCGATAATCATCATTGGAGGGTAAGTGCCGGAAGATCCGCATCTGAGTCCTCCCCTTCCGTTCGACACCAAACTCAACGTTGGAGTATCCCGAGAGGAGGTGAAACACTCCATGATGTACATTCGAGAACGCAAGCGAGGCGGCTTCACGATCATCGAGTTGCTTATCGTCATCGCGATCATCGCCATCTTGGCGGCGGTGGCGATCCCGGCCCTTCTGCGCGCGCAGAAGTCGGGCAAGGAGAGCGCGGCCCTGCAGGTCCTCAAGAGCCTCCACAACGCGGAGCAGACCTTCAAGGTTCGCTCTACCGCGAATCCGAAGACGTTTGGCACCCTAGACGAGCTCAAGGCCGATGGCTCGAGCCCGGTGGGCGAAGATGAAGTTGAGCCTGCCAGCGGATACACGTTCGCGAGCGAGGGCGTGACGACCGATACCTACACCATCATTGCCACGCCCCCGAAGACGGACATGATTACCTACACGCTGAACGAAACCGGTGCGGTGACACCGTAGCCTGGTCCGATACGTCGGTCTGTCAGCGGGCGCCGGCCCTGTGGGGCGGCGCCCGCTGTGCGTTGCACCCCTCTCGCGACCGGGTTGTGTGGCGGCACATCGTGGCAGAATGGGTATAGCCTCTGGCGGGGGGAGCGATGCGAGCGTGCCCGCTTTTCGAGCTTCAGAAGGCCCAGGGCGCCGTCTTTCGGCCCCATGCTGGCTTCTCGGTACCCGCGCATTATGGTGACCCGGACACCGAATGCGCCGTCGCGCGCAAGTCATGCGTCGTCACCGACCTCTCTTACTGCGGGAAGCTGAGCATCCGTGGTGAGGACCGTGGCGCCGTGCTTGACCGCGCCCTCGTCGGCGACGTGACTTCACTGAGAGCAGGATGCGGGCTCCACACCCTGGCGTTGACGCCCACCGGGCGCATCCTGGCCGACATGGTCATCTACGCGCTCGACGACTGGCACCTGGTGGAGCTTGATCTGGAAAACGTGCCGCGGGTGGCCGGCCAGCTGTTGCAGCTGGATGACGACGCGGATGTGGAGGTGCAGGACCTGAGCGAGGCGTGGGGGCTCCTCTCGCTTCAGGGGCCGGAGAGCGCCGACGCCCTGGCCTACCTTGGGGTGGGCATTCCGCCCCCGAGCTGTATCCGCACCGCCGTGCTAGCAGGCCATCCGATCCTTGTGGCCGAGAGGAGACGGGCGTCCGCTCCTGGCTTCGATCTCTTTGCCGCCGCCGGAGCCCTCATCGATTGCTGGAACTCCATCCTGGAGCGCGGCGTCCTTCCTGCCGGGTTGGACGCGCTGAATGCGCTGCGCATTGAGGCGGGGATTCCCTGGGCGGGAACGGAGCTGGACGAGCAGGTGACGCCGACGGAGGCGGGCCTGGAGGCGGCGCTCAGCAGCATCAAGGAAGGCTATATCGGGCACGCCGCCGTCGTGCGCGCGCGCCGTCGGCCCCCTGCCCGGCGGCTGTATAGACTTGTGATAGAGACGGAACTCGCCCCTACGCCCGGCGCTCCTGTCTATGTTGCTTCGCGAGTGGTGGGCAAGGTGACAAGCGCCGCTCGCTGCTCGGCTGGTGGGGGGGCGGTGGCTCTCGCCTTTCTGAAACGGGATTGGAACAAAGATGGTGCACCGGTGATGGTGGAAGTGGATGGCGGTAAATGCCCGGCACGGGTGATGCACCTGCCGGCAATGAAGGGGTGAGTGTGGGATGGTGATCCGAGATCGCAACGCCGCCGATGGCGCGCGAGGGCGGCGGGGATCCGGGAGTGGTGCGATACTGCGTGGGTTGATCTGGCCGGTGCTCGTCCTGTGCAGCCTCGGCTTCCTCGCGGCGGGTCGCCTTCAGCGTGGCCGCGGATGGCACGAGATCTCGCCGGGCATGGAATACCGGCGCCTGGAGGTCCAAGCCTCGGATTTGGGAGATACCGCCGATCTCCACGTGTTGCGCGTGGATCTGAAGCACTATCGCATCCGCCTCCTGCGGGCCAGCAAGGCGCCGGCGGCCAGCATCCGGGAGCTGGCTACGCAGAGCCGCGCTGCCGCCGCAATCAACGGGGGCTTTTTTGACGAGGAGCTGCGGCCTCTGGGGCTGCGCGTCACCGGTGGCAAGGAGCTGCGCCCACTCCGACGCGCCAACTGGGGGGTCTTCGTCATCCGCAATGGCAAGCCTGCCATCCTCCATGCGCGCGACTACCGGCCGGAGGGCGTCACCGAGGCCCTCCAATGCGGACCCCGCCTCGTGGTCAACGGGGAAGTGACCCGGCTGAAGAAGCAGTACGCGCGCCGGGCTTGCATTGGCATCGATCGGGCCGGGCGGGTGCTTCTCGCTGTCACCAATGGGAGCACCATGGACGCCACCTATCTGGCGCGTGTTCTCCGCGCTCCCGAGCCCAAGAGTGGTCTCGGCTGCGTCAACGCGCTCAATCTCGATGGTGGGGGATCGGCGCAGCTCTACGTTGACCACCACGGCTTTCGGCTCGACCTCCCGGGCGCCTGGGGGGTTCCGGACGGCCTCGGTGTCTTTCCCCGCTGAGTAGCCATCTTGCCCTTGGGCATCATTTTGATCGCCCGAGAAGGGTGATCTCCCTAGCTACTGGCCTAATGCCCGCGCGTGGGACCATCGTTCCATATAAAGGTCTTGTAAAGAACCGATAATCTAAATTGGAGGGAGGAGCTACTGGCCCTGCTCCTCCCGACGGACGGATGGCCGCCCGCGCCATCCGTCCGATCTATCCCTCTGCTTTCCGCTGCCGTTAGCCGTGCGGGATCTCCTCCGCGGGCTGCACGGCACCGCAAGGCGCCGCTGCCGGCACCGTCGGTTCCCGCCGGGCCGGTGGAGAGGAAGCACGGAGACGATGGACGCCTTGACCTGGACTCAAGGAAGCAGCCCGCGCCGTGTGATGATCGTTGATGATGAGGACCTCGTGCGTGCCAGCCTTGCCGATATGGTGGAGCTATCCGGCTACCAGGTGTGCGGCCAGGCGGCCAATGGCTATGAAGCCGCCCGCCTGATTGGCAGTGCCCATCCTGACATCGTGCTCATGGACATCATGATGCCCACCATGGATGGGGTGGAGGCGCTGCAGATCATCAACGCCACCCGGCCTACCTGTTCTCTTATCATCAGCGCCTACTGCTCGCCGGGGCTCCTCGAACAGGTGACCCGGGCGGGTGCCCAGGGCTACCTGATGAAGCCTTTCCGCCCAAGTGACCTGGTGCCTGCCATTGAGACCGCTCTCGCGCAGTTCGAGCGCTCGCGTCTTTCAACCGAGATCGACCGCATTGAGGCGTTCTTCGAACGGGCATGGTCGCAGGCGAGTGCCGGGAGTTCGATTGGCCGCGCGCTGGAAGGGGCGCTCGTCGAAGCGTGCGGCCTGATCGAGGAGACCGGCTACGTGTTGGTCGTACGACAGGGTGCACGGATGCGCGCGCTCTCGGTGCGCGGCGTGAAGGGCATCTCCCCCGGGCAGACCCTCGGCCCCGCCGACGGCCGCCTCGGGGTGGCGTTACAGCGCCAGGGGATCTGCCGCAGTCATCTCATCGGGGCGCCTAGCGACCAGGCTGCGGTCCTCTCCTTGCAGGTTGCCCTTGACGATGGCGTTCTCGGTTGCCTCTGCCTGCTTGCTCCAGAGGGCTACTCTTTCACCCGCCGGGAGGAGTGCCTCCTACGTGCCATGGTGAGGGGCCTCTCCACTTTCCTCTTTCGGGTTCGCGAAAGCCGGCCCCATGCCTGGAACATGTGGCTCGACCGACGCCTCGGGCGTGTGCCTGCGGCGCGTAGAAGGCGCTGATCATGATGTCCCCCGCATCTCCAATTCGACTCCTGGCTGCGCACGCGGTGCCCTCCTTTCTGGATGCCCTTTCGCGAGCAGCCGCTGCACGCTGTGATATTGAGCTCGTCGGCACCTGCCGTGACTGGGCGCGCGCGGTGGAGATGGTGCGCGACCTTCGCCCGGATGTGCTGACACTGGACGCGGCGCTGCCTGGCATGGGTGGACCGGCCGCGGTGGGCGAACTGATCTCTGCCGAGCGGCAACGCGTGGTGGTGGCCGCCACCGATGGCTGCGGGTTTGCCTCGGATGTGGTCGCCTGCCTGGAAGCCGGGGTCGTCGATTTCGCGTTTCGCCGTCCGGAGCATTCGTGGACCAGCCCCGTCTTCCTCGCGGCGCTCTTCCATCGCGTGCGCACGGCGGCGTCGGTCGCCACCGAGTCGCTCTCTCCCTGCACGGTTCCCGACCTCATGCCCCTGCTGAAGGCGCATCCGGGCGCGGTGTGGGGGATGCTGGGCGATATTGGCGCACCCGGCACACTGCTCCAGGTTCTCCCCAGGCTCGAGCCCGGCTTTCCTGGCTGCCTCTGCATCGCCTTGAGCCTTCCCGGAGCGATCACACGCGCGCTCGCCCACTATCTGGACGCGCGCTGTGATTACCCCGTGCGCGAGGTCCGGCCGGGAGATGCGCCACAGCCGGGAACGGCGGTGGTGTTGCCCGGCAACTACCGGGTCTTGCTGAAGCCGGCCTACGATGGCAGCCCGAGCTTCATACTGGAGCCCAGGAGACCGGGCGATGCTGTGCCGGTGCTCGACGCCGCGCTCCTCTCCTTCATCCGCCACGTGCCGACGCATCTGGTGGCCCTCTCCGGATGCGAGACTGAGGGAATGGCGGGCGTGCAGGCGGTCGCCGAGTCCGGTGGTTGCGTCTATACGGCGCCGCGAGAGAGCATGCTCTTCACCCAGTTCGCGGATGGCCTGCGATCCCGGATCGCGGTCATACGCGAAATCGCGCCGCTCGTGGTGTGCCCGGTGATGCCTGCGACGAGAGAGATTGTTCCGATCGCGCTAGCCCGGTCTTGACCCGCCGCGTGGCCTCTGTTACAATGCCGGCATGGAAGCCCCGGCGGTCAGCATTCTCATGCCGGCCTACAACGCCTCCCCTTATCTGGAGGAGGCGCTTGTCTCCGTGCAGGCGCAGGAGAGGGAAGATTGGGAGCTGGTGGCGGTGGATGACGGCTCCACCGATGAGACGCCAGCCCTTCTGAGGAAGGCCGCCGCTTCCGACCCACGCATCCGGCCCCTCTTTCTGCCGCACCGGGGTCTCGTGCCGGCGCTCAATGCTGGGCTGGCCGCCTGCCGGGCGCCGCTCGTCGCGCGCATGGACTCCGATGACCGCATGCACCCTGCGCGCCTGAGTCGCCAGGTGGCGTTTCTCGCCGCGCATCCCGAGGTGGATCTGGTGGGGTGCCTGATAGAGTGCTTCCCCCGCGCGCAGATCCAGGAGGGTCTGGCACGCTATGAGGAGTGGCTCAACTCCCTCGTCTCCCACGAGGAGATCCTCCGCGACCTCTTCGTGGAGTCGCCTTTCGCCCACCCATCTGTCCTTTTCCGAAAAGAGCGCGTGACCCAACTGGGTGGCTACCGTGACTGCGGCTGGGCCGAGGATTACGACTTGTGGCTTCGCCTTCACCAGGCGGGGGCCCGGTTTGCCAAGGTGCCAGAGGTCCTCCACTTCTGGCGCGATCGTCCGGAACGGTTGACCCGAACGGCGGAGGAGTACTCACTGCGCAACTTCCGCCGGCTAAAGATCCACTACCTCTGCCAGGGCATTCTGCGCGAGCCGGGGCCGGTGCTCATCTGGGGCGCTGGACGGGGCGGCAAGGCATGGTGCGCCTGCCTGGAGGAGGCCGGGATCGAGATAGCCGGCTTCGTGGATATCGACCCCAAGAAGATTGGACGCACCCGTCGGGGCCGCCCGGTGATCGCTCCGGAGGATTTGCCGCCTGCCGGCAGCTTACCTGTGCTGGTGACCGTGGGCGTGAAAGGCGCACGCGAGCTCATCCGTGCCGCGCTCCACGCGCGCGGCTATCAAGAGCTCCGCGATTTCGTCTGCGTCGCCTGACCGTCATCGCGGGGGTGCAAAACACCTGCGCCTATAGGAGCCCGAGGCGCCTGCACATTCCCACCCGCGTCCGCCCCCTTCATCCGTGGTATCGTTGCCAGCGGAGGAGGGATGCAGGAAGGCCGCGTCCCCCGGGAGCCGGCTCCCGGGGGACGTTTTGATCGCCTAGCTTGGCTTGGGCAGGTCGGACCGTCCCTCTTCGTCCTCCGCCTCGATCTCATCGGCCCATTCCAGGATGAGGCGCCCGGGTAGAGGCGCTGGGTCTGTCGGGCGTTCAGGCGCCTTCTCCTCGGACGGTTCTGGGAGCTCCCCCGTCAGCAGGAATGTCCCGCTCGTGCTCACGACCGGAGGCGCTGGCTGGGGATGGCTGACCAGGGCGCGAGAGGGCGTGAGCGGGGTCGCAGAGGGCTCGGCGGCCAGCAGATGCGCTGGCTGCTGCCCCACGACCGCGTGCTCCGCGTGCGCTTCGGCGGTTGCCACCCCCTCGTTTGGTGCTGAGGCGAGTGTGATGGCCGGTGTGCGTTTCGGTTGCGCCGTTGCTGGGGGAGAGGGCATCGCCGCTGCCTGCGCGGTGAGGCTCCCCTCAACCGCGAGAGTGACGGAATGCACTGGCTCGAGTGTGACGGCGGGCGGCGAGGCCGCCCCTACCTTCTCTGCGATTGCCACATTCTCCGTGCTCGCCTCCGCCGCGGGCGTGCTGGCACCCAACGCGGTGGGTGTTGCGTGTGCCACGGGCTGCGACCGCGGCACCTTGAGC
>LFRM01060290.1_pt1 | contig 15150 bp, 15 predicted proteins | sample 618341 | NCBI WGS metagenome assembly LFRM01 (sample SAMN03654438, study PRJNA283298) | anaerobic digester metagenome | isolation source: pool of bioreactors CSTR01a, CSTR02a, and CSTR03a thermophilic anaerobic... | place: Denmark: Kgs. Lyngby | collected 2014-05-21 | reverse complement strand
AACGATTTAACCCGGATCACCTACAACGATAAAATAACCCTTGAGGACATTCCTCTTGAAGCCTATGACTACGTTGTAAACGGTAAGCCTGCTATCGCATGGGTCATGGAGCGCCAAGGTGTGAGTACGCACAAGGACTCAGGCATCACTAATGACGCAAACGACTGGGCTATCGAAACTATGGAAAACCCTCGGTATCCGCTCGAATTGCTACAGCGTGTGATTACTGTGAGCTTGGAGACGATGAAAATCGTAAACAACTTGCCTAAGTTGGACTTGCTGAAAGATTAAGTTTAGTTAAAGGTTGCTGTTACTGGCTATTAATTCAAGAGGAACATTATCTATGAGAAAATGGACACTTGCCGCTGCTACAACCGTAGCGCTGTTGTTAACCACCCAGTCGATTTACGCATCTACTGATTTTGTACAAACAATGCAAGAGGCTGAGCGAGGCAATCCAAATGCGCAGTTTGATTTGGGCCAGATGTATTACAGTGGTCGTGACTATGTTCAAGCGAGTTACTGGTTTGAAAAAGCTGCCAACCAAGGTGATGTGAAAGCTCAATACAACCTGGGTGTGATTTATAGTGCTGGCCAGCACTACTCTCAAGCGCGTCACTGGTATGAAAAGGCAGCCCGTCAAGGTGACGCGGATGCGCAAAATAATTTGGGCCTGATGTATTTCATTGGCCGTGGAGTGCGCCAGGACTTTGCTGAGGCGCGTCACTGGTATGAAAAAGCGGCTAACCAGGGTGATGCGTTGGCGCAATTTCGCTTGGGCCAGATGTATAGACGTGGCGAGGGAGGTCGCCAAGACTACTTCCTAGCGCGCCACTGGTATGAAAAGGCAGCCTTTCAAGTTGATGCGGATGCGCAATATTTTTTGGGTCAGATGTATGAACATGGCCTGGGAGGGCGGCAGGACTATGCTCAAGCGCGTCACTGGTATGAAAAGGCAGCCCGTCAAGGTCATCCGAGGGCACAATTATTCTTGGCCAATATGTATAAAAGAGGCGAGGGATGGCTGAAAAACTACGCTCTAGCGCGTCTCTGGTATGAAAAGGCAGCCAGTCAAGGTGACGCGGATGCGCAATATTCTTTGGGTCATATGTATAGACGTGGCGAGGGAGGTGGCCAAGACTACGTCCAAGCGCGTCACTGGTATGAAAAGGCAGCCGGTCAAGGTCATCCGAGGGCACAATTATTCTTGGCCGATATGTATAAAAGAGGCGAGGGAGGGCAGCAAAACTACGCTCAAGCGCGTTACTGGTATGAAGAAGCAGCCGGTCAAGGTGACGCGGATGCGCAAAGATACTTAGACGCGATGAATGGTCATTGAGTGCTCCAAAATAGGAGCAAAGCCAAAGAGTGCTTCGGCAAGGCATGTGACGGCAAGCTATCAAGATAACTGTGCAAGTTATGCTAAGCTCAATTGAGTAGGTTATTAATTTTCGCCCCTTGAGTGCCACGCTCCTCTGCTTCATATCTGCGTTGATGCTGGGGTAATGCCGTAGGCATGGCAATAGGTGGTGCAAGAATGACAGTTAAAGCTGCTATATAGGTAGATGATACGGCAGTTTTTTAGACGCAGTTCTATTTGGATGGAGTTAAGCAGCGCAATAGTGCAGGATTTTCTGATAAGGCAGCCCAGCACCACTTTTCGTCGTATTTTCTGATAAGTTCGATCGATAGTGGTAATGCTGTATTACTCGATAGTGCTTTCCAGCACCACAAGTCGGCATATACCTCTATGGCCTCAACGGTGAGCGGTAGGCTGCTGTTTGCAGATAGAAAAGGCCAGTACCACTTGGTTTTGTATTTTTCTATCAGTTCTAAACTCCAAAACTGAGATTTCTGTTGAGAAAGAAGAAGAAAATTATCTTTATTGCCGGTAAGTTCTACACCCAGCCGTGCAGCAATGTCGATTGAGGTTTGGCCTGCTTTTTTTTCGCGCCACTTGTCGTCGTATTTTTGGAGCAGCTCTAAACCCCAAGGCAAATTTTTATTGCGTGAGAGAGCTCGCCAATTCCATTTGTCTTCATACTGCTCCAGCGTTTCAACGCTCCATTTTAAACCTCTGTTGTTTTGGAGGGTTTCCCAGCACCACTTATCTTCAAATTGTTGAATGAGATCTAAATCTAGGGGTAGCTGGTCATTTCGAGACAAATCCACCCAGCTCCATTTATCGTCAAATTGTTCAATAAGCTCAATGTTCCATTTGACTGATTTGTTGCGTGACAACAGTGCCCAATCCCACTGATCCTGGAAGTGCTTTATAAAGCCAACAGCATTCCAGGGCAGTCCATGGTTTGAGGATAAGGATTTCCAGCACCATGCGTCTGGGAATTGCTCTATTAAATCAATGCTCCACGGCAAACCGTTATTTCGAGACAAAGCTATTCCGTTACTCAGACCGGGATAGGTTTTAATGAGATTAGCGCTCCACGGCAGTGCCGGGTTGCGATTAAGCGAGAGCCAGTCCCACCTGTGTATGTGGGTTTGAATCAGGTCTACTGTCCAGGTTACGGACTTGTTGCTAGATAAAATATCCCATCGTATGAGCTCTGAGAATGAATTGAAGATTTCGTCGGACCAAGGCACCGCCTCATTTTTAGCAACCCAGTTCCATGAAAGTTGGTTTTTGAATTTCTCTAATAATTCAAAATTCCATGCGATTTTTTCATTCTGTGAGATTAGATTCCAAGACCACCGATCTTGAAACAGTTCCAAGGTGTCAATGCAAAGGGGCAGGCCCGTATTTGCAGATAGCTTTTTCCAAACCCACCGATGTTCGAACTCGATGATGAGTTTTTCCAGATTTACCTGTATCAATTCATTAGCACTACACATAGTTAAGACCAAATCGTTTAAGGGGTGAGGGCTAACTATGGCTTGCTAGAGTCAAGGCGCTCCACTCGATGCCTACCCCGTTTTGGGTACATATGCGGCCTTTTTTCATTTATTTACGGTAAGGTACTAACAAGGTATATACTAAGTTAGTATGTTTGGGTTGAGGAGAGTAGGAATGTCTAAACAAGCAGTATTTACGATGAAGCTGGAACCTGAGTTAAGGGCTGAGTTCATGTCTCTCGCAGTGGAAGAAGATCGGCCAGCCTCTCAGATTCTTCGAGAGCTAATGCGTGCCTACATTAAACAAAGAGCGCAAAAGCTTGAATACGAAGACTTCTTACGCCAAAAAGTTGAAGTAGGGCGAGACTCAATGCGTCTAAAAGAAGGTCGTTCTAATGATGAAGTTGAAGCTAAGTTTTTTGAAAGACGTAAGCAGGCAACAGCTGGTCGATTATGAATGTAATTTGGACGCCACAAGCAGAGCAGGATCGTGATGATATTTGGGAGTACATCGCATCAGAAAACCCTGTAGCTGCTGCTCGTATAGATGGGTTGTTTAGTGAGGCTGCTGCAACATTGTTGATACACCCCAAAGTTGGCAAGCCGGGTCTGATTCAGGGAACGCGAGAATTGGTTCCTCATGAGAGCTATCGTTTGGTGTACGAGATTGATGGGGATGTTATTTGGATACTGACCTTGGTTCATACAATGCGGCAGTGGCCGCCGGTAAAGAGTGATTAAGCCTCTTAGCAAAAAGGGTACAGAGCTATATGAATCTGTTAAGCTTTACTCATTTACTCATTTACTCATTTACTCATTTACTCATTTATTCATTTGAGTAAATTGTTTTGTAACAGCACGGGAGCTGGCAGATGAAAGTCATTGCAGTATTGAATCAGAAAGGCGGTAGCGGCAAAACGACGATAGCAACTCACTTAGCACGAGCCTTACAGCTCGATGGAAATGATGTGTTGTTGGTTGACTCTGATCCACAAGGCAGCGCACGAGACTGGGCTGCTGTTCGCGAGGATCACCCTCTAACAGTTGTAGGAATTGACCGACCAACAATTGATCGTGATCTAAAGAATATTGCCATCAAAGATTTTGTTGTTATTGATGGTGCTCCACAGGCATCAGATTTAGCAGTATCTGCGATCAAAGCAGCAGATTTTATTCTGATACCGGTTCAGCCGTCACCCTACGACATTTGGGCTGCCTCTGACTTAGTTGACCTTGTTCAGCAAAGAATTGAGCTAACAGACGGTAAATTGCAGGCTGCATTTGTTGTTTCCAGAGCGATTAAAGGCACACGAATTGGTGCTGAGGTAGCGGAGGCATTAGCTGGTTATAACTTGCCTGTTTTAGAAGCGCGCATTACCCAGCGAGTGAGCTATCCAACTACAGCTGCAAGTGGCACTACAGTGCTAGAAGCAGAACCAAATAGTGAAGCCGCATTAGAAGTTCGAGCGTTGGCTAAAGAAATACTTGATTTACTAAAGTCAGAATAAAGGGGGCGTGCAAATGACTAAAAGCATTAATTTACAAGCAGGCCGTCCGAGCTCTCGCAGAAATGAAGAGGTTAGTTTAGCTAGCCTTTCAAAGAATTCAGGCGAAACAAAACGAGTTAATTTTGATTTGTCGGTAGAGCTTCATCAAAAGCTTAGACGGTATGCTTTTGACAATAACAAAAGTCTTAAAGAGGTTTTGACCGATTTTGTTGAGTCTTTACCGAGCTAAAAACGACACTCAAATGAGTAGTTACTCAAATGAGTAAATGAGTAAGTGAGCGTATGAGTAGATACTCATAACGAACTTTTGGTGAGCGAAATCAAATATTGATTCGTTGGTATTCAAAGGGTAGGATACGATATGTTTTTAGCAGATACAGATGAAATGAAAGTCTTGGGTCCAACGGCTTTGAAAGAGTTTTTGGTCTCTGAATCCGTTGAAAATGTAAGAGTTGTACCGTCCAACAACGATCTAATAGCTGTTTTGAAAATAGCTTCTAAGTCGTATGTGCTGGGTAGGTCTAGAGGTGGACCAAGGTTGTTCAAGTCGATTGATGGGGCTGCTGCTACGTTGAAACAGTACGGCATCAACAGCTTTGAAGCAGAACTTAGCGACTGGATACCTAAAACGGTACAAAGAAAAACTGATTGATTAACTTAATTTAGACAAATAAAAAAGCCCACTTTGGCGAGTGAGCTTTTTTGAGAGTTCGGAATACTACTAGCTTTGGCGGGCTGTAGAATCCATAAGGCTCTAGATTAGAACCCGAAGATCTGTGTTCTATTCTACTGCCTGAGCTTTCCAAATACAAATATTGTTTCGCGAGGTTTGTCGCGACGAAACAATATTGGAGTTGCTATGCAGCAGTCTGCACATCAGCTATCGCTCTTTAGCGGTGCTGAAGAAGCACAGATGTTCCATGATTCGGAAAGGAATGGTTTCTTCTCTATTCTTGTTGACGTAAATGGCATCAAAAGGCAATCAGCACACCGACTGGGCGACATGCCAACGGTGTTGGGCTTGATTGATCCGAACCGTGACACATGGCTAAGTCAAGCCGAGTTTTTCCAGCCTAATCGCCGCATTGTGAACCTTGCTCGTATTGGTTTGCTGTTTGCCGACCTCGATACCTACCGCACCGACTGGGCCGCAGGCCGCAGCCCAGAACAATTAGCCGATTCTGTTTTGTACTTCTGCCATCAGGAAGGTATACCCACGCCCTCACTTCTAGTTTTCAGCGGTCGAGGCATTCAGGCTAAATGGTTGCTAGAGGGTGCAGTACCTCGTCCTGCATTACCACGTTGGAACGCTTGCCAACGCTACCTAGTAGACCGTTTAAAGGTAGCGGGGGCAGACGTAGGTGCTAAAGATGCAAGCCGCGTATTACGTCTGATTGATACGGTAAACACTAAAAGCGGTGAAATATGTCGAGTAGTACACGTTGAAAGTGGCGCAGACGGTCAACCAGTGCGCTACAACTTTGAGTATTTAGCAGAAGTGCTTTTACCCGTTGCTCGTTGGGACATTGAAAAGCAGAAGCAACAACGAGATGAGCACGAGAAACGTAAACTGCTAAAACTGATAGGCGGTGGTAAATCTGATAATTTGCGAGGCTTTAGCGGTAGGCAATTAGCCTGGCATCGGCTGGAGGATTTAAGAACCTTGATGACGTTGCGCGGTGGTGTTGCCGAGGGCGACAGAATGCGCCACTTACACTGGCAGCTAAACTTTTTGCTGTTATCAGGCGCAACCAATAGCCGCTTGATGTACCACGAAGCCGCCACGTTAGCCCGTGCGATTGATGACAGTTGGAATTACAACAGCAAGGAGCTGATGACGGTCTACAGCAAGGCTAAACAGTTTGAGGCCGGTGAAAAGGTTAGCTTTGGCGGTAAGGAGTACCCACCGCTTTACACGCCCCGTAACGACACCCTGATTAATCTGTTTGAAATCACCGATGACGAACAGCGCGAACTAAAAACAATTATTAGTAAGGGTATGGCCTTAGAGCGCGACAAGGACCGTAAGCAGGCCGCCAGACGCGCAGCTGGTGCAGTTGATAGGGAAACTTATGAAAGGCAATCATTGAGCAGGCAGAAGCCTTGGGAAGCATTAGGAATGAGCCGAGCAAGCTGGTATCGAGCAGGCAAGCCAACCCCCTTGAACAATGAGACAAGTGCGTCCGTATTACAGGCAGGAAATGGTTTTTTTTTGGTTTGAGACAAGTGCGTCCGTATTACTAATGGCGAAGCCTAAGCCGCAGGCCTAGTGCTCTTGGTTTCTATGCTTCAAAAAGATATTTATTTATATGTTGTTAGGAACGAAAGTGAGTGCTTGTTAGCGTTTGTCAGATCAAACACACAAAACTGGCTAACAGGCTGTGTGTTTGTTTTAAAAAATGTGTGGTTAGGGTTTGTATGGGTTGCTTTGTTTCGTTGTGTCTACGGCCTTTCAGAGCATTTTAGTTGGTGAGATAAACGTATCCACCAGTGTAAAGAGCGCTATTTAGGCTGGAAATATAAAGTGTTCAAAGTCCCTGCGTATTACTAATGGCGTAGCCTACGTGCTTTTGTTTTTCGTTCTTAGCCTTTTAAAAAGATATTTGTATCTGCTGTTATGAGCGAAAGTGCGTGCTTGTCATAGCATTGGTCTGTTCCGAAACACATAGCAGGTTAACTGGCCACGTGGTTGGCTTGCCTTAGCTGTTTGACAGGCCAAAGGATACGATGGCTAGGATTCGTGTTTCGCGGTGAGTGCGGGGCGACCTAATGTTTGCTTGCATTACAAACAGAAAATTTCGGTTATTTGCATTTCTTTACTGGTCGGTAAGAGATAATTCAATTTCATATTGCTAAATAATAAGAATAATAATATAATTCTTATTATTCTTATTTAAGGTATCTGGTATGACTAAAAATAATATTCCTGTAGAAGTTCGAGAGCGCATTATTGCTGCTGCTGAAGATATTTATGAGCAGCTAGGGCGTGAAACATTCCCAACAGTCGATACTGTTCGCCGTGCTGCTAAAGCTGACATGAATACGACAAGTATGGTTATGAAGGATTGGCGCAGACAGCAAACGACGCAGGCTGTCCCTGTTGCGGTAACTGTTCCTGAAGCTGTAGTGCAAGCTAATACTTCTGCGCTTGCTCAGCTGTGGGCAGAAGCTCAAGAGTTAGCTAATGAATCCTTGCGCGCAGCACAATCCACGTGGGAAGTAGAGCGTGAAGAGCTGGATGTTATGCGCAAGGAGTTATCGACTGCCTATGAAGATCAAGCTTCTGACTTTGAAGAGGCTATTACCAAGATTTTATCTCTTGAAGATAGAATCAATGATCAAGAAGTACAGCATTCAAATTATGTGCGTGAGCTTCATTTTGAGCATTCTGAAGAGTTAAATAAAAGGAAGGATGAGTTAGAACAAGTTTATGAAAAACTCAGCGTGTCTCAAAAAGAAGCAGAGCATGCAATTTTGAAAGCCGCTGAAGAAGCCCGGCGTGTAGAAGACATCCGTGAAGAACTTGAGCGTGCTTATCGTACTATTGAAGATGAAAAAGATAGCAAAAAAATCATTTTGATTGAGTTGGATACAGCGCGTAAAACTGAGGCAGCTCTACTTTCTGAAGTTCAGAAGTTGGGATCAGACATTGAGAGAGCAACTGATAAGCATCTATCAAGTTTTGATACACAGTCAGCTAGGATTTTAGAGCTGGAAAATGAGCTAAACATTGCAAGAATAGACCATTCGAAAGCTATTGCAGATACCAGCATAGCCCGTGAAAACTTGGCAAGACTAGAAGGTCGATTAGCTACGTATCAGGAAATATTAAAAAAGAATGAACAAGATAAAAATGTGTAAATAAAACAGCAGTTAAGCTTGCTGTAGAGTAAGTGGGTATTAATATTTACTCATTTACTCATTTACTCATTTACTCATTTACTCATTTACTCATTTACTCATTTACTCATTTGAGGAGTGAGTTTTTTCGAGTTAAGCCATTGCCCGACCGCTAGCTTACTTTCCAAACTGCAATAGGCGCGTAGCGCCGACTGAAAAGGTCGCTGTGATTGCCAGCCCTAAGTCAATACTGATGTGATCTTGCCCTGCGGGCATCTCAGTCTGCACATGACCACGACATTGTGTCCAAGGACGAAATTCTTGAGACACAATACTACTCGGGGCATTTTACTAACAGATTTAAACTAAGCATGCTCAGTTTAAGTGGACAGATTCCGGCAAGTTTGTTATTTCCAGACAAAGTAGGTTTTCTGGATTTAAAAAGAGTGTTTATTGGTCTAATAGGATGTTTAAGGCTCGATATTTATGAAACAAATGATCGTAGGGTGCGGTAAAACGTAAAATTCTTGCATTTTAGGCTGTTAAAAAGCAGGTAAGCAGTAGTTATCCCCAGTATCCACAGGTTCAACTGCATTTTATCTTTTAATCTTATTACATTTTAAGCTTTTATATCCTCTGTAAGCCCCATGGCTACTGGCCTACAGTAACCTAATCTGGACGCTTTCCGGCTCAATATGGACGGAAACCGGCTAAGCATGGACATTTTCCGGCTAAATGTGGACATATACCGGCATTGACATGGACGGAAACCGGCTAATAATTACTGACTTACCCACAGCTTGATCTTATCTGTAAGGACTATTATATTTGAGTCCAGATTAAGTAGCGGAAATACAAATTATGCCCAAAATAGTTCGAAAATCGAATGCACTTATTAGCGCTTCTTATCGATTAACTGCGGCGGAACAGCGGGTTATTTTTTGCGCTATTTCTAAAATAAAACCTATGCAAAAAATCAGCGATAAAGCTTTGTATGCTGTTTCAACAAATGATCTGTCAAACTGCGGAATCAATATAAAGCACTGCAGCGACATATTAAACAGTGCGTCTGAACAACTGTTTAGTCGTTCCGCGACGATTACTGCCAGTGATGGGCAGGAAATAAAAACACGCTGGATTCAATCGTTACGCAGTCAAAATGAGACTGAGAGCAACTATATTGAGTTACGATTTTCACGAGACATTGCTCCTTATTTGAATGATCTTACGAAAAACTTTACTCAATTCAGTCTGCGCGAAGCAGTGTCGCTTAGCTCTGCACACGCCGGTCGGATTTTCGAATTACTTATGCAGTATCAGAGCGTCGGCAGTAGAATGATAAGTCTGATCGACTTGCGAGAAATGTTAGGATTAGAAAATAAATACCCTGCTTTCTCTGATTTTCGAAAGCGGTGCCTTGATACCAGCATCAAAGAAATTAATAACAAAACAAATCTGCAGATACGCTATGAGTTGATTAGAACCGGGCGATCAATTTCAGATATTAAATTTACTTTTCACCACCCCACAAAGCGCTCTAGCTCCCCATCTAATGCCGAAGCCATATCTACAGGTCAAAGCGTTACCGCCTTGTCTATACCCGCCCTAAGCGACTCACAGAGGGGTAAGTACGCGGTAGAATTATCGAAGGACATACCATTCCAACGTTATGCAAAAACAGGCGAATCAGAAAAAGATTTTTACCAGCGGATAAAGCGAGAATTGAGAAGCGAGGAGTTTGTAATAAAATACCTGCCTGACTTAGAAGCCATGGGGTTTAAGAGGTGATATCTGTGAGCATTTCAAGCGAGCTTTTAAGTGCCTCTTATGGCTTGCTTAATATCCTTAATCTACGGGAACGTCCTTTAATTGACTAGCTTTGACCGCTACATAGCTAGCCAGTTGTGCTGAGATAGGTGTGTTTTTCATCAGTCTGATCCAGCTAGAGCTTCTCATGAGCTACTTGCGGCTTAAACAGCCAAGTTTGCACGCTGCATTTACTCATTTACTCATTTACTCATTTACTCATTTACTCATTTACCGGTTTTGAATAAAAGACAGCAGGCTAAAAAACAATAGCTATACTTAAATTTGAAACGGATTTTTAGGTGGGGTACCGCATAAACTTGAGCGTTTCCTAGCAGGACTGTTTCAAATCGTGCAAGTCAGTCAATTTTCTCAACCAGAATAATCTTACCTTCGCCGCACAAACGTATTTATATCAATAAGCAGTGATTTGAAAGTATTAAATGACAGTTAAAGCGCGGTTTGGTGACAGTTTGAGGACAGTTCGATGTTTCACATGTGAAACTTTATGCCTGAGCTTAGCCTTAAGGTCGGTAACAGGACAGGCCACGGTCACGCCATGAAGAATACAAGCAAAAACCAATGCCAGATTGACATCCTCCCCGCCCTAAAGGACGGGGAGGATGTCAATAAAACGACTTGCGGCAGAAGAAGCTGAGCTTCTTAAAAAAGCAGATGACGCTTGATGTCGTACTTTGATTGCGGACATAAGTCTTAAAGTTATAGGATTGATTTATCTTGAAGGTGATATACAATCTATATCACCTTCAGAGTGAAGGTGATTAGCTTTATATAATGAAATCTACAAGGGAGTTTCACCATGAATCTCACTACCGAAAAGCCCGAAAGTTTCCTTTTACGTTTGCGCAAACAGGACACACCGACAGGTGTCAGTAACTCAACGATTGATTTACTGATGAGCCAAACTGGCTTAAGCAAAACAGAAGTAATTCATTTCGCATTGCGTCAATTAGCAGATCGCTATTTGCCTAAGTATGAATTGGATGACGGCCCATTAACCGAAGCTCAACATGCCGCGATTCGTTCTGCTAGTCCAGCTTCGAATATTCCGGAGGAGCGCATTACTAGAAGGCTTTTTTAATATGACGATTCAATTCACACCATTGCCAGCACCAGGCGATTTCGTCTGGTGCCATTTTCCAGAAAGCGTTGGTAAACCTGGGCCTAAATCTCGTCCAGCTTTGGTCATTGCTGTATTTGATAATGATCATGCTATACGAGTCGCTTATGGTACGACTAAGAAGGTCGATAAAATCTATCGCGGAGAGTTTGTTTTAGACCCGAGTGATGATGGGTTTCAAGACAGTGGGCTTGCAGCAAAAACTAAGATTGATCTTAATCATTGTCATACACTTTATTTTAACTCCGACTGGTTTGCTCCGAATCAAAGTATTTACGCAGCTTCCCCTCTGCCAAAAATGGGTACGCTACACGCTAGCTACATGACTGCAGCGTCAAAGGCATTATCCCAAATATCGTAGGTTACTCTTACTCGACCATTGGAGTCATTGTACTTGCCCGGCAGTTATCCGTACAAATTGCGAGTTTACACGATTTGTATTACTATGGCTGAAATAGTACGGAAGATATCCGTACGAAGGAGTAGATGATGGCAACTGCACGATTAGATATCAGGCTTGATGAAGAAATTAAAATGAAAGCTGAAAAAGCCTCAGCATTGTTGGGTTTAAAAAGCTTAACTGAATATGTGGTCAGGCTCATGGATGAGGACTCATCTCAGGTTATTGCCCAGCATGAGAGCATGACCGTTGCAGACAATGTGTTTGACCAGTTTATGGCAGCCTGTGATCAGGCTCAGGTACCTAACACAGCGCTATTAGAGGCTGCTGCTTTCACCAAAGCGAGTAACTTCAAGTGAGTTGGTCAAAGACGTTTGAGGAGCTCAGCAAGTCAAAGCATGACCGTGATTCATTCGACTGTGGAGAGAGTGAGCTTAATACCTTTATTCAAACCCAAGCTGCAAAGCACATGCAGGCAGGTATTAGTCGCACTATGGTGTTACCAGGTACAGCGCCGCTACTCAATCAGAAGTATCCTATCTGTGCGTTTTATAGCGTTGCGCCGAGCTCAATTTGCCGTGAGACATTACCTGCTGCATTGGCTAAAAAACTTCCTCACTATCCTGTTCCGGTATTTTTACTGGCGCAGTTAGCTGTCCATAAAGAGTTTCATGGCAGTGGCTTAGGCAAAGTCAGTCTGATTAAAGCGTTAGAATATTTATGGAATGTGAATGCTCACATGCACGCGTATGCAGTCGTTGTTGACTGCTTAACGGAGTCTGCCCAATCTTTCTATGAGAAATTTGGGTTTCAGGTTCTGTGTAAGCAGCACGGGCGTGTACGCATGTTTTTACCTATGAAAACAGTCGGGCAGTTGTTCAATTAGAGCAGTGCTGCTTGTGGACGATTGTTTCTTAGGAAGACTATGTTGATGAGAAATCTTTTTTAATAAGCTCTGCAGCTCTGTAAGATTAAAAAAATATTCGATACAGTTCGCCCAGCCACTCTCTACAAGTCTAGTGGTACACAGAGTAGTCTTTGAGACGCTGTTAGTCAGCAGATCAAGATGTATCATGATACGTTAAAGGTTATCTTACTATCTGTATCATGATACGCTGATGAGTCTGAATCTATGAACACAGTTTATTTAACATTTGGAATCAACGCTGAGGGCCAGTGGCAGTCAATAAGTGAAGTTCCATCAGGACAAACTGACTTACGTTGCCCATGGTGTAAGCGAGCCTTAATAGCTAAAAAAGGCGATATCAACACGCATCATTTTTCGCACAATGGTCAAACTTGCCGCATATCACAGGATGCATCAGTACAAACTCAGCTGCCCACCTTTGATACGTTCGAACTGCTTGATAAGCATGAAGCTCAATACCTAGAGCGCCGAGCTAAGTACGGATCGCATCGCAAGGTCTATTCGTGGACAGGCATGGATGAGGCTGTTGATCGTCTTGAAATGATGAGGGTTTTGAGCGTAGAAAGGACGACTGAATCTAGATTAGACGATGTTAGGGCTGGTTTGAAAAGGCTAAATAGTAGCTGGCTAGATAGTTCTGATAGGCCAACAAAAGCACTGCTTGAGCTGTTTAAAGCCTTAGAACCTATCGCTGACTTAGAGTATCAATGGAGTCGTTGCATTCAGATTGAGTCTACAAAAATTGATCGTAATTACAGCAAAAACCAATTTGATAATCTAAAAACGCTGAGTGATCTGGATCGAGCACAGCGCTATTGGTTTGATGCCTTCTGGCGCAGGCAGTCTTTGGTTGAGCCAGATTATCTAGAGTTTATGAAACAAAAATTTCATGCTTTAAACCGACAGAGCCTTTATGTAATGCGCATTACAGGTGAGTTTGGTGAGCTGCCTTCTACCTTTATCAAAGTGGGTCTGTCCGCACGGCATGCTGATTTAAGGCTACAAGAAGTTATCTCAAGCCTTAAGTCGTTTGGTAAGTCGATCAAAGGTGAGGTTTTAGCGGTTAAGGAATGTGCTGGCAGGCTAGAGCGACTTCTGCATCGATTGCTGTCTACGGACAATTTAAAAATCGGGACATTTACCGAGTTTTTCACGGTAGATCAGTTGGACTGGTTATTGGCGCAAATGGACGAAGTATCAGTCGCTGAGTATATGCCACCAGAAATCACAAGCGGTCCAAGTGATATGGCTTTAAGAACCGGGGGGCGCAGTAAAAAGACTGACGCTGAACTGCTTGCAGAATATGAGCATGTTGCTGCCCTCATACGTGCTGGCAAGGGTATACGTGAAACAAGCCGGATAGCTGGTTGTAGTGTCAATACAGTTCAGAAAGTAAAAGCTGCATCCTTAAGAGTACATAGCTTCCAATCCTCTACATGATGGGAAGCTATTATAACTTTATAATCTGATAGTGGAATTGAATTGCCTTACTACTACACATTAACTTTATAATTATTGTGTAGTATGGATATCAGCAAGACAAGTAGGGTTAGGCTTTTGCTCTAAAGTTCCATCATTTAGTTTTTCAAATACACGTACCCATCTTTCGGCGTGGGCGTAAGGCATCTGTAAAAAATATCTTATGACGTATACAGCCCTGTTGATAAAATAGCCTGACCAACACTTCTCATGTTGTCTACAGCGTTTATGTATCCGTTTGCATTTGTGGTTGTATAATCTGGAGTTATAGCTGTGAAACCTTTTATCTTATTAAAAGATAACTTTATTATTCTTGGTGGTTTTTTAAAAGAAACAAAAAAACCAAGCAAAATTGCTTTTCAGCTACATTCAATGATATTGCATCATGAACACCTGCATCATAATAATCAACTTTATCTTGAGAGTTAAGTGCGGCTTGGATATGCTCATTAAAAGCTTTTCGTAGTTGTTTATTTCTTTATTTGCACGATATATATGAATAATAACAACTAATGGTATAGCTATAATAAAAGAATAAAGCGAGTCTGTTATTTCAAATAAAACAAAGCCAGTTATTAAAAATAAGAAAAAATAAACAGGTGATTTTACAAATCCTGATAAAATTATGTTAGATATTTTTTGTTTCAAAGTAAATATTCTTACTGAATCTTTTTTTTGTAACCATCAGCTATTTCGTCCTTGTTTATAAATGTTTAGAATAGTAAATTTATTTATTAAGTCATTGCAAATTTAGCACTAGCCTATTTTATTTACGAGCTTTGGTCTAAAAAAAGAGAGGAAGTGGTCTATCCTTTAAGATTGATATCTTACACAAGAACTTGATTAGAGATGGTCACTCCACATTGGTGAAAAGCTATTAAATTGGAAACCAACCTGTAACTCATCAGTTTCGGTGCTGCTCAGCGACTAAAAAACCAGTAGTGATGCTGGTAAATTTTTCTACGTGAGGTGATTGAAAGCTTGGGTCGACAACTGATAGATGATCGTGCCCCCGTCCGCGCTATCCATCCCCGCACTAAAAGTACGGGGTCTTTCGCACAAAGTTGATAAAAAAGCCGATATTAGTCAGGCCTTATCAGTATATTTTTAATTAAAAATTAAATGAGCCATAAGGTTTTACTCATTTACTCATTTACTCATTTACTCATTTACTCATTTTTGAATAAAAGACAGCAGG
>LFRM01334032.1_pt1 | contig 15158 bp, 13 predicted proteins | sample 618341 | NCBI WGS metagenome assembly LFRM01 (sample SAMN03654438, study PRJNA283298) | anaerobic digester metagenome | isolation source: pool of bioreactors CSTR01a, CSTR02a, and CSTR03a thermophilic anaerobic... | place: Denmark: Kgs. Lyngby | collected 2014-05-21 | reverse complement strand
AGCAGGATATCACTTCCTTTTAATGCCTCATAAAACACCGGATCTTTTCTAACCGTATTAAATGAATGGGCATTTAAAGTTGTAATAAGCTGTTTATCAGGAAGAATCTCCTGAAGTGACTTGTTATATAATTCGAATTTTCTAAACATGATTCTTTGATTTTTAAAATATTAAAAGCACCTCTTTAAATACATATACACCTATAATAATTAACTCTCTGGTTTCCACGTAAAAGTGAAACGAAGAGATGTTTTACAATTATGAAGCTCTTTGAATCTAATTAAACCTTGATTTGGTTCTCCGTCTAAACTTGAAACGCCAAGATCGATATAGTTATACCCCAACTCTTTGTAATATTCGTATATATTCATATACATATAATTCATAATACCTAAATTGCGTTTTTCCATATCATCACCCATGAAAACACCTTGGATTATATTTTCGTGACCCCTATAGAATATTGATGCTCCAACTATGTTTCCATTTTTTTCCCTAATCTGGAAGAAATCGACTGGAAACACATTTCTAACTTCTAAAATATCCTCTAGGGTCATGAATATTTTCCGTCCTTGATCTTCACGATTATTGTAAATAACCTCATAAGTTTCTTCTAACTCTTTCCTTTCTGTTGCTACAGACCAAGTAAGACCATGCTTGATTGCTTTACGACAATTTTGTGCAACAACTCCTTTCACCCAAACCCCATCAAACTCATTAAGGTTTACCCAGTTATTTATATCAGGCAATCCCAAGGTATATCCTAATTGAATAAAAGCGTTCACAAATTTAGCATTCATGTTCACCTGGTATAAATTCGGGGGAAGTGTAATTATTACTTCCTTAAATCCATTATTGGTAACATATTCCTTCAAGTCTGAAAGAAAATTATAAACCACATCAAAAAACATATATTCATGCTTGTAATGAAACCCTCCGAATGGAGCAGAAAATGGTGAACGTAAAACTCCATTTTTCACTCCAACTAAAAGACCAATAGAAGATTCATCTTGCTTCATCAATCTTATAATTTTATCTTGTTTTAATTCAACAAGAGAGACAAAAGATTCACTAATAAATGGACTTGGATCTGTGGGAAAATGTCTCCTATAATCTTTTTGTGATACTTCTATAAGCATTTTTTTAATAATTAAATTTAACTATTAATTAATTCTGATAATATATTGTATAACCTCTGCTCAAAAATTGGCAGAGTATAATGTTGTTCATACTTTATTCTTCCGTTTATACCCATTTCTTTTCTTTGAGATGGGTTGACGATAAAGTATTCAATTTTCTCAGTAAGAGCCATTACATTATCATAAGGTGTGATTAGAAAACCTGTTTCTCCATTATCGACAATATCGGGCACCCCCCCCTCTATCGTAGAGATAACAGGTAAAGCATGCTGCATTGCTTCCAGTATAGTCAAGGGAAAACAATCATTTCTAGTTGGAAGTATAAAAACATCTGCATGCTCGTACGCCATTTCTTTTAGTTTGCCATATCTTTTTCCTAAATATTTAACATGTTCCGATAATCCCTTTTGTTTCACAATGGCCATGAGTTGTTCCTCGGTAATATCACCCTCACCTCCTACAAAATCACACTGGAAACTATAACCTTTGTTTTTTAAAATTGAACAGGCTTCTATAAGTACAAATACTCCTTTATCTTTAATTAAATTTGATAGAAAAAGGATTTTTAAAGTGTCGTTCGCGGGTAACGTCAAAAATGAAATTTCGGGATGATAATCTTTGATTCCATTAGGGCAATTGTAGACTTTACTCTTTGGGATGTAAGACTCAATATCAAAATATAGATATTCCGATAAAATGATTGCACTACTGTTTTTAAAAACAAATCTATAGAGTGAATCATTTATCTTTTTTTCCTTTGCAATTAAGATACCCTTGTTATGTAAATGGTATACTATTTTTATACGAAACAGACGTAATAGTGCAATTAATAAAACATCTTTCCGAAAACCACTTCCAGTAGTTGTAAGTGCGTAATAGCATAAGTTGGGTTTACGATGTATGAGCTTACCTAATAAGTGAAACCAAGTAATAGTAAAACGAACCAACTTCTTAATATTGGTTTTACCACTTTCATGTACTTCTCGAGAGAGTATAAGATTTATAAATCTCCCTTCAAAGGAGTTATTTATTAAATTGCTCTCTTTAACAAGCTCTCCTACCAATGAAGACCCATGAACTGGGGGAGGGAGGTGAAGCATAAAAAGAATATTATTCCTTGTTTTACTCATAGTTAACTTTCCTCCATTCTTTTTTAAAATTGGACTGATAATCTTCTATAAGGGGTGGAGTGCTATTCAAATCTACTCTATTAAGCACAGGTGTATTTTCCATAAATAAATGAAATTTCTGCAGGGTATCATTGTCATCTGATGGATCAAACAGAAGTCCATTATATTCGTTAATTAAAGTAGAAGCCCCTGCATACTTCGAACATAATACGGGTAATCCAAAAATTAATGCCTCGTTAACAACCGCACCGAATGGTTCGAAGAGGCTGGGTAAAACAAAACCCGACGCACTAACATACCATCCATAAAGTTCGTCTGCTTGATATTTCCCTGGAAAAATAATTTTATCTTCTAGTTTATAATCTTGTACTAGAGCTATTAGATTTTCTTTCTCCAAACCATCTCCTACTAAAACTAAACGATAATCATTATTTTCGGAGAGTAAATGGGCAATTTTTTTAATGAATAAAGACAAAGCCTTTTCTGGGATAAACCTCCCCACATAAAGAGCTACTTTCTTACCTTCCAGATTATACTTTTCAAAGTATTTCATTGCATAACCTTCAATTATTTCTCGATTTTTTCGTAAACGTTCTGGTAACTGAAGAATAGGAGAAATTATTATTTTATTTTCTGGAAAATGCAAATGATTACAAAGAAAACTAGCAACCTCCTGAGACATTACAACCAAAAGATCTATGTATTTTAAAGAATAATTTCTTGCTAACTCCCTCGTTTTGGATTGTGGGTTTACACACATATGGAGACTATCGTCAACAAACGAACCAATTCTTTGCTTTATTAAACCCAGCCTTTTCAACAAAATCAAGTATTGAGTAGTGAAAGAGTATTCGTATCCAAGCACAATATCTGGTTTGACTCTGTTTATCGTACGTAACATTCCGAAACGAAATAACCGACTTTTATACGTAGGTCCAATCAATAAGTAAGAAATCTTAAAATTACAAGCTTCTACCATGTTTTGTTGATCAATGGAAAAACTCCGTAATCTGTCGAAAAGAAACACCACTTCAAGGTCGAATAGCTCATTTAACAAATTAAACTGATCTATTCGATAGGGTGCAAGAGCAGGATGAAAAATCAATATTCGTTGTTTAAGTTTTTCCTCTTTTTCCATTATGACATATTTTAATTTTTAACACGATCCCAGATAATGGGTAAAAGCGTTTTTAACCATAACATTATAAACGAATAGGGAATATACAAAGGAAAATGCTTCCCTATGTAATACAAGTATTCATTCAGAGCTAACCCTTTAGGGCTTTTAAGATAGGCAATTCTCTCCTTCAAAGTAAAGTTATTACTCCTCCAGTTTCTTCCGTGGTCGTCTAAACACACGCCACAAACTTCAGATGCCAATAACACCGGCATTTTTTTTCTAACGGCTTGTAAGGAATAATCGTAGTCAGCCATACTATGGGTAAAATGCTTATCGAATATCCCTATTTCATCTACTACTTCTTTGCTCACCCAAAGCACGTTAGCGTTAGTAACATCGCATTCAATTGGTTGTCCGGCAGGTTTAATCATTCGCATTTTTACTATCAGTAGGTTATTTATCACACGAGATCCTCCATACGTAACCTTTCCATTATTTTCATCAACTGTAGCTCCAGAGTATATTCCTTTTTTGCCTGTTTTTTCGTAAGCATATTCATCTGCTTCCAAGAGTTTAAAAAAGAAATCTGAATAAAGATCCACATCGTCGTTTAAAAGTAAGTACGCATCATAATAATTCTTATTCATAGCTGTCTCCCAAGCGAGTCGCATACCTCCTGCCCAATACAGTGAGCCATCTCCTTTCACTACATGGATATCGGGAAATAGTTTCTGTACAACTTCTGAAGTACCATCGGTAGAACCATCATCTGTTAGAAATATTTCTATTTCGTATTTCGCCGGAATCGAAGCCCGGTAGAGTGATTCAAGACAAGCCACAGTCTTATTTTTCCTGTTGTGACAGGTCAGTAAGACTGCTATATTTACTTTTTTCATTGTTTTCTTTTTTAAATAAGAATTGTTGTAGTCGAACATATCGATTATCAAATATTCCACGGGCCCAGATGGAGATTTCCTTTTCTGTCATGTTCCTAAAAGAATGTGAAAAACAAAGGCCAAGCATCATCATAAGCATGAAATAATTCAGGGAAAAATTGTTTACATCTTCTACCCAAGAGAAGAGCCAACGAAAAGCAACATATAACCCTAACATCTTTATATATATATTTCGGGATTTATTAATTGCCAAATAGGAAGCTCTATAAAAAATTAAAAAATAGATAATTACCCCCACTATACCTGTCCATGTGAAAATGTTGGCGACACCTATTTCGTTTTCTACTCTCTCATATCTGCCTGTTAATTCTGCTCCTAACATTCCAAATGCCTCAGAATCATTTCCTCGCGCAGGAGTACGTCCTAAAAGCCAATATTTATTATTTATTGCAGAGTGAATCACTTCTTCGTAAATAAACGTACGAGTATCTTCTACAATATTCATTTCAACTCTATTACCTTCATTATCGAGACCCACAGCTGTTACATCTCCCTTAATATATTCCTGTATTTTAAAAACATTAAAAACACCAGTAACACCCAATAACAATAAAATGATAGGGAGAATCAACATAGTAAGTCTGGATGCTTCCAATATTTTTCCAGTAATTACATTCCTAAAATGATAGACCAACAATATTAATATGGGAACTCCAAATTTAATAACATTGCTACGTGCAGCAGGATCGGCAATAAAAAGAACAGCTGTGGTAATAAGGACAATAATTCTTTGACGTTGAGTAAATGCTGGTAAAAAAAGAATCAATAAGCTTATTGGAATCAAGTAAAATCCGAATGCATCAGTTCGGATAAAAAGCCCAATAAGCAAGAATAGAGGTAAAGCATACTTCACATAAAAAGTAAGAAGAGACTGTACCATCATTTTATTGGTTGTAGAGAATACAACAACTGGCATTAATAATGCCATAGCATTACCCATCAATGCTTTCCAATCCCAATATAATTCTGCTTCAAAAATTCCTCTTAAAATGCATACGACATTCCATAACAGATATATCCATAAAATCATTAAATTATCTGTGTTGCGTTTATCGAAAAAATAATATCTCGACAAGAAAAACATTATTAATATAAAAGCGGAGATACTCCACCACAACATAGTGTTGTCCAATAATGATGCAATAGGAACCCCTGGTTTTATAAAAGGTACTATCGAATAAACAGCCAATAAGAGAATAGAGATAGGAATCAAATGGCTAATTATATGTTTATTTACAGTGTTCATTTTCTATTTATTCAAATATAATTGATATATTTATTATACATTTTTTTCAATTTATCTATTTCTTCTTTAGTTTCACCTTTACCAAGTTGGAGAGATATTCTTGATGGGTAATTGGAATAAACTTTTGTGAAATATAATCTTTGCTACAGTGAGTTTAAGCTCTTGTATTATGTTTAGTACTTTCATTGTGAAGTTGAATTATTTGTGAATAAATTGAATAATATTGTGTGGTAACTTCGTTAATGTTGTGGCGATGTAAAGCAATACTTCTAGCATTACGACTTATTTCCTTTGCGAGCGAATCGTCTGAAAATATTCTTTCAATTTGGAAAGCCAAGGAAACATGATCGCCTGAAGGAAAAAGAATTGAACTCTCATTGTCCTTTATGATCGATGTTACCCCCCCTACTGGAGAAACAACTGTGGGTGTCCCTACCATCATACTTTCTCCCAGCGCATTAGGGCTATTCTCAATAAAGGAGGAGAGAACAAAAACGTGTGCTTTACTATACTGAGAAGCCATTTCTTCGGCTGTAAGTTTCTTTAAAAATATTATGTTTTCTTCTAATTTATATTTTCTTATCTCATTTTTTAAATAATTATTATAATCTTCTGCTATTAAGAGATCCTTCAATTTAGAAGAATTCATATTTATTGATGAGAGTGGCGCCACCACTTTTACTGTAGGATATTTATATTTCAACAGTGCTAAGGCATGAAGTAATACGTGAAAGCCTTTCAAGGGATAAGCAGCAGAAGAAATAAATATTCGATAACGTTCACATCGATTAATGGCCCATGAAGTTGTGTAAAATGGAGATCTCAACAACTCTTCTCCATGGAAATAGTAAGAATCTGGATTCATAACTCTCAATTGAGCTTTGTCCCAAAAAGTTCGTCCTATAAAATATTTATTGTTTTTATAAAGTTCTTTTTCTATCTTAATGTATTTAAACCATAGTTTTAAAGCAGCATTCATACCTCCTCGTCCCAAAATATTCTTAATGGATTGATACTTCCTAAGTTGGATGTTTGAAGCACTAATTTTCAGATAATCATAACATGGCTTAACTACTCCTTGTATTGAACAAACGACAGGAATATTATAATTTAAGTATTTACTTATAAGTCCAAAGTTCCTTTCTGTACCATGAACGTGGATAATGTCTGGTTTAAAATCATTAATTACCAAAAGATATTTAGATGCTAAACTATTACTCATCCCCCTATAACTTTCGTTATTTGTAATACTTATGGAATAATAAGTAATATCATCCAACACTTTTTTTTGAGCCTCTCCATTAATAACTGGTGTTACCGAACCCAATTTTACTCCCTGAATATTTTTAATACTATAGAATAACGGAGCGATCCATGAACCACCTTTTGTAGGCTTCCCTTTTACATAAGGAAAGAAACATTCAAACACATCATGTGTTATCCAAAGAACACGTAAAGTTTTCATCAATTCAATATTTATTAATACGATTTAATACCGTTTAGTTTCATATACCAGTAGTAAAGGCTTAGCTTTTTTAATATTGAAATTCCTTTACGTCCATTAATACCTTTATATCCAAATCGTAACCAATTTTCATAATAAACGGACAAGTCAAAGACATTGAGTAGACTTAAATGTCGCTTACGGTATTTATTAAAAACCATAAGGACTTCTTTCTCTCTAATCTCATTTGCTTTCGGGTTTCTTGAGATGGCATTATGATGTATACGATATGCTACTGTTGGTTTTTTTAAATAATGCAATTTATAATTACTCTCCATAATTCTGATTACCATTGTCATATCTTCATATATTTTGAAATCCTCGTCACAATAACCAACTTTTTCAATAATATTACTCCTAAAGAAAAATGTAGGTGTATTTATAAATGCGGGCCACCTACTATATGATTTTAATTGTTTTTGGGCTGAAGTGATATTGCTAAAGAAAAGCAGACTTTCATTGACTATTTGATCACGTATTAAATTTCCATTATCATCAATTTCATTTATATCGGAAACTATAAAAGACGCTTTAGGAAAACGACGAGAATAATCCATATTATCTGAAATACAATTATTTAGCAAGATATCATCTCCCGAAATAATTTTCAACCATTCTCCTTTTGTGGCTCTTATACCTCTGTTGCAGTTGGAAGGTATTCCTGTATTTTCATCAACAGCGATTAGTAATGCATTATAAAATCGATTCTGGTTTTCAGATAACCAGGTAGAGCATATTACAGCGGTATTATCCGTGGATCCGTCATCACTTATAATCAACTCTATATTATCCCACGTTTGATTCTTCACACTTTCAAGCGTATCCAATACATAATTGGAGCTATTATATGTGATGAGAACTACTGAGACTAAAGAATTTTCTTTTGTATTCATATAATAATTACTTTCTTTTTAATTTTTGTATACCACTTTGTATTAATTCTCGAATACCAATTCTTTTTTCGAGTTCTTTGTAAGAATACCATCCTGAAAAAGCAATAAGTAAAATTCCTATGAGATAAAAATATGGTTGTTTAACTATAATTACTACCGCAAAACATATAACAGCAAGTGAGAATTGGATTAAAAATATTGTGAGTAGCGAGGAGTTAAACGAGAATTTGAACTTAACTTTTGCTATAACAAATACCTGTATAAAATAGAGTATGTAACTTGCTAAAAATGAAATTCCGAGTCCGGTAAGTCCAGCTATGTGATAACCAAGTATACTAAACCCGAAACCGTGTAAACTACCAACTAGCTCATTCCAAAAAAACAATTTGCTTGCTCCTTTAGCAAGGAATACAAATGCTATCGCCCAGCTCAGTGCTTTAAAGAAAATGCCCAAAGTTGCCCAATACACCATATGCGTGATAGACAGGAACTGGCTTGAGTATAAAATAATTATTGCCCAATTTAGAAAAACTAAAAAAGTTATTAGTATAGGTGCAAGAACTAGTAATGCAATTTCTGATTGTTGATTGATATGTTCTTTACACTGTTTGTCGTCAGATGCTACAAGAGATAAACGCGGATAATAATCCGTCCCCATTGCAGTAAATATCATTCCAACATATGTATTAATTATTGTGAACCCTGCACTATAAAAACCAACGTCTGCAACATCTCCGGTGCGATTAATAAATATGCGAATCATATAAGCAACCATTAAAGATATTAGACCGCTCATGCTAATCATGAAGCCCATTACTAGCATATCTTTACCTTCTGATATGGTAGTTGAACGTGAAACGCTTTTTGTTGAAGTATCAATATTGCGTGTAAAAAGCCAGGTAAAAAACAATGTTGATGATGCAGTTATTATGATTACCGGCACAATACCTTCAACTCCAAATTTATAATAGAGTGGTATACTTATTACTAATCCTGCTAAACTACCATAAACATTAGCTTTTGCAAGCTGTTGTAATTTTCGTAAACCTTGTAGCAGGACTAGTTCTCCGGTGCTTAATTGATTTAATAATAGTGTAATTGATATCCAAATAAACGCAATTGTATAATCTTTGTTACCAAAAGTAAACTGACTTAACCAAGGAGAAGCAACCAATGTAACTAACGATCCTAATAACCCTGTTATCCAGACTAAACGTCTTACGACTGTTATTACTGTAGAAACTCTCTCGTGGTTCTCTGTTGCATTAGCTTCAGAAATATTCTTAACAGCACTTGTTCCAAGTCCAAAGTTGGTAAGCCCTGCTACCAATCCTGTTGTAGCTGTTAGTAATCCTACAATTCCCATACCGGCAGGTCCTAATAATATAGCAACGAATTTTGAACGTATTACTGATATTATTATTTGAAAAAATTGTACACCTCCAAAAAGAGATGTTGCTTTAACAATTTGACGATATGAACTTTTTTGCTCCATTATAAATTTCTTTGCAATCAGATTTTCAAGTATTTATTTACTACCTCAACTACAATTGATGTCTCTTCATCTGATATCACTTGACTAATTGGCAAGCTAATTACTTCATTATGTATCTTTTCTGTAATAGGAAAAACCTCATGGTTCATGTAATCATAAGCTTTCTGTTTGTGAGGGGGAACAGGGTAGTGAATTAGAGCCTGAACTCCATTTTCTGTTAAGTGCTTTAATAATTCATCGCGATGCTGAGATCTTATTACAAATAGATGAAACACGTGTGCACCCCAATCATTTACATTAGGCAATATTACCTCAGGATGTGTTATATTATTTGTATAAAACTTTGCAACCTCTTTTCTCCGCTCATTATCTTTATTAAGTCCCTTAAGTTTCACTCTTAGAAAGGCAGCTTGAATTTCATCAAGTCTACTATTATATCCTTGATGTTCAAAAACATATTTTACTTTTGACCCATAATTAGCAAGGGTTCTCACGGTTTCTGCTAATGAAGTATCGTTTGTTGTTATAGCACCTCCATCACCTAAAGCTCCTAAATTCTTTCCGGGATAAAAACTATGACCGGCTGCATCACCAATTGAACCTGTAACTTGATTATTAAACCTACATCCAACCGCTTGTGCATTATCTTCAATTAACTTCAGATTATGCTTCTTACATATTTGTCCAATTTTTTCTGTATATGCACATTGGCCATAGAGATGAACTATCATAACTCCCTTTGTTTTGGAAGTCAATGCAGCTTCTATTTTCTTTTCATCTATCTGATATGTATTGATATCTGGTTCAACAAACACTGGTTTTAACCCATTATCTGTAATTGCAATAATTGATGCGATAAATGTGTTTGCAGGAACAATAATTTCATCACCTTCACTCATTACACCTAACTCAATATAAGCACGTAGTATTATACGAAGGGCATCGAGACCATTAGCGACACCAACACAATGACTAGCTCCTATGTAACTTGCATAATCTTCTTCAAATGCATTCACCTCATCTCCAAGAAGATACCAGCCCGAATCTATTACACGAGAAGCTGCACTATGTATTTCAGAACTATATAATTCTGTTATCTTTTGAATGTCAAGAAACTTAATCATTATTTCCGTTAGGTTTTAAATCATGAAACACTCCAAACTTATCTTTCATTGTCATATCTAAAATCAATCCTTCGCTAGTTATATACCCCTTATGTTTAGCCGGATTTCCATAATACAAAGCATGAGGAGGTACATCTGTAGTTACAACACTACCAGCTCCTATAAAAGCATATTCTCCTATTGTAATTTCAGGGAGTATTGTAGTATTAGCTCCTATGGTGGCACCTTTTTTTATTAAAGTGTTTTTAATATTTTCCAGATTATGGTTTTTGGATCGTGGGATTAGTTCATTTGTGAATGTTGCATTTGGTCCTATAAAAACATCATCTTCAATAGTAATTCCATCCCATATTTGGACTCCATTTTTTATAGTTACGTTATCTCCAATAACTACATTATTTTCCACAAACACATGTGCGCACAAGTTACAATTACGACCAATTATTGCATCAGGCAATACCACACAAAATTGCCATATTAATGTATCTTCTCCTACATTTTTACTTAAAACGTCTGATCTGGGATGTATCATAGTAGCTTGTATTCTTTAAACTCATTATAATCTCTTATATAGTCATCGGCTGAGTATGCTGTTGAGGCTAATACCAAGCAAACAGATCCTGAAGAAAAGTTGTCTAGTTCTCTCCATATACCCGGAACTATCAAAAGTCCTCTATAAGGCCGGTTTATTGTAAAAGTTCTTTTTAATTGCCCATCATCAATTGTAACATCAAAACTACCACTTGCTGCTACTATAAACTGCTGCAACTCTTTATGAGCATGACCTCCGCGAGATTCACCTCCAGGAACATCGTATAAATAATACACACGCTTTATATCGAATGGAATTGTCTTGCTATTTTCAACCACACTGATATTTCCTTTATCATTATGGTGTTTATCAATTTCGAGCATCGAACAATCGTAAATATTTGTTTTTTTCATTGCAATTAAACTAATATAGTTATGAAATATTACTCCCTAATTCTTTGTTAGACAATTCTTTAAAATGCTCATAATTATATATATAATCACTTGGGTCAAAAGGTATAGAAGCCATAATAAGAGCTAAAGAATTAGTGGAGAAATTAACCATTTGTCTCCAAACACCCTTTGGTACATATAATCCATAATATGATCTATTTAAAGAATATGTCGTTCGTGAAAGTCCATTATCTAAAACTACATCAAAACTACCCGAAAGAGCTACAATAAACTCTTCATTATTGCGATACGCATGTCCTCCTCTTACTGCACCTCCTGGAACATCATATATCCAATAAGTGCGTTTTATCTCAAACGGGATGTTTGTTATTTCTTCAACAACAGAAAGATTTCCTCTCCGGTCTAAATTTTTAGGGAGTTGTATTATATTTGCACCATTAAGCTGCCTAGAATAACCCATTTTAATCATATTAAACATTATTAATTACAAACTAAACAGAACTGATTTATTCATTTTATAAACTGACCACTAGGGTTCTTAATCTAAGAGTATCCATAACCATACTTCTTACCCAATCCATATCTATATTCTGCACCATTAAGATCTACATAATTGAGTATGTAATACATTTTTTTAAGCCTGTTTTCACGAAAATATTGATCTGCATTTTCTATCATTTTTTTAGGAGTATACCCTACCCTTGCCACATAGAGGTTCACATCAGTAAGACGATTCAATAAAAAGCTGTCCGAAACTAACCCTACAGGTGGTGTATCAATTAGAATGTAATCGTATTCGCTCCTCATATCGTTTATCAATTCATCTAATAGAGGCTTTGCTAGCAATTCGTTAGGGTTTGGAGGAATTGCACCCGATGTAATAATTGATAAATTAGGGTGTACACCCGAAGGATTTACTAACTCATTTTTATCAAGATGACCCGAGAGAAAAAGAGTGATACCCTGCTTGTTATTCAAGTTTAACTCTTTTGCTAATCTAGGTTTTCTAATATCCAATTCGACGATAAGCACTTTTTTATCAAGAATTGCTAAACTCATAGCTAAGTTGAGCAATACAAATGATTTGCCTTCTCCACTGATACTAGATAACATATTGATTACTTTCTGTTCCTTTCCGTCAATCACAAATAAAAGATTAGCACGTAAAAGTCTGATCATTTCATTGAAACTATCATTTGAAGCCTCTTTAACGGCTATACCTTCTATTTGGTCGATTTTAGGGATTTCACCAAGCACAGGCACTGAGGAGATATCTTCCAGATCATCTCGTGTATCAATTTGATAGCGGAGTAAATCTCTTGCTTTAATACCAGCTAACGGCAGAATCAAGCCCATAGTCAGTGCGATAAGCAGAACTAACATGTTATTTGGCCACGCAATGCCCATTACCCTTACATTGTCTATTATCTTAGAGTTGGGTTCTACAGTGGTCATATTCATATATCGTTCTTCTTTCTTTTGAAGTAAATAGAGAAATAAATCCTCCTTAATGTTCTGCTGTCGTTTTAGATCGGAAAATGCACGTTCTTGTTGAGGGATTGCCCATATTTTTGCATTGTTCCGTGAATATTCTTCATTGATGTCCCTTAATTGAATTTCTAGATTGTTTTTTTCGTTTCTTAAGCCATATACAACTGAACTAAAAGTGGACTCTAATTGACTGTTAAGGTTAATCATCGATTGATTACTGCTTGATGCAATTCGTGATAGTCTATTTCTTTCTAATACTAAGTCGTTATAAGTTTTAATTTGATCATTTAAAGCGTGGCTACTAATACCGGAGCTAGCAGGAATTAGTTGGAAATTGCCAGCTTGTTCCACCAAACGCAACACGTCAGAAACGATTGAATATTGCGACTCAACGTCCATTCTTCTTTGACTAATACTTGCAAGTTGTGAATTATAAAGATCTGCTTGTGAAGCAATATTAGTTAATCCGCGCGATTGCCTAAAATCTTGTGTTTGATCCTCTACCTCTGAGAGTTCGTTGCTTAGGTTTGCTAAATGAGTCTCTATTACCTGCGATGTTTCCGCAGCTAACTCCCTCTGATCATTTATCCCTTTCTCGTTATAAGTTCTGATATAATTCTCAAGAAAATCTGTACCTAGGTTTATATTGTATGTTTCTAATGTTATATCTGCAACTGCAGAGGATTTTGAAGTCAGCTCTATCTCTAGACTATTAAGGTAATAATTTGCCACATCCCGAGGATGGTTAATTGCAATCTGAATCTTCATATCTTTCATTAAAGGTGTTCTCCCTTTATCTAATTTCACATCTCCAAATGGTAATCGAATAATAGTATCATTGGGTGAGGCAAGAACATGAAACTTATCCTTTTTATACATACCTGTAAATATATACCTACCCTTAATGTCAACAATTACATCAAACACAATAGGCTTACTTATGTTATTCAATATATTTTCAGAAAGAGTTAGTTTCAGCGGGCTTTCATCTCCATAAAGAATTGCAGCTTTTCGATGTGGAAGTTTAGACAAGACACTCTCCATCCCATTAATTTCAAGGGGAAAGATAGATTTCATTTCAGTATAGCTTACATATAGACCCAAATCGCAAACTACGTTTTCCACTATCAACGATTTCTTTAATATTTCCACTTCGTTATCCACATTACTCCTTCGGGTTACTACTCCCATTTCCTTGAATACGTTCAATTCCGTGGCACCTCCTCCACGTTGATCATCTTTAAAAAGGATGGAGGTGGCAATTTCGTATTTTGGCAAAGTGAAGTATATATAAATCGAAGCGATAGCAAGAAACGAAATGACAGACACGACAAACCACTTCCAATATGAAAGATATTTATGCAGTATCGACGCAATGTCTATTGGTTTATCTGCCAACGCAATGAATTCTTCTTCTACACTAGAAAATTTGTTCATAAACTTTTCATTCTTTAATTATAGAAATTCATCGTGTAACACTAAAAATAGTTGTGGCCATTGTAGCCAGAGAGATTAATACACTCAAAGTGGAAATTCGATAAGTTTCGGCGGCACCATATTTTGAAGAATTTGCCCTTGATTGGTTTGGCTCCACGTATACCACATCATTCTGCTCCAAGAAAAAACCGGGAGAATTGAAAACATTTTTATCATTGAAATTTAAAGTATACACAAATCTCTCACCGTTGGCATCTTCACGTATCACCTTCACGTTATCTCGTCGTCCATATATGGTCATATCTCCAGCCATAGACAATCCTTCAAGAATTGTCATTCTTCCGTTTTTAGTTTCAAATTGTCCAGGTCTATGGACCTCTCCAAGTACATTGACAGAATAGTTCATTATTCTTGCAGTAATAATGGGTAACTCTTCTGTAAAAAAAGGCTTGAGCTGTTCTTCAATTAAAAGTTCTAATTCTTTCGTCGTTAATTCTTTTACTTGAAGTACACCTAATGACGGAAAGTTTATATTTCCAGCTTCGTCCACCAAGTAGTTCTGTAACATTGGTTGTCCTTGAAGATATCCGATGTTAGCTTCAAGCTGAGGAGCAATAAGATTGTATCTTTTAGATGCGTCGGGCTCGCTACTAACTACAGTTATAGAGAGAATATCCT
>LFRM01102273.1_pt1 | contig 15159 bp, 18 predicted proteins | sample 618341 | NCBI WGS metagenome assembly LFRM01 (sample SAMN03654438, study PRJNA283298) | anaerobic digester metagenome | isolation source: pool of bioreactors CSTR01a, CSTR02a, and CSTR03a thermophilic anaerobic... | place: Denmark: Kgs. Lyngby | collected 2014-05-21 | reverse complement strand
ATTTAAGCATATCTTCTACTGTAATCCCATTTTGCCTAGACAATATGTCACCCCTTTACATACTTCTAATTAAACTTAGCCTTCTTAGGCTCTTCTATCATATTTCCGCTAACATATCTTTCTAAAATATTTCTGTCATCACCAATATATATATATTTTTGTAACCTTTCATCTAAGGTCAAATCGCTACCAAATACAAGAGCGCTATCATCAATAATTAATGCATCAAATTCATAACCTTCTTCAAAACTACCTACTTTGCCAAATAAGCTTCCTCCACCTTTTGTAGCTAAATAGAAAGCTTCAGATAAGGTCAGTGGTGCCAATTCTTTATCACTATCTAACCAAACCATTTTAGACATCTCAATGGCTGCCCTTATTACAGAGGTCATATTTAAGGTATGTCCACCTGATATATCGCTACCTAAGCCTATTGGGATATTCATATCAAGATATTCTCTGACTTTTATCATTCCACTAGACAGGTTTAAGTTTGAATAAGGACAATGAGCTACATAGACTTTGTTTTCTGCCATTAGTTTCATTTCCTCTTTATTATTATAAACACAATGCCCCATTATAGTAGTTGTTTGTCCAAACAATCCAAATTCATCATATACAGATGAATAATTTTTTGACTCTGGAAATAATTCACTAACCCATATTATTTCTGAAGTATTTTCATTTAAATGGGATTGAACAGGAACATCATATTTCTTTGCTAATTTCCCTAATCCCTCCATTAATTCTGCAGAACATGTAGGCACAAATCTAGGAGTTATTATAGGTTTAACCAGCGAAGATTTATCTTTGTATTTGAGTATTAATTCTTCTGTATCATCTATAGACTGCTGTGTCTTTTCTGTTAAATATTCTGCTGAGTTTTTATCCATATTTACTTTACCTACATAGGCTCCTAATCCAGAATCCATAAACATATCCATAAGTAAAGCTGTACTACCCTTGAAGATACTAGAGTATACAAGAGACCTTGTAGTTCCAAATCTCCATAGATCATGCAGTAAATTAGAAAATATTACTTTTGAATATCCCAAATCTTTGAATTTTCCTTCTTCTGGAAAAGTATAATTATTTAACCAAGGTATTAGTTCATCATCCATTCCTAAACCTCTATTAGAATATTGAGGTGCATGAAGGTGTATGTCAATAAATCCAGGTATAATTAATTTATCCCCATAATCCCTAATCCACACATTTTTGTATGAATTATCTAAGTCTTTAGATACTTTTGCTACTTTTCCATCTTCTACCATTATATAAGAGTTCTCATAAATTTTAAAACTGTCTTTTGTAGGTGTAAACATTATATTTCCTTTAAACACTTGCTTACTCAATTGTAACACTCCTTTATTAAAAATTCCCTGTAATTTATTCAATATTAATAATATATATTTTAACTCATCATTCTTATTATATTATATCATATTTTAAAAGCCTATATATAAATTATACAAATTCTTCTAAATTTAAATTAATTTGACCCCCTAAATATACTAGGTGCATATGGATTTAAAATAGGGTATAATAGATATTAGGACTTTAAATTGGAAGTCCTAAATTTTATTGTACAGGAGAGTTAATATGAAACAACAAATTGATAGAGCAAAAAGATTAGGAGAAGAGTCTGTAGGAAAACTACTCTTAAGTTTCTCAATTCCAGCAATTATTGGCATGTTAGTAAATGCTTTATATAATGTAGTAGACAGAATTTTTATTGGTCGAGGGGTAAGTGGTACTGCAATAGGCGCCTTATATGTTGGAATGCCTGTATCCCTTATATTAATGGCTTTTTCTATGCTAATAGGAATTGGAGGTAATACTTTAGTTTCTATACGCTTAGGCCAAAACAGAAAAGAAGATGCTGATAGAATAGCAGGAAATGCAGTAATTCTACTGGCCATAATATCTTCGGTTATTGCGGTTTTAGGTCTCATTTTCTTAGAACCCTTATTGAGGAAATTAGGAGCCAGTGAATCAAATTTACATTATGCTATGGATTACTTGAGAATTATATTAATTGGAGCTCCATTACAAGCAATTGGCTTTGGTATGAATAATTTTATCCGAGGAGAAGGTAATCCTAAAACAGCAATGATAACCATGCTTATCGGTGCTCTTTTAAATACTGCTTTAGACCCACTTTTCATATTCGTATTTAAAATGGGTGTCCAAGGCGCAGCATTAGCCACTATAATTTCACAAGCAGTTTCAGCTATATGGGTAATGAGCTATTTTATCCGTGGGAAAAGCATGTTGACAATAAAAAGAGAATACTTGAAGCTTAAATGGCCTATTTTTAAGGAAATAGTATCCATAGGATTTTCTCCATTTAGTATGCAATTAGCAGCAAGTATGGTAACTATCCTTTTAAATACTAATTTACAAAAGTATGGTGGAGATTTAGCCACCTCAAGTATGGGTGTTATTCAAAGTGTGGCTATGATGGTATTAATGCCAATCTTTGGTATAAATCAAGGGTCACAACCTATCATAGGCTATAATTACGGGGCTGAAAATTATGATAGAGTAAAAAAAGCATTAGCCTATGCAATTATAGGCTCTACTACAATTGCAACCATTGGTTTTGTAGCAACACAGTTCTTTCCAAAGAATATTATAGAATTATTCATAAGTGATAAAAGCGATTTGGACCAAATACTGGGAATAGCAGTACCTGGCATAAAAACTTATTTAATGGCTTTACCTATAATCGGCTTTCAAATTGTATCTTCAGCATTTTTCCAGGCCATTGGAAAACCAAAGCACTCCGCATTTCTTAGTTTATCAAGACAGGTAATTGTTTTAATACCAGCATTATTGATACTACCAAATATATATGGCTTAAAGGGTATATGGATGGCTGGTCCTATTGCAGATACTATAGCTTCTGTATTAACAGCTATATTGTTGTTCCATTTTTTAAGACAACTAAAACAGATAGAAAAAGATCAGTTGAACAATTCATTAAGTAAAACTTAAGGACCTATAATATTATAGGTCCCTTACTATGTCTATGAAGTTTTTCATCATTTTTGCAGTGTAACCCCAGATAATATAATCCTCGTATTCATAAAAATAAATCCGATTTACAATATTCCTAAACTTATAATCTTTTCCATTTGGAATCAAGTTATAGGGGAATTCTGAATTATACTTGGTTTCTAAATCTAGGCTATATTCTTTTGGTTCATTTTCTATAAAGTATTCTAAAGGTACTGTAAATATATGGTCCACTTCATCTGGATTGGGAAGTATATTGCCCAAATTTACATCGCTTATTATTCCAACAAAACAATGAATACTTATATTAGAATGAGAAATTAGGTAATCTAATTCACCTAATACTTCAATACACTTTTCTTCTATTCTTAATTCTTCTATAGTCTCTCTAATAGCAGCCTCTTTATGAGACTCTCCTTCTTCCACTTGCCCACCTGGAAATGATATTTCTCCTGGCTGAGTATTAAGATTCATAGACCTTAGCTCAAAAATAACTTTCCATTGTCCATTTGCTTGTACTAATGGTATTAATACTGCATATTCTTCTATAATATCCATTGCTGTTGGAATCCTATTTGCCATAGCTTCTTTTATTTTACTTATGTCCAGTTTTATCACCGTCCTAATAGAAACAACTACATGCTTTCCCGAAAAATAATATCCGTGATTTTAAGTAGTACTTCTTCTTTATGAAATAGTGTTGGTAGATCTACCATTTCAATAATCCTATCTATAGTGCTTAAATCTTCAACCTCTTTTCTCTCCACTGAAACCTTCTCCATTTTAACTAAATCTAATAATTCTTTAAATTTATACACCTTGAACCTTTCTATTTTTGCTGCCTCTGCTTTTTTTTCTAATAAAGAAATTACAAAATCTTCATAGGTAAATTCCTTTGATAGTCCTAGTACAGAGCCTAGCTTGGGTATTATATATTCAAAAAGTAGCCTTTTATAGGGTAGGTCTGGAGTCTTAACTATTTTTTTAATTTCCTCAACTTGATTTTCATCCAGATTTAAAAGTAGTTGAAAGTAATATTCTGAAGGTTGATCAACTTCTATATAATACCTTTTACCTTTAAGCTTTCTAAATGCTTTTAAGCCATCATAATAGCCTAATTCAATATTGCTTTTAGCTTTATCTGAATCTATTAAAAATGTTCTCCCTATATCTTCCGAAGGAGATACAATTATGGCATTTGCTTCATCGAATTCTACTTTTCTTGTTAAACCTCTTGCATTGGTTCTAACAATAATTAGATTTTTATAGCCTTTTTTCTTTAACATATTAAAAGGCAAATTATCGTAAAATCCTCCATCTAAATATCTTTTCCCACCTAATTTTTCTGTTTTAAAAACTGGTAAAAAAGCAGAAGCAAGTAGGTAATCTTTTATCTCTCCTTGGGGTATATCCTCTTTAAATATCTCTATTGATTTAAGATCTGTAACATTTACAGTCACTACACCAAAGTCTAATTCGGATTCCCTTATCTTTTCTTCATGAATGTATTTATCTAGCAACTTTTTAAAGGGGGTAATATCAAAGCCTCTATCTGCAATAACAGTTTTTATATTATTGGCTAAAAATACAAGATCTTCCTTTTCAAATTTTAAGTCTTTTAATCTTTCTATCTCATATTCATTATTATCTATTAGCATGGAATAACTAATATTATGCCATAGCTCATAGCATTTTTCATAATCACCTTGAACTATCATAGCACCGTTCAGTGCTCCAATAGAAGTACCTGTAATCCCACCTATTTCTATTCCCTCTTCTAAAATAGCTTTATATACTCCTACATGATAAGCACCTCTAGCGCCTCCGCCTTCTAAGACTAGTCCGTACATATTAAACACCTCTATGTTTTATTTAATTATAACAATAATAAGTATCTACTTTATCCTTCTAAAACAGATGTGCAATGTGGACATCTAGTAGCTTCAATTGGTATTTCAGTAAAGCAAAATTCGCATTTCTTTGTGGTTACTTCTTCCACTACTTCTTCTTTTTTCTTTAACTTGGCCAATTGTCTTATTACTAAAAATATTGAAAAAGCTATAATTACAAATTCTATTACAGTATTAATAAATAAACCGTAATTTATGGTTGCTGCTCCTGCTTCTTGTGCCGCTGCTAAGCTAACATATTTTGTACCATCTAAACTATAAAATAAATCCGTAAAGTCAACATTACCAATAAGGTTTCCTACAATAGGCATTATTAAATCATTTACAAGTGAACTTACAATTTTACCAAAAGCTCCACCAATAACAACTCCTACTGCTAGGTCAATTACATTACCTTTCATTGCAAATGCTTTAAAATCTTTTAACATTTGATTCCCTCCTTTTCCTTAATAATTATACCCTGAATCCCTTAAAACAAACACTTAAGCATGGTGTCAATGGCTTTGTTATATTCCATCAACTTTAAAGGATATTTCTATTTTATCTATGGTTGGTTTTAATTGTGTCATTTTCACGCAAGCTGAGTTTAACATTCTTTTTGAAGCTTGTACTATATCAGTATCTGCATACTTGTCACTAAGGTAAACTATCTCTTTAATACCAGATTGTATAATAGCTTTGGCACACTCATTACAGGGAAATAATGCTACAAAAATCCTTGCTCCTTCTAGAGATACACCTCTATTATTTAGTATTGCATTCAGTTCTGCATGAACTACATAAGGATATTTTGTTTGTAAAAAGTCTCCTTCTCTATCCCAAGGATATTCATCATCAGAACAACCAAAAGCCAAACCATTGTAGCCAACTGAAAGTACTCTATTGTTTGCACTTACAATACAGGCACCAACTTGTGTGCCAGGGTCCTTACTTCTTTTTGCTGATAATAGTGCAAGCCCCATAAAATATTCATCCCATGAAATATAATCCTGTTTTTTCAAACCATCCACCCCTTATATTATTAGTATATGTTTTTTGATTTTGCCTTTTAACTATTAGTTATTAGTTATTAGCTATTAGTTGAATCTAAAGCGCTTCTTTAGCCAACTTATCTGCCAATTCATTGTATTCTACACCGCTGTGGGCTCTTACTTTTATGAATATTACTGTTAAACGATCTTTTATAGAATCGTAAAATGCTTTATAGTCTATAGTGCCCTTTTTATTTGTTTTCCAGTTTCCCTTAGCCCATTGTTCAATTCCTTCATAATCAAAGTAAAGATACAATTGATCCTTGCCCTTTTCTAATGCCATTTCCATGGCTACCATGGCACCCTTTATCTCACCTGATACATTTCTCATTTGAGCTAATTCCTTGTCCTTCTCACGACCATTATGAGTTTCTAGTCCCATGTCCGTAATTAGCACCACTCCATAACTATAGGTCCAAGTATCTAAGTCAAAACTTCCATCTACATAAGCCATTATTTCGTTTTCCTTTAAACTTTCTTCCACCGGTCTTTTAAAGTCTCCTTTATCTTCTATAAAATCTAGGGCTTCTTTGTATGTAGGAAACTTTTTATATTTTGCCCCTTTAAAGCCAATTACTTCCTCTTTGCATTCCTTCCAAGATTCATATATACCTGGATTTCTTCCTTCTTTTACTGCATAATAAAAGCTTGCCATTTAAACACCTCAAATTTATAATAATATTATTATATCATAAAGCTTGATGATTTTCCCTAAATTTAGGGTATAATACTATGTGAAGAACTTAAGAGGGGGTAAAAAATGGATATTAATTTAATAGGGGTACCAATTAGATACGGTAGTGGCAAAAATGGTGCACAATTAGGTCCTGAAAAATTAAGAGAGTATAATATTATTAATGCCTTAAGTGTAAATGAAAATGTAGTTTATGATTTAGGTGACCTATATGTACCTATTTATTCAGAAGAAGACAAATATAATTGGCATGATAAAATGAAATTCTTAGAACCAGTTTTAGATGTGAATACAAATCTAGCTCATATGGTGTATTGTTCCTTAAAAGCTAATAGCTTTCCATTAGTTATAGGTGGAGATCATTCCTTAGGAATGGGAAGTATTGCCGGAAGCAGTAAGTTTTTCAAAGAAATTGCTGTTATTTGGGTAGATGCACATGGTGATATAAATAATTCTGATACCTCCCCATCTGGCAATATACATGGAATGCCACTGGCAGCTTCTATGGGTGTAGGAAGTGATGATTTAACAGACTTGTATTATAAGGGCCAGAAAGTTAAACCTAAGAATGTTTATATATTAGGAGCAAGAGATTTAGACCCTGGTGAAGTTACATTGGCTGAAGAATTGAAATTAAACTTATATACTATGGAAACCATTAGGGAAAGCGGACTAGATATTTTAATAAATGAAATAATAAAAAAAATTAATTCTTCAACTGTAGATGGAGTTCATTTATCATTTGATATAGATGCACTAGATAGTTCATTGGTACCAGGTACAGGAACTAGAGTAGCAGAAGGTTTTACTTTAAATGAAGGTAAAAGCATCTTAAAACAATTTCTTAGTACTGGATTCATCAATTCTATGGACTTTGTTGAATTAAATCCTATGTTGGATGATGATAAAGAAAGTACTGCAAATGTATGTTTAGAATTAATCCAAGACTTTGCTAAATATTTAAAAAAATAATGCAACCTGCAGGTTGCACTATAGGAACTTTCCAATTCTATTTATCTTTATTGGAAAGTTCTCTTTAATTATAGGATAATACTCTTCATCTATTGATATAATTGCACAAGTACCTGGTCCTGCTGATTTATAAATATCAACCAGGAGATTTTCTTCTAACACAAAGTCTAAATCACCGGTTCTAGCCATTTCTCCTAATTCATATAAAATTCCTTTTGACCCAACAGGTAGTACCTCATTTACATTAGGATCTTTTACTAGTTTTAGCATTAATTCTATGGACATTATCTCCTTTCCATAGTCAGCTATTACTTCATCTCCAACCTTGGGGACACCTACAGATACTGCAACATTTCCTTTAAGAGCTGTGGTTTTTCTAAAGTCAGACCTATCTATAGTCCCTATTATAGTCATTCCCATGGCTGTTTGACATACTGGGATATTTTCTTCAGTGCTTCCAGTAATTATACTATCTTCTTCCAAGTCTAAGGGTTCTAATGCTTTCTTTACTCCTTTAATAATTTTTTCTCCATCTGGATACATTTCTACTGCCAAGGCATTGACCACAGTAATAGGTTTTGCACCAATAGCTAAAACCTCCATTAACGCTACTNNGAGTAGTATAAAACCCTAGAATTTCAGGTTCTACTTTTACTACATCAAATTCCTTATTGCCTATTCCCCCACTGGAGTCACAGGCTACTACCATGATTTGTTCATTATTAATATGGATTAAGGTTAAGTCTCTGAATTTAGTTATTTTCATATTAGACCTTCTTTATCTTTGTTATGGATTTAAAAACTACTTGAGCCAAAAATATATTTACTATAGATGCTAAAATTAATGGAACTATTATTGCACTAAATAGTGCCCAACCATTAAAAGGTAGCCCTAAGATTTTTGAAGCAGGAACAGATAATAATGCTGCCAATGGTCCATTAAGTATTACACCAACTACAAAAGCAGGTATGCTTCCAAATTTTTCATATGTAATGCCAAATATATAAATAACAGCTGCCATTACTACCATTAAGAATAAGTGCATTGGAAGAGACATTGGGAAACCACTAGTTATTGCTGTTAAGAAATGACCCAATGCGCCTACTATAGCTCCAGGAATAGGTCCTAAGAATAATGCAGCAAAAAATCCTGGCATTGAGTCTAGAGCTATTGTACCGCTAATTTTAATAAGTCCCCCTACTGCTGATAGGGCTATTAATACGCCTCCATAAGTTAATTTTAAAATACTAGTCTTGTTCTCATTTCTGATCATTGTTATAATCTCCTTTTTAGTCAATAATATTATAATAACATATAAAAGAGAAAAAGACACCTAAGGTATCTTTAATCTGTATAAGAATGTGCTATTCTACTGGCAGTGGCAGCAGCAAGAGCAGCCACTAAGTCATCTAAAAAAGTATTACATTGAACATCCTTTTCTTCATCTAGTTTTTTAATTATTCCTATTTTTTCCTTATCTAAGAATCCATAATTAGTAAGTCCTATTGTTCCATAAACATTAACTATAGATAAGGGTATAATTTCATCTATTCCAAATAATCCTTCATCTTCTTCAACTATAGTTTGAAGTGGTTCTGGTAATAGTTTTTTATCTGCCAATTCATCTAATGCAATACCTGTAAGTATTGCATGGACTATTTCCCTTTTCTTAAGTACAGATTTTAAATTTTCTACACAATATTCTAAAGTTAAATCTGGATAATATTGCTTTTGAAGAAATAATACTAATTCTCCAATATCTTCTAATTCAACCCCTCTTCTATTAAGCATCTCAATAGCTTCTTGAGTTAATTCTTCCATGTTATATTTGCTCATTTTTATCACTCCTTATTTTCTTACATATAAAATATTCTTACCCTTAAATAATTATATCAAGCAAAATGTAATTTTGCATTTTTTTAAAACTTGATATTTTTTAGATAATGTTATATAATAATATAGTAGAATTTTATGAAAGGAGATGACAGAATGAAAAAATACATATCAATGATATTGATTTTAGTTCTTGTAGCTACAACTTTAGTAGGATGTGGTGGTTCAAAATTAAACGATGGTACTTATACTGGAGAAGCAGCAGGTATGTCACCAGGTCTTAAAGTTTCAGTAGTAGTTGCTGATGGTAAGATTTCATCAGTAGATGTTACTGAACATGCAGAAACTGAAGGATACTCAGAACCAGCTTTAGAGCAAATACCAGGAGCAATAGTTGAAAAAAATTCAACTGATGTAGATGCAGTTTCAGGTGCTACTCTTACAAGTAATGCTATTAAAGAAGCAGTTAACCAAGCATTAGAAGGCGCAAAATAAAAATTTAAAATCAAAGTCCCACTTATTTTTATATAAGTGGGACTTTTTATGTTTACACATAATAAAAGACTAGGATTTACCCTAGTCTTATTTTTAATTATTTAATTATACTGTTTCGTTTAATAATTCTACCATTTTTCTAACTGTATCTGCTGCTGTTCCAGCACATCTTGCTTTTCTTTCGTGGTCTCCATATGCTACTTTTTGAGCCTCCATGTAGATGCCAACAGAATCTTCACAAATTACACTATTTGCTATTGTGTGAGATAAATTTAAGTTTTCTGGTTGATATTGTGGGAATTCAGCTGTTTCATACCAAGTAAATAATTCCCTAACTAATTTTTTAGATGTATCTACATCTGTAACCATTCCTATACAAGTTGCTGCTACTCCAAGAGAACCACAAAGTGTAGCTACCCCGTAACCACTAGCTGCATTAACAAAAGCTTTTGGTGGAATTTGATCAAATGGATATCCTACATCTTCTGCTAAAATACCGAAGAACCCTTCGGCTACACCTACACCTCAGCCACCGTCTTCAAAATAAGAATTATAAGCTCTTTCTTCTGCTTTAGCTGGATCTATTTTCGCATACTTAAATGGCCAAGTTGGCGCGCCGTCTACTGATGCTGCTGGTGCTGCACAACCTGTAAGAACTCCACCTAATCCACCTGCTACAGCAACTCCTGCTAATGAAACACCCATACCTTTTATAAAATCTTTTCTTGATATTTCTTTTCTGCTCATTAATATGTACCCCCTATGATTGAATATTGTTTTTCTTGTTAGTTATTTATTAAACACTCTTAATATAATATCATATAAGAATATAATTGCAATAGATTTTTGAAATTTAATATGAATACTTTTACATATGTAATCAAAACAGGTACTAATAGCTAATTAGCTATTAGTACCTGTTTTAGTGGTGGAGCTTAGGGGACTCGAACCCCTGATCTCCTGGCTGCCAGCCAAGCGCGATCCCAACTTCGCCAAAGCCCCATAACATGACTATCATAATACAATTTCAGGAATAATTCAAGCTCTAAATGTACTTTTTATACAATTTCTGGGTATATATTATTAAAGGAGGCAATAAAATGAAAAAATATACAATAATTTTATTAGCTTTTGTGCTAATCTTATCATTATCTATTATCTCAACATCTGCAAATCCTAGTGAATCTATATTGGTATATAGAAACACTGTGAAGTTAAGGGTAAATGGTGAAAATGTAAATGTAGATAATTTTTTATATAATGATACAACTTATATTCCACTACGTGAAGTTAGTCAGTTGTTAGAAAAAAATGTAGGGTGGAATTACTACACAAATATAGCTACTATTAATGATCCACATTATGATTTAAACCCATTAAGTGAATTGTTGCCAGATTCAAAAGGATTACAATGGAGCTATGATGGTTTTGCTGAATACAGCCATGAGATGGCCCTTACAGATATAATTAGCCATAGTGATAGTAGAGACTATGTAATAAAGGGAGAAGTTGGGGACCCTTCCGATGGTGAAGGCACAGGAAATAGAAATATAGATTTAACCTATACTATTTTAGGCAATAAAATTATTCAAGAAAAAGTTGAATCTACCATGTTGGATTCCAAGTTTGATAAAATCACCTTAATACAAACACCTTTAGTAGCAGGAACACATTGGACTGAACAATTAATGGATAAAAATGGTAATAAATCAAATATCAGCTCTTTTATACAAAAGGTAGAAATAAATGATCAAGGAAAAACTCAATATACTGTTAAATACGATGATACAGGAAGTGACTATTATGAAGTAAGGGTTATAGAAGAAGGTAAGGGAATCATAGAATTTGAAAAGCTTATGCAATTTGAAGATAGTAGTTTTCCAGTTAGTTATTTTCTTTTCAAATTAGAATAAAATATTTTATGATTTAAAAGCAACCCACCAAGAGGGTCTTCTCTCTTGGTGGATATTTTTTCTATTTTATTAATAAACCTGTATGGGCTTTTCTTTCTTTTCCCTTAATTCTGCATAAGGATATTCATTAGTCAATTCCCCTAAGGCAAAAAATCTTTTCCCATTTTTAGAAGTATAATAGCAACTCATTAAGCTAACTATTGGAACTCCTCTTTTCTTTGATTGCTGCTGGTCTATCATATAAAAATCTGTTTCATCAACTATTACTTTGTCATATATTGTATATTCGTATACCATTTCTTTATCTACTAACAATACAATTGTATCTAATTCTATATCTAATAATCCACCAAAGAGCTTGCCCTTATCTTTCATGTAATGTCCTGCTAAAGGATAGTTTCCTTTTCCCATTTCTTGCTCTTTAACCATAGTGGTTGCTCCTGCCAACAGATTAGAATTAGTTACCCCTTTTAATACGGGAAGATTCATATCCAAATCATCTATTATAATTTGGCCTATAACTGCTTTACTATCAAAGTTTATAGCACCTATTATAGAAGATGTAATTTCTACATCTCTAATTGCATCAAAATCAAATACAGCTTCTCTTTTTTCGTTTTCTTTTATTTCTTCTACTGTGGTTTCAACAAATACTTTTTGTCCAGTATTATTGACTTGATCCACAATCTTAGTACTTATAAAAGAAGAAAAAATCAATAAAACTCCCAGAATTATAAAAACTGCCGACATTATTCTTTTCATTTTATCACGCTCTTTCCAGAATACTCTATGCTCTTTATTGCCAATATATTTAATGGATCTATAAAGTCTCCCTTTAAATTATATAATTCTACTGCTACTGGAAGTTCTGTACAACCTAATATAAACAGGTTTGCACCTCTTGTTTTCATTTCCTCCATTGCTGAATAAAAGCCAGTGAAATCTGTATTTGGGATTCCTTTTTTAATATTATAAATAATATCAGTTATATACTTTTGATTTTCAATTGTAGGTTTTATTATATCTATATTAAATTTATTAAACACATTATCATATACCCTAACCTTTGCAGTGCCTTCTGTAGATAAAAGTCCTATTCTAGTTAGGTCTTTATAACTTTCTTTTATATATTTAGCAGTTTCTTCAATCATACTTAAAATTGGAATATCTACTGCATTTACTAAATCATCGTAAAAATAATGGGCAGTGTTGCAACATATTACCAGGTAATCTGCTCCTATGGACTGAAGTTTTTTAGCTGAATCAATCATTTTGTCCCTGGGATCTTCTGAAATTACTCCAAGGATATAATCTGTTCTATCTGGTATAGTTGTATTATTGTCTATAATTATATGCAGGTGTTCTTGGTCACTATGTGCATCTGTTAATAATACAATCCTTTCAAATAATTTAACTGCAGACAGTGGTCCCATTCCACCTATTATTCCTAGTATTTTGTCCACTTAATCACGCCCTTTAAAATTTACTTATTATATTATATTATATATTAATCATTAGAAAAATTCCATAATATTAGGATTAATTAAACCATATATTTAACTCTCTATCTGAAGATTCTACTGAGTCTGAAGCATGGACTAAGTTCATAGTAGTAGTATTTGCAAAGTCCCCTCTGATAGTTCCAGGTAATGCAAATTTAGGATTTTTATCTCCAATCATTAATCGTATTACTTCAATAACATTTTCTCCTTCAACAATAATACCAACAACTGGACCCTGGAGAATAAAGTTTACTAATTCTTCAAAAAAAGGCTTTTCTTTATGCTCATCATAATGTTCTTCTACTATTTCTTTTGTAGGATTTATCATTTTAATATCCAAAATATTAAATCCTTTCTTTTCAATTCTTCCAATTATTTCCCCTACTAATTTTCTTTCCACCCCATCTGGTTTAACCATTACAAAAGTTTTTTCCATTAATACACCATCCTTTTCATATTAATAATATATTTACCCATTAAAGCCTGTGTTATTCTCAATTATGTATTTATTCAATAAAAGACAGGCTTTAACCTGTCTTTTTATTACATTGTAAATTAAATGTTGCTTTTATTTAATATCTTTGTTCCATCACTTATTCCTGTTATATAAAATTCTGCATCATATCCTATTCTTTTCTTGTAGATATTCCCCACATATTCTAGGAAATCTTCTATACTATTTTCTTTAACAATAGCTATAGCACATCCTCCGAACCCTGCCCCTATCATTCTTGCCCCTAGACAATCTTGAAAGTTATTGGCTGCATCCACTATTGTATCCAGTTCAATGCCTGTTACCTCATAAAGATCTCGAAGGGAATTATGGGATTTAATTAATAGTTGACCTAACTTTTCAATGTTTCCATCCTTTAATAGTTTACTAGCTGTGATTACTCTATAATTCTCATTTACTACATGTTCTACTCTTCTTCTTATAATATCACACTTAATAAGAGGTTTTAATATATTAAAATCTCTTATGCTAATTTGACAAAGATTATCTATATAAGTAAATTCATTTATAAGTCTTAAAGCTTCTTCACATTCTAATCTTCGTTTATTGTATTTAGAATCACTTAATTCTCGCCTTTTATTTGTATTCATAATTACCATAATATTATCTTTTAAATCCACATGAATATATTCATATTCAATTGTATTTGTATCTAACAATATGGCTTTATCTTTTTTACCCATTCCAATGGCAAATTGATCCATTATGCCACATTTAACACCTACAAAGTCATTCTCAGCTTTTTGGCTTAAGCGCACTAGCTCAAGTGGTTTTATTTTATCTTCATTAAATAAATGGTTTACCATTACAGCTATTAATAATTCTAAGGAAGCAGAAGAGGAAAGTCCAGCACCATTTGGAATATTGCCCCAAACTAAGATATCCATTCCACCTACTTTATAACCAGCCTGCTGCATAGTATATATTACAGCTTTTGGATAATTAGCCCAATCATCTTCTTTACTATATCTAATTTCTTCTAGCTTTCCTTGAAATCTTAATTCTCTATTTTTAGAAGCTAAATTTAGGAGATTATCCCCTCTTTTCCTTACAATACCATATGTTCCTAATTCAATAGCTGCAGGCAATACTTTCCCACCGTTGTAGTCTATATGTTCTCCTATTATATTAACCCTACTTGGTGAGAAAAATGCTAGATGGTCTCCATCCCCGTATAGGTCTATAAATCTACTTTTTAACCATTTTAAGTCCATGTTTTCCCCGCCTTAAAAGAAATATTATTTTGCTTTTGCACCAGTTGCCCCATGACTTT